>MIZB01000132.1_pt1 | contig 19075 bp, 18 predicted proteins | sample 888171 | NCBI WGS metagenome assembly MIZB01 (sample SAMN05440186, study PRJNA335308) | marine metagenome | isolation source: marine water
GTTGAAATTTAGGTTTACTTACTATTTTTCCGTTCCTCAATTAGTTCCGGATTCATATTTGGTCGGCAATACCAGGTCAAATATTCTTCATCGCCTGTTTGAAATCTATCAATAAAAAAGTTTCCTCTTCCGTATTTTTCTTCGCCTACCTTTTGAATAGCTTTTTTCATTGTTCTACTAATTGTCAAGTCACGTACAACGTCTTTATCTTTCCAAATAATTATGGGAATCATGTCTGAATTATTCAGTATAATAAATTCATCGTTTTCCAGATATATCTCCGTATTTTCAGAGATATTGTTCAAGTCCATAGAAGTCCAGTAAGTGTCCACTTATTAGTTTACCATTAAAGCTAATATAGTGCTTTCATTGGAAAGGTATGGCAAAAGATTTCAAGGCTTTTATCAAAGGACAAGCAGTTAAGAAGATTATAGATCCTAAAACAGGTCAAGAAAAGTGGGTTTCAATCGAAAGTGAGTCTTGAATTTAGCCTTTATATCGGGTTTTTTTCTTAGTTTATCATTAATAATTGCTATAGGTCCTCAAAATGCATTTGTTTTACGTCAGGGACTTTTACGTCAACATGTATTTCCGGTTGCAGTTTTTTGTGCAGTTTCAGATATAATTCTTATAAATCTTGGGGTTTTTGGTTTTGGTTCTATAATCTCAGAGATATTTTGGTTATCTAATTACATGTTTATGATTGGAGGTATATGGTTAGCAGGTTATGGTTTTCTCAGGCTAAGAGGGGCTTATCTTGCAGACAGTTATCTTGAAGCTACATCTTCAGATGTTCCTGATGTTAAATTAGCCTTAACAAATTGTGCCGCTCTGACATGGCTTAATCCTCATGTTTACATAGATACGTTATTGTTGATTGGGACAGTTTCAATACGTTTTGATAACACTATTCAATTTAGTGCAGGCGCAAGTCTGGCAAGCATAATTTTTTTCTTTTCATTAGCTTTTGGTGCTCGACTTTTATCGCCCCTTATGACTTCTCGTAAGGCATGGCAAACTTTAGATGTTTTGATTGCTTTGGTAATGTTTGTATTGTCATATTCAATGTTCTTAGAAGTTTTCTAAAGTAATATTTAGGACTGTTTTATTGATAAAATAATGAATTTAACGGCTTTAACTTTAGGTCATGAGAGATATTTCTCTCGTTACGCTAAATTTATTAATGAAGCCGAAGGCAATCCTAAGAGAATAAGCTCTCCTGAAGATTTGAATAATTATAATGTTTTAGTTTTGTCAGGTGGCGGTGATATGGGCATTAAAAGTGAAGCTTATGGCAGTCAAACAGAAGATTTACCTATTAGCGGAGTTAAAGACGATAGAGATGAATTGGAATTAGACTTACTTGGAAAAGCTAAGGAACGTAATATGCCAGTTCTAGGTATTTGCCGAGGTTTACAAGTGATGAATGTTTTCTTTGGAGGTACATTATGGTCCGATATTGGACAAGGGGGTTTTGATGGTGAGTTTCATAGAGATGGTGAAGGTGGTGAAGCTCCTATTGGGGATGTCCCGCATTGGACCAAAATGGAGGGAAAAGAATTTGAAGTTACAAGTCATCATCATCAAGGTATCAGAAAATTAGGTAAAGGTCTCCAAGTTATGTCAGAATCTTCAGATGGAATGATTGAGGCCGTGAAGCATGAAACATTGCCTTGGTTTGCAGTTCAATGGCATCCTGAAAGAACTGAAGAAGGACTTGGTAGGGCCTTACCGCGCGAATGGCTTAGAAAAGAGCTTCAAAATGTACAATAAAATAACTTTACTAGGTAATGCACAAGATGCAGGAAGGCCTCAGATTGGCTGTACAGAAGAATGCTGTGAAGATGCTAGAAAAGATCCGAATTTAGTAAGAAATCCAGTATCTCTTGGATTGCATGGTGAAGAATTTGGTATTGTTGAAACTACTAAGAGTCTTGCCAATCAATTAGGAATGGTAAATAATCCAGATTTATCTGAAATTTGGTTAACTCATGCTCATTTAGGACATATAGAAGGATTAGGTCAGCTAGGTAAAGAGGCTTTGAATTCTAAAAATATAAAGCTTAGATGCTCAGAATCTATAGTTGATTATATCATGAAACATCCGATATGGAAGAAACTTGTAGTAAGGGGTAACATAACTTTTGCTAAATACTTTTCTGATAATGTCATTCCCGTAAAGGTTCCTCATAGAGCTAAAGATTTCGATACTCATGCACTTCTCTTCAAAGGAAAAAATAACAATTTACTTTTCTTACCAGATCATGATAGTTGGGAAGAAACATTAGAATTTGTTGGTTATGATAATCCTAAGGATTGGTTTATTTCATTAAATGTTGATATAGTTCTATTGGATGGTACTTTTTGGAATGCAGATGAATTGAAAAACAGAGCTCAAGCAAGAGTACCACACCCTCCTGTAAGCGAAACTATCGACTTACTTGAAGAACGAAAAGAAGGCGAACCAAGAGTTGTATTCATTCATTTAAATCATACTAATCCACTTCATTATCCAAGTTCGGAAGAATATCAGAAAGTTGAAAATATGGGTTGGGAAATAGGGTATGAGGGCATGGAGTTTGACCTGTAATGTTTACCAGAATTAAGAATTTTCTTCATATAACAGTATTAATGAATTTGTATTCTCTTCGTAATCTTCTAACTGGTAACGGAGCCGTATGGCTAAAGTTAGACACTTCAGATCTTGAAAATATGGCTCAAGAGACTGTAGAACGTAAGTCTCTCAAATTAGATGGAAAAAATGTTCTTGATTTGGGTTGTGGGACTGGAACTATGTTGTCTTATCTACATCGAAAAGAGCATTGTATTCCTCACGGAGTCGATTTAATTCGTTTGAATATTCATCAGTGCCGTAAAAAGATGAAAGACGGTCATTTTTCTCGTCAAGACATTATAGAATATTTGAGTAAAACTAAAGAAAAATTTGATTTAGTGATATTATATGGAGTGATTGGTTGTTTTACAGTCGAAGATCAAGAAATAATTATAGGCAGAATTGCTAAATTATTGAATGTGGGTGGTGTTCTCTGGATTGGAGCTAATATTTACACAGATTCAGTTTATAAGTTCCAAACATATCCCGTTCCTAGAGGTTTTTATGAAAAAATATGTACGGACAGTTCTCTATGGGAATTAGATGAATTTTCTGAACTAGAAGTTTTTGGTAATGGCAAATATGATCAAGAACAAACTACAGTACTTTTGACGAAGAAGATTATAGTCTAAATCGTTTAAATGAACTTGGTAAAACGCACATTCCAACAAAGAACATTGGTATTAGCGAATTTTTGTTTGGTTCACCTAAATCACTTGGATAAAACTCAGTTAAATTACCTACTGATTCATAGAGACTTGGTCCATTTCCTAGATAGTAAACAGATCCTAATCTGTCCCTTGAATTAGCCGGAGTAGTATCGTTGCCAGAAGCACAGGTTCCGGTACATCCATCAGCAAAAGCGATGTAAACTCTCCCCTCTAAATCTATGTGTAAATCATTAAAATCTAAAAGGTTACGATTAGAACCTCCTTCTTCTGAGCGGCAATCACCACTGTTTAGACATATACTTCCAACTTGAACTGGGTCTGGAGATATTTTTTGTGTATGAAAGACTGGATTTTCATCTAGTGCATTAAGACTGTAAGTAACATAAAGATAATGACTAACATTTGAGGTAGCATAGTGTGCATTACCATCCCATGGTTCACCGTCGATGTTAGGCTGGCCTAGGGCATCAGCATCTTCGCTTCCAAGATATGTAATTGCAATTCTACCTGGATCACCTCCAGAGGTATGAGGGAATGTTGCAGAGATTACTTCTACAGGACTAACTCTGATACTTGTTTGATCCCAAGTATTTCCAGAATCCATACTTCGAGACATATAGACGCCTTGGTCTGCACCAACCCATACATTGTATGCATTAGAATCAGTATCTGTAGCAACTTCTCCATTTTTACGTGGATTTGGTGTACCTACGTCTTCTCCCATAGTACGTTCTTCCCAGTTAAGTCCATTATCTTTAGAGAAAATAATGGATGGAGTTGCTACACGTGGTGGCAAATAAACAGTACCATCTGGTGCTGTAGTAATTGCTCCATGTAATCCTCCATTAGTAGTAGCTAGACCTACAATATCGCCTCCAGCTTCAAATGAAGCTCCACCATCATAACTAGTATAACAGGAAATATAGAGTAATTTGTTAAAACAGAAATATACTGCAGTTTCATATATATTTGAAGAAATACCACCACCTATTCCATATCCTTCATTAGTCCAAGGGCCTGAACCAAGCTTGATATGGTCATTAATAGGAGCTGAACCGGAGTCATGAGGATTTGCAGCCCAAGAATTTCCATCATCATCAGACCACCCAATCCACGTGGTCCATAATCCCATCATATGGATGTTAAATATTCTATCTGTAATTGGGTCAACCCAACCGTAAGGGTCATTAGTGAAAAAAGCCTGAGTTCCATCTGCAGTATTTACCCAAGTTTGTCCATGATCACAAGAACGCATTGGCTTTTCAAATGCTATAAAAAATATACAGCCACTGGAAGTAACTCCGATACTTGGTTCTGCACCTTGCTCTCCTACATTACTAAAAACGAAGTCCATTGGAAGTGGTTCAACATCGATTGCAGTTCCATTAGAGCCAGTAACAAAAATACCTTCTGGAAGAGAAGGCTCTTCAATAATTATTGGTTCAGTTTGTTCATCTTCTAGACAACCAGTAATACTTGTCAGAGTGAGCATGAAGCAAATTGCTACAACTCTCATATCGAATTTCATGATATAACCGTATTTGGAGTCAGCATCATAATATTTATCCCTAAATTAAGTATTTCTTCAGGGAATATTACCAACCGTATGTTTCTGTAACTTTTAAGCTTGCTTTAATTTTTAGAAGTTTACCAGCCATTGGGATTAAATCTGGATTTCTGATTAAGATTCCAAGCATCTTATGCCATGGTAAATTTGAATAGTTTCTTCCGTCATATATTTCTCCAATTAGATTCAAAATTCGTTTGTCGAGGGAATAAATCAATTTTGACTGATCCACAAATTTTTGTTGTGTCCATGGTTGCCTTTTCAAAATTCGGTCATACCATATATGAGATTCTAAATCAGGATGTAGAGCTTTACCTGAAGCTTCCCAATATTGTCCTCTCAATTCATGACAGTTAACAGAATGAGATGGAGGAACCAATTTTCCAGTTCCCAATTCATTTCTAATTGCAATTGCAGCATACTCTCCAGATAACATTCCAACATGAACACCACCTTTTGTGATAGGATTTGTTAATCCAGCAGAGTCTCCAATTACATAGGCGTCTTTTGTAGCAAATTGAGGAATAGGGCCATCTCTTGGTATCAATCCGCCATTTTGTTTTGCTCCAAGATCATTATTGATTCTTTTATCTGGATCAACACTCATGTGCTCTCTACAAAAATAATCTAACCCTTTCTTTGCACCATTAGTAGATACTATTCCTACATTGAAAATCCCATCACGTGGGAAAACCCAAACATATCCATCTGCAAACATAGGGTCAATATAAAAATCAAAGTAATCCGTATCTGGAAAATCAACATCACTTGTTTTGAATTTGTATTGAAGACCAGGTAGTAATCGTAATTTATCATTGCCTTTGAGACCTACTTGTGTTACAATATTAGGTACACGGCCTTCAGCAATAACTAACTGTTTAGCTTTTGCTACTTGGTCATTTTTAGCAAAAAGAGTCCAGTGATCAGTTTCTTTAGTAACTTTAGAAATTTTCAAATCTTCATGGCGTTCAACGCCGGCTGCAACTGCATCATCTGAGATTGTTCTGTCTAGTCCCCAACGATGTATAGAATAACCAGGAGACATTAATCCTACAGATTTTCCGTTTGGCATTCTTATTCGATTTCCCTTTACTTCTCTAATTGCCCAATCGCCTACAGGATAGTTAGTGTGTTTTAGAGCAATCTTACCTAATCCTTCACCACAATGTATTGGGTCTCCGACTCGTTTTTTTCTATCGAATGCGATAACTGAATGACCAGCTTCAGCTAAACGTAATGCAGCCATACCGCCAGCGGGTCCTTGACCAATTACTGCTACATCATACATGTGAGGTCCGATTGGGACTTGATAATAAGCCTACTCTTTTTTCTTAGAATCTCGTAAAACGGGTCTAGCATCACGAAATCTTTCTAAATCTTCAAAGGTGAGTTCACATACTATTGTGCCTTCTTCAAAACTAGGTATTTCAGCAATAGTTTTACCTCTTGGATCCACAACTAAAGATTCTCCAGCAAATGTTAGACTTCCTTGTGTACCCACATTATTTGAGTATGCATAAAAACAAGTTGTCTCAATTGCTCTTGCAGGTAACATCCTGTGAAATAAAGGTCTTGAGGTTGTTGGACTAGCTGATAAATTAATAATTAAATCAGCACCATTATGCGCTAAATCCATTGATGTTTCCGGGAAAAAAATGTCATAACAGATTTGGATTCCAATTTTTCCAAAGGGTGTATCAAATACATTGCTTTTGTTTCCTTCACCGAAGTATATTTTTTCTTCAAATGGACCGAAATTAGGTAAAAATCTCTTTTGATAATGGCCAATATATCCTACAGGTCCAACTAAAATTGCAGAATTAAATAACGACTTCCCAGATCGTTCAACAATTCCAGTAATTATATGAACATTGAATTTTTTAGCTAATTTAGCTATTCCCTTCTGTGCCACTCCGGAAGTTGGTATTTTTTCTGCGACTTCATTATAATTATCTCTCAAATTATATCCAGTGATAAAGAGCTCAGGGAAAACAATTAGATCTATATTTGACTTTGATTTTTCTTGAGCTTCAATAATCAGTTTTTCCATGATCTCTAGATTTTTTGAGACATCACCAAGAATAATTGGTGCTTGACTTATTGCCAAATACATAAAGCCCATTTACCCGTGCTAATAATAGATGTTATTGCTTAATTTCAATAAGCCCTCTGTTTTGAAACAAATGTGAAACTACTGGCAGATACTCAAAAAATCATTGAGCAATTCATTAGAACTAGAGTCAATGATGCTGGAGCTAAAGGAGTTGTATTAGGTTTGTCAGGAGGTATTGACTCTGCAGCCACTTTAGCTCTATCTGCGTCTGCATTGGGTTCAGATAATGTTCTTGGTTTAATTATGCCTTTTAAGACGTCAGAATCGATTATGCTTGCATCCAATCACGCTAAAAACCTGGGGGTCAAAACGATTGAATATAATATTTCAGATGTAGTAACTTCATTCAAAGAAGTTAGTAATCATTATTCATCAAAGGCTGCGGAAGGTAATTTGCATTCAAGGGTTAGAATGTCTCTTTTGTATGGGGAAGCTTTTTCATCGAATTGTCTTGTAATTGGAACTTCAAATAAATCAGAACTTTTAGTTGGTTATTATACTAAGTGGGGAGATGGGGCTTCGGATTTTCTTCCAATTGGTGATTTGTATAAGACTCAAGTTTATGAAATTTCTAAGCATTTAGATGTTCCTTCAGAAATAATAGGTAGGCCACCAACTGCAGAACTATGGGAAGGCCAGACTGATGAATTAGAGTTAGGGATTGACTATGCTACCTTGGATCAAATATTATTAGGTTTGGAGCGTCAAATTTCTAAAAAAGATTTAAGCTCAAAAAGTGGTATAGGTATCGATTTGATAGAAAAAATTGAAAATTTAATTAAATTATCGATCCACAAACGGGTGTTTCCACCGGTTTGTAAAATTGGCAAAAGGACGGTTGGTTTGGACTGGCGTGAAACGATAGGAAGTAAATAATTTAAAATTCACTTATTACGTCTTTTGCCGAACCATATAGTTATCTTATTTTATTGATTAATACAGTGGAACCAACGTGCCTTTTTTGTTAAGTTCGACAGTTTTTTTGTCATTTTTGGGGTGGTAGTACCCCTAAAAACGGATAAAACCTTTTTTTTCTAACTATATGTAACGCTTATTATATGGAGGCTCAATAGCGGGAGACCGATGAAATTAACACAAATTATAGCATTGTATGATTCGCTTCAGCCACCTTTGGGGGTGGCTTGATTGCCAGCTAAATTAAATGGCTTAAAAATAGAGCGTAAGTTTACAGAGAGTGGTAAAGATCCTTTTCAAAAACTGAATTGGACCAAGAGAGATGTAGAGATTCGTAATTTTGATGGTACTGTTGCTTTTTCAATGAAAGATGTTAATCTTCCTGATAATTACAGTCAAGTTGCAGCTAATGTTCTTTCACAAAAATATCTTAGAAAGGCAGGAATTCCTAAAAAATTAAGAAAAGTCAAAGAAAAGGGTGTACCTATCTGGCTTCAGAAAAGTGTTCCAGATCATAAGGCCATGGAAAGTTTATCGGAAGATGAGAAATATGGTGAAGAAGTAGATGGTAAGCAAACATTTAGAAGGTTAGCAGGAACTTGGACTTATTGGGGATGGAAGCATGGTTATTTCGCCACTGAAGATGATGCAAGGGCCTATTATGACGAAATGTGTTTTATGCTTGCTTTTCAGATGGTTTCACCTAATTCTCCACAGTGGTTCAATACTGGGCTAAACTGGGCTTATGGTATTGAAGGTCCTCCTCAAGGGCACTATTTTGTTAATCCTGATACTGAAAAATTAGAAAGTTCAACAAATGCATATGAACATCCACAACCTCATGCTTGTTTCATTCAATCAGTATCTGATGATTTAGTTAGTGAAGGTGGTATCATGGATTTATGGACTCGCGAGGCAAGATTATTCAAATTTGGTTCAGGTACTGGAAGTAATTTTTCTAGAATAAGAGGTGAAGGCGAGCCACTTTCTGGTGGCGGAATGTCTTCTGGTTTAATGTCTTTCCTAAGAATTGGAGATCGCGCAGCTGGTGCAATTAAATCAGGAGGAACAACACGCCGTGCAGCTAAGATGGTTTGTTTAGATATGGACCATCCAGATATTGAAGCATTTATCAATTGGAAATTAACAGAAGAAGAAAAGGTAGCAGCTCTTGTAGCTGGTTCTCAGCATCTTCAAAACCATGCAAATGAAATCTTAGCAGCAATCCAGGCCCATCCTGAGGATGACTCTCGTTTTAATCAGGTAAAAAACAAGCCTCTAGCTTTGTCTATAAATTCAGCAATGAAGGCTTACATTCCTGAAAATTTAATTGCAAGAGTATTAGAATTAGGTCAACAAGGTCATACTCAAATCGAGATGGAAACTTATGACACCTCTTGGGAAGGTGAAGCCTATTCTACAGTTTCAGGTCAAAATAGTAATAATTCAGTTCGTGTAAGTAACGAATTTATGGATGCAGTAATAAATAAAAAGGATTGGAATTTATATTGGAGAACTGAGTTAGATAATGCTAAAGAACAAGGAAGAGATCCTAAAGCCTGCAAAACTATACCAGCAAATGATCTTTGGGATAATATTTCCAAAGCAGCTTGGTCCTGTGCAGATCCTGGCCTACAATACGATACAACAATCAATGAATGGCATACTTGTTCACCAGATGGAATGATAAATGGAAGTAATCCTTGTTCAGAGTATATGTTTTTGGATGACACGGCTTGTAATTTAGCTAGTTTAAATTTAGTTAAATATTATAATCAAGAAACAATGCAATTTCAAACTGAAGAATATAATCATTCTATTCGATTGTGGACTATAGCTCTCGAAGTTTCAGTATTAATGGCTCAATTTCCGTCTATGGAGATTGCTCAGCGAAGTTATGACTATCGAACATTAGGTTTAGGTTATGCAAATATTGGTTCATTATTGATGCGTATGGGTATACCTTACGACGATAATCGAGCTTCGGCAATATGCGGGGCTTTAACTTCAATGCTTGGTGGTGTTTCGTATTCAACTAGTGCTGAAATGGCAGCAGTTAAAGGTCCATTTCCAAGATATGAGAATAATAAAGACAATATGCTCCGAGTGATGAGAAATCATCGAAGAGCTGCTTACAGCGCTTTAGATGAAGAATATGAAGGATTAACAATCAAACCTCGTGGAATCGATGTTAATTATTGTCCTGAGTATTTACTTAAATCTGCGCAAGAATGTTGGGATCAAGTTATAGATTTAGGTGAAAAATATGGTTTCCGTAATGCTCAATCAACAGTCATAGCACCAACAGGTACAATAGGTATTGTCATGGATTGTGATACTACTGGAATAGAACCAGACTTTGCACTTGTTAAGTTTAAAACATTAGCAGGCGGTGGCATGCTCAGAATAATTAATCAATCTGTTCCTGCTGCATTAGATCGTCTTGGATATGATAACTTGCAATCTAGTGAAATTGTAGACTACATTATAGGTTCTGGAACTTTTGAGAATTCTCCAGAAATTAATGCAGAATCATTGAAAAAGAAGGGTTTGACGCCAGATGTAATTAATACTCTTGAATCTCAGATTAGCAAATTTACTTCTATTAACCACTTAATAACAGTAATGAGTATTGGTTCAGATTTCTGTAAAGATAAATTAAGAGTTAAAGAATCCAGTTTAGATGATTTCTCATTTGATTTGTTAAGTCATTTAGGATTTACTAAAGAACAAGTGACTGCAGCTAACGATTTCATCTTTGGACGGCTTACAATAGAAGGTGCCCCACATATTAAAGATAAAGATTTACCAGTTTTTGATTGTGCTAATAAGTGTGGCCAGTATGGAACTCGTTCTATTGCTTGGAGTGCACACATTAACATAATGTCTGCAGCTCAACCATTTATTTCAGGCGCAATCTCAAAGACAATTAATATGCCTCACGAATCAACAATTGATGATATTAAACAAGCATATATGGATTCTTGGCGCGGTATGATTAAGGCTAATGCATTATATCGAGATAGTTCTAAATTAAGTCAACCATTAATGTCTGGAACCGTTCTGAAGGTGGACATCAAGGAAGAAGATTTACTTGCTGAAGGATTAATTAGTACCCAAAAAGCCGTTGAGGTAATGGCTGATGCATTGCCAATGCCAGATGCTAAACCCTTAGCTCGTAAGATAGTAACTAGGTATATTGCACAAAGGCGTCGTCTTCCAAATAAACGAGGTGGATACATTCAGAAAGCCACTATAGGTGGACACAATGTTTACCTTCATGCAGGCGAATATGCAGATGGAACCCTAGGTGAAATATTCATTGATATGCACAAAGAGGGCGCAGCTTTCAAAGCCTTGACAAATGCTTTTGCTATTGCAGTAAGTTTAGGTTTACAACATGGAGTTCCTCTCAAAGAATTTGTAGATGCTTTTGTTTTCACTAGATTTGAACCTAATGGACCAGTGGTGGGCAATGATAGAATTAAGATGTCTACTAGTATTCTAGATTATATATTTAGAGATTTAGCGGTAAGTTATCTTGATAGAAACGATTTGGCTCATGTTAAGCCTGAAGACCTTAAACCAGATATTCTTAGAAGTGAGGGAGAAACAGAGACGGAACAAAATCTTAACTCCGGTTTGAGTCCTGCAGGTTCAGCAACAGACGGTCATGAAATTCAGCTTACTTTAGATGATGTGGAAGCTGCTAGTGCAGAAGATAGTACAGCAGTACAAACTGAACTTGGAGAATCACCCATGACTTCAGTACCGATTGCATCCGGTTCCGGAGACAGTTCAATAGTTGAAGAAGCTAGTAAGTTTGGTTTTGAAGGAGATCCTTGTCCCGAGTGTGGTCAATTCACTTTGGTGTCCAATGGTAGTTGCCTAAAGTGTGTAAGTTGTGGTTCAACAACAGGTTGTTCTTAGTTAGAAAAGCTAAATAAGCCCCAAGTCAAATACATAAAACAATGGGATTAGGAAAAACTCTTGATGATGGCATGTCCAAATTTGAGAATTATAACAATAGTGAAGTCTATAAACTTGGGAGTTATAGCGTAACTGGACGTCTCATTTCAGGCTTTGTAGGCTTTTTTATTATTATTTTAATGTTAATGGTTACATTTTCTTCAGCAGCTAATTCCCTTATGGTTTCAGATTTAGGAGGAAGTAAGGCTTACGTCGGAGACTTAGTTGTTACAGAGGTAGCTGGCCCTTCACTTTCAGGTACTTTGAATCCAGGAGATTCTATAGATTTTGGTTATATGGCTAGTGAAATGGAATGGGATCATGTTGATAACTTACGAATTTCACATTTTGATGTTACAGTGGATTGGGATGCGAATGGTGGTGGTGGTGGTGGTCGACAAGTCACATTTGATGTTTCATCTCAAAATAATACAAATGGTCAAAGCCAAACTGATAATGGAGGTGGGGGTGTCATAACAATTCCTTGGACAGTTAATCAGGAAATTATGTTAAATAATGGTACTATTTCTAATAATGCAGATAGCTCAGATGAGTTCATATCTAACTTAGAGGTTTCAGGTGAGTGGATGGGTGGGACTTTTACATTTAGTTCTAGTAGTACTGGCTCGTTAGTTTTTTCTGAATCTGTAGACTATACTATCTCTTTAACAATGTATACTTGGGATATTGAAAACATAAGGGAGATTCAAGAATTATGATGAATTCAGATACTGAAAATGATGAAGGTAATCTTCTTTTTACTGATGAATACAAAAAAGCCCTGGAGAAAGCGTCTTATGAAATCGTTGGGAATCATTCAGCTGTTGAAATTTGTGGTTGGACTAAAAAAGGTTTAAATGAAGAAAGTAGTGGCTGTTACAAGCAAAAATTTTATGGAATTCGTTCACATCAGTGTACTCAAATGACTCCGGCTGCAGTTGCTTGTGATCAGAAGTGTGTCTATTGTTGGAGAGCTAATGAAATGTTTTCAGGTAAGCAAGATTTAATGGAATATGCTAAGGATGATCCTGTTGACATTGTTGAAGGTTCAATTGAAGGGCATTTGAGAAAATTATCAGGTTTTGGAGGTAATCCAAAGATAGATCAGCAAAAATTTGCAGAGTCTAAAACAGTTAGACACTTTGCAATTTCTCTTACTGGTGAGCCAACTCTGTATCAGGGTCTACCTGGAATGCTTAGAGAACTTAGAACGCGTAAAATTTCTTCATTCTTAGTGACAAATGGATTACATCCTGAAATGGTTGAAAAGCTTAGAGATGAAGATTCATTACCGACTCAGTTGTACATGTCTTTAGATGCTCCTGATAAGGCAACATGGAAGAAAATAGATGTACCTTTGATTCCAAATTTTTGGGATAAAATTTTAGGGACATTAAAGCTAATGGACGGCTTAAAAACCAGAAAAGTTCTTAGAATGACAGTAGTCAAGGGTTGGAATGATTTTGATGTTTCAGGTTATGCTAAGTTGATTAAATTAGCAGGAGAAAGAGTGATGATTGAAGTCAAGTCATACATGCATTTGGGCCCAGCTCGAAAACGTTTGAGTAAAGAAAACATGCTATCGTATGATGAAGTTTTAGATTTTGCGAATAAATTGGCTGCTGAATTAGGTTGGAAAGTTATCGATGAAGCTCCAAATAGTCTAATTGCACTTGTGGCTGAAGAAGACTGGGATGGAAGAGTTATGGACTTTGGAGATCCATTAACAGGCCATTTGGAATCTTCTTTTACTTGTTAAACCCAAAAAAGGTAAATACTAGTGCATTGACCTAAGTATTGTGACTTATATCTCAGGTATCGAATCTGCATTCAAAACTTATATTGGCGATGATTCAATAAATTTATTACGTGAATCTATTACAGATAAACCAATGATTTTGATAGCAGGAGATCAGCTAACTGGTAAGTCAACTCAAGCTAAAAATTTAGCTGAACACTTTGGAGGGGATTTTTACTCAGTAGGTAGTTTGTTTAGAGATGCAGCTAAAGAAAGAGGAATTACAGTTGCAGAACAGGCTCGTTTATTGCTTGTTGAAAGAGGTATTGATGTTGAAATAGATTACAAGACATGTCAAATGATAAGTGGTTCCAGTATCACTACAAATTTAGGAGTCATTGAAGGAAGACAACCTGCATACATGGGTAGTTTCATGGCCAATTTAGGTAAAAAGAATATTGTTAGATTATATTTTCAATGTTCAATTTTAGAACAAGCTCTTAGATTTCTTCGAAGAGAAATCGGTGAAGAATTTTACCAACTGGGTCGAAAATCGATTCCTAAGAAAGATTATAAAACCTTAGAATCGTTAAGAGATGAAATTCAACTTTTAAACATAAATAATAACCAAAAGGCAATAAATGATTTTATAGAAAACCAAAATAGAGACAATGATGACAGACATAGGTATTCAGAACTTTATGGTTTTGATTATGGAAATCTCAAAGGTTATGATTTTGTTATTGACACTAATGACAAGGAACCAGAGGTTGTATTTGATATTGTTACAAAGAAGCTAGAGGGTTTTGGCTTTCGAGCAGATTAATAAACTACCTAATACAGTGACTAACGTGGACTTATCTCCGAATGAAATAAAATTGCTTAAATGTCTTAAAAATGGGACACTTTCTCCATTTGAAGCTTCTACACAATCAGGTCTCGGTGAAAAAGAGACTATGTCTGCTGCATCTTGGCTTCGAAATAAGGGATTAATTGATATTTTAGAAGAATCTAAAGTTTATTATTTTGCTAACGAAGAAGGAAGGAAATATGCTGAACAAGGCTTACCTGAAAGAAGGGCAGTAGAATGGCTAAACCAAATTGGAGAAGCCGTAATAGATGAATTGCCTTTAGATGATAATGAGAAGAAAGTAGTTATTGGGTGGCTTAAAAGAAAGAACTTTGCAAATTTAGAAAAGACTGAAGAAGGTCTCAAACTTACTCCAACGGGAAATCTCGACCAAACACCTGATGAAGATTTATTAGTTAAATTAAGCAGAAAACAGTTATTGGAAGATGAGATGGACAAGCAAGATTTATCTTTACTTAAAGGTCGACAATTATTATCTACTAAGGAGGAAATTTCTAGGGAATTTTCTTTATCTGAAGCTGGATCTAATTTTGATATAGACAGTATCTCAGACGATTTAATCGGAGATATTACTCCTGAAATGCTTCAGTCAGGAAGCTGGAAGGATTCTAAATTTCAAAAATACAGCCATGAAACAAATGTCGAACCTTCGAATATTTCGACTCTTCACCCCTTAACTAGATTTACGGAGGAAATTAGATCTATATTTCTTCAAATGGGATTTACTGAAATTGATGGAGATTATGTTGAATCAGCTTTTTGGAATATGGATGTTTTATTTATTCCTCAAGACCATCCTGCAAGAGATCTACAGGATACTTTTTATCTTTCAGAACCGGCTTCTTTTATTATAAGTGATGAAGAATTACTGAGTAAAGTTAAATCAATACATGAAGACGGTGGAGATACTGAATCGGTTGGTTGGGGAAGTAAATGGAGTAGGGAAACAGCTCAACAAGCTCTTCTGAGAACGCACACTACGGTAGGTACGATACGTTATCTGTCAAATAATCCAAAACCTCCAGTTAGAGTATTCAGTGTTGGCCGGGTTTTTAGAAGAGAGGCTCTCGATGCTACTCATTTGCCAGAGTTTACACAAGTAGAGGGAATAATTGTAGAGCCCAATGCAAATTTTGGGATGTTAATTGGCGTTCTCAAAGAATTTTATCATCGTATGGGTTTTGATGATGTTAGAGTAAGACCTGCTTATTTCCCATATACTGAGCCTTCTTTGGAGGTTGAAGTTAGGTTTGGTGATAAATGGTTGGAGCTTGGAGGTGCTGGTATTTTCAGACCTGAAGTTACAGCTCCTTTTGGAATTGATAGTCCAGTTTTAGCATGGGGTCTGGGTCTAGAAAGATTAGCAATGCTACGTCTAGGAATTAAGGATATAAGGATGTTATATCAAAGTGATCTTCAGTGGCTTAAAGAAACAGTTTAGGCAATACTAATACTTACTTTCTTTATGACTATATTACTTCCATCTTGAACAAATGTTACATAAGATTGACCAGGCATTAGTCCTAAGTCCTCTTCAACCCATTTAGGTAGATATATTCTTCGATTGATATCGTATTTTTTTACATCAGTAACTTGTTCATTCATATTACCCATATAGTCAGACGCTCTAAAAGGGTTATGGGTATTTAGGTTGTTTAAGAGTGTTAATTTTATCATCCCATTCTTTCTACTATTATTAATGAGTACAATACGCATTGCAGTGACAGGAGCTGCTGGACAGATAGGCTATAGTTTACTTCCAAGGATTGCAGCAGGAGAGATGTTTGGTTCAGAATCGAAAATATCTTTACAATTATTAGAAATTCCACCGGCTTTAGAAGCACTTAAGGGTGTAGCAATGGAACTACAAGATTGTTCTTTTCCTCTTTTAGAAGAAGTGATAGTAACTTCTAATCCAGATGAGGCCTTCAGTGATGCTAATTTATGTTTATTAGTAGGTAGTAAACCACGAGGTCCTGGAATGGAACGTTCTGATTTACTCAGAGATAATGGTAAAATATTTGTAGGTCAAGGCAAATCTATTTCTGAAAATGCAGCAGATGATTGCAGAATAGTAGTAGTTGGAAACCCATGTAATACGAATTGTATGATTGCAGCTGCCCAGTCTCCTCGTTTCAGTTCTGATAGATTCACAGCAATGACCCGTCTTGATCAAAATAGGGCAGTTTCAATGCTCGCCGTAAAAGCAAGTGTAGATGTGACTGAAGTTTCACAAATGGCAATTTTTGGTAACCATAGCCCAACTATGTTCCCAGATTATTCCAATACCCTTATTTCTGGAAAACCCGCTTCAGAAATAATTAATGACGATAATTGGCTAAAAATGGAGTATATTCCTGCAGTTGGTAAAAGGGGTGCTGCGATTATCAAAGCCCGAGGCCTTTCAAGTGCAGCCTCTGCAGCTAATGCTTTAATCAATCATGTTCAGAGTTTGTACACTGTTAGCAAAAAAATACACTCAATAGTTGTATGCAGTGATGGTCAGTATGGTTTTGCTCAAGGTGTGTGGGCAGGTATGCCAGTTCGTACAACGTCACCAGGTAATTACGAAATAATCGATAATTTTGAGCACGATGATTTTGCTAAAGCAGCTTTAGTTAAAACAAATGATGAATTAGTCTCAGAAAGAAAAATGGTTTCCGAATATCTCTAATCAGGTCCAGCTTTTGAAAAATCCCCAAAACTCTCATATTTGACAAAGTTTTTCTTAAACAAATTAACTAATTCTTTAGCTTTTAAATCGTACGATTTTTTATCATTCCAAGTGTTTCTAGGGTTTAGAATATTTGGATCAACACCAGGTACATTTTCAGGTATCAAAACTTTAAAGTTTGAATCTGGTGTAAATGTAGAATTATCTAATTTACCATTAAGTATTGATGTTAACATTTGTCTTGTAACTGGTAAATCTATTCTTTCACCAATTCCGTATCCGCCTCCACTCCACCCAGTATTAACAAGCCAAGCTTGAGCATTATGTTTTTTTAATTTTTGACCTAGTAACTCAGCATATACAGTAGGATATTGTGGCATAAAAGGAGCTCCAAAACATGTCGAAAAGGTAGCCACTGGTTCAGTAATGCCTCTTTCAGTTCCTGCTACTTTTGCAGTATAACCACTTAGAAAATGGTACATTGCCATTTCAGGCGTTAATTTAGAAACAGGGGGCAGAACACCAAAGGCATCACATGTTAGAAAGATAACATTGCTAGGATGTCCACCTTGCTCTGATGGTTCTATATTCTTAATATAATCAATAGGATATGAGACTCTAGTATTCTCAGTTATACTTCCATTGCTGTAATCCACAGTTCCATTACTATCAGTTATTACATTTTCTAATAAAGCACCGGGTTTTATAGCATTAAATATGTCGGGTTCTTTGAGAGGATCTAGATTGATAGTTTTTGCATAACATCCACCCTCAAAATTAAAAATCCCTTCATTTGACCATCCATGCTCATCATCTCCTATTAGTCTTCGTTCTGGGTCTGTTGAAAGAGTAGTCTTTCCAGTTCCACTAAGGCCAAAGAATAAAGCAGAATCATTATTTAAGCCAATGTTTGCTGAACAATGCATAGGCATTACACCTTCTAAAGGAAGATAAAAATTAAGTGCAGAGAATATGGATTTTTTAATTTCTCCACCATATTCAGTACCTCCTATGATTGCCATTTTCTTTTTTAGATTTAAAATAATGAATACCTTAGAATTCAATCCAAGTTCTTTCCAATTTTCGATATCAGTAGAATGAGCATTTAGAATAGTAAAATCAGGTTTAAAGTCCTCGAGTTCTTCTTTTTCAGGTCTTAAAAACATATTATGAGAGAAATGCCCTTGCCAAGATTTAAGAGTAATAACTCTTAAAGGAAGTTGGTATCTTTTATCAGCTCCAGCAAAGCCATCAAATATGAATAATTCTTTCTGATTCATTTCCTTTTTGACTGCTTCTTCAAGTAAATCAAAGGATTTCTCACTGAGAGGTTGATTAATTTCCCCCCAATCTACCAAATCTTTGTTTTCTTCAGTTTTAACAATAAAACGATCCTTAGGTGATCTACCAGTATATATTCCAGTATTGACAATAACGGTACCATTATCTGATAATCGCCCTTCTTTACGATTCAGTTCTTGCTCTTTCCATTCTTCTTGGGAAAGATTGCAATGTATTGCTGAGGGAATAATTCCCATCTGCTTCAACTGCTGAATCATATAGGGCTGGAAACAAAACTGTATTTATAATTGCGGGATGCCTCTATCTTTTTTTGAATCTTTTAATTGACGTGCTATGGATTAAATAAATTGTAAACAAGCTCTTAACTAAGCGTATTTTCTAAGCTCTACTCCGACTAAACATTCTTTGGGTAAAAAGCTAATATTAATGGCGCTATGAGCCTCTTAGTAAAGAATGAGTTTAGATGGAAATCCCCGAGAGAAAATCAACCAAGGGCCGGTGGTCTAGGGGTTATGACGTCGCCCTTACAAGGCGAAGATCGGCGGTTCGATTCCGCCCCGGCCCACCATTCTCGTCGTAAGCAGAAAATGCTAGGTCAGAATTTTTTAATTGACAGTAATATAGCTAATAAAATAGTTGAA
>MIZB01000077.1_pt1 | contig 18534 bp, 14 predicted proteins | sample 888171 | NCBI WGS metagenome assembly MIZB01 (sample SAMN05440186, study PRJNA335308) | marine metagenome | isolation source: marine water
AGACCCTGAACCGTTAGAGTATCTAAAAAATAAAAACAACCATAACTTTGATATCGAATTAGAAATACATTTACAAACAAACAAAATGACTGAAACTTGTATAATTTCTAAAACAAATTACAACTATCTGTATTGGAATATGGCTCAGCAGATTGCCCATCATACCATTACAGGATGTAACCTTAGAACTGGAGACTTACTTGCAAGTGGAACTATTTCTGGACCTGATAAAGACAGTCGAGGATCTATGCTTGAAATTGCTTGGGGAGGAAAAGAACCTATCACTCTCCCTAATGGTGAAAAACGGACTTTCTTAGAAGATGGAGACGTCATTACTTTGAAAGGATTTTGTAAAGGTGAAGGTTACAAGATTGGATTCGGAAATTGTATTGGGGAAATACATCCTTCCCTGTAAGCACGATTTATAGCTGATTTTAGGGTAGAGCTTATATAACCATCCGAGTGGCGCCCAATCCGTCTCTGATTTTTAAGGGGCAGGAAGGACACAACATCAATGGCAAGACAAACACGTCGTCGACGTGACTCTAAGGCAAAGAGTCGCTTCATGAATCGCCCAACTCCTTCTATCGGCAGAGCTAACTCTGCAGATAATGAGAAAGTAGGTATCGCTATCAAATCCAGTAAAGTAGACTGGAGAACTGTAGGATTATTAATTCTAATTTTTGTATTTTCACTTTACATTAGAACGGCTTGGACTGCTGAACCTGCAACTGAAGATGGATACCAATTAACTGGGGGTAGTGACCCTTATTATCACAAACATGTTGTAGATTATGTTGTTGAAAATGGAGAACATTTGGATAGAGATCCAATGCTCAATTATCCATATGGTGCAAACAATAATCGTCCACCACTGTTCGATTGGTCGATTGCAATTGTTGGATTAATTCTATCTCCATTCTTTAGCTCTACAGAAGATTCAGTATGGTTTGCTATGCAAGTCTTACCTGCAATTTACGGTGCATTGATAGTATTCCCTGTTTATGCTATAGGAAGAGCTCAATTCGGTAAAGAAGCTGGATTAATTGGCGCTTTCTTAATTGGAGTAAATTCAGGCCACGTAAGTCATTCAAGTTTAGCCCTTGCTGATCACGATTCGTATATTATTCTGTTTGGTACTACAACTTTCTTCTTTTTCATGAGAGCTCTAACTGTTTCTAACGATAAGAAGTGGGTTTCTGATTGGACTAATTTTGATAGTATTAAGCAAGGTATGACGGACCTCATCAAAAATGAAAAGATTGCTTTAGGTTATGCTGGACTAGCTGGTATGACTATTGCTATGATTGCAATGAGTTGGAAAGGATTCCCGTACATTATGGCAATTATTGCAATTTACTTAGGTTTCCAAATGCTACTCAATGCATTCCGAAGAGTGGATAGTTTAACTACTGGAATATTAGGATTGGTTACTCTCGGTTTACCTGTACTTTTATCATATCCATACTACCAATCAATGGGATTCATTAATACTTGGTGGGAAGCTCCAGCTTACATCTTACTAGGTTACATCATCATGTCTTTATTGATGGTTACAACTCGAGATTTACCTTGGTTATTAGTTATTGGAAGTTCAACATTCATTGCTCTTGCATTTTATCTATTATTGACTTATGTTTTCACTGAACTTGGATTCTTACTATTCAGTGGACAAGGTTATTTCGTAAGAACCAAGCTTTTCAACACTATTGCTGAAGCTCAACCTCCTCAATTTGCCGATTTTGTATTTGCATTTGGTCCGGTTTCTATTTGGCTAGCTATTTTTGGAGTCATATGGATGGCATATCAATTATTCAACCAAAGTATGTGGAAGAAAGATTATCTGTTTGTTATGATCTGGGCTCTTGTTTCTTTGTTTATGGCTCAGTCTGCTGTTCGTTTTATTTTCAATGCAACACCTATTGTTTCTCTAATAAGTGGTTGGATGACTTGGCTCATAATTCAATGGGCTAATTTCCCTTCCGTATTGCAAACGTGGACAAGTTACTGGGGAAAACGTGGTAACTTATTCTATGGACTATCCTTACTATCTCTTGCTATAGGGTTCTGGTTCTTCTTTACTGTAAGCGTCCTTGTTGGTTTGTTAACTGCAGTTATTTTGATTGTATTAATCATGGTAATTGGGCACATGGATGCTCAAGACATTGACCAATACCGTTTCCGTGATCGATTAAGTGGACTAAGAAAATCGTTTGATATGAAAAGACCACTCGTAGCTCTTTTCGTGGGATTATTTATTTTCCTTCCAAACACATTCTATGGGTATGACGCAGGTGTTCCTTACGAAGACAAAAAAGAACACGATGCAGACATTTACAACTTTTTAAGCTATGATTTCTTTAGGCCTGAAGAATTTGATTACGGTCAAAGAAACAATGCTACACTATATCCAGAAGGAATTGCTGGCATGTATACTACTAATTTAAGTTCAAATCAATTATGGTACATGGGAAATACAGGGCCTTCGTTCCCTTCAGATTATTGGATTGAGGGACTTGAATGGTTAGCTGAACAAGATACTGAAAAAGCTCCAGAAGACAGACCTGGCTTCATGGCATGGTGGGATTACGGATTCTGGGCAATTGATATTGGAGAACATCCTACTGTAGCTGATAACTTCCAGTTTGGTTACCAAATTGCAGGTAATTTCATTGCATCTCAATCTGAGCACGAAGCTATGGCGCTTCTTCTTTACAGAATATTGGAAACTGAGGTCAATCGAGATACTGGTAAATTTAATTCTGAAGTAAGAACTAAAATATTAGATGGATTCTTGAATGAAGAAAATGTTTCTGCATTTGAGCACATTGTTTCAAATCCTGATGATTATATTCCTAAAAATTCTGACGGAAGTGAAAAAGATATTAACAAAAGAAATGCAGCTATAAGGGCTGGAAATCCAATCTTAATGACTATGGATATTACTACAGTTTCTAACTTACTATGGGAAGTTGAGCAACTTACTGGTAAATCGATTAGATACTTTGCAGCCGATACCAGAATGATGGCATATGGTCCAAAATCTGGACAAACTGGTATTTTGTATGCACCTATTACTTTAGCAGATTACAGCATTAATGACTACGTCGAAGTGCAATATACTTTATCTAATGGTCAAACTTTACCTGCTGACGAAATTAATGAACTACTCAAAACTAATCCTACTCTAACTATCGAGTCTGATGTTCTTGTTTACAAAGAGAAGTTTTTGAACTCTATGTTCTTTAGAGCATTTGTAGGCTGGTCTGCACCAGATATTGACCGTCCAATCCAAGATGGAATTCCTGGGATAACGGGAGCTATAGCTCAAGAAGGAAAGAGTCCTGCACCAGGATGGAATTTGACGCACTTTAAGCTAGTAAAATCTGCAGGCGGATCTCAATTACGCATGTTGAAGTATTATGATGGAGCAACCATTCAAGGTACTGTTGCAACTCCAAATGGAGACCCAGTAGCAAATGCTAATGTAACTATACTTGATGAATATGGAATTCCTCACGGTAGCACAACTACAGATAAGAATGGAAATTACTCCGTTTTATCAGTTGCTGGTAATGTATCTATAATCGTTTCTTTAGGTGAAAAAATTTCAGACGATGAAAAAATTAGACAAGTTAGTAACAATATTTTGACTGGAACTACTGCTGAAGACTTGTTAAAGGTAAATATCTCTGAAGAGGCTGCAATGAGAGTCCCATTGGTTAATTCAACGTTCGACATAGACATCGAGATTAAACCAACAAACATCACTGGAAGATTATTCTGGGATATGGATAAAGATGGAACATTTAGTGGAGTTGTAGACGAAGCTCTAGCAATCACTCCAGTTAAAGCTACAAACATTCATTCAGAAATAGAAACTATAGTGAATACTAACGCAAACGGAAAATATGAATTTATCGGCTTAGCGCCTGGCGAATATACTATAACTACTGAAGTTGAAGAACATGAAATTGTTTTGGCATCTTATCTTGGTACATCGGCAACACGAGCTGGTCAAGACATCGAAATTTCTGAAGCGCTAAAACCAAGCTCAATATGGGGTGAATTTTTATCTGCTGACGAAATCGGGAATACTCAAATTACCGTTTCGTTATATGATGAAACAAATGGCAGTTTAGTAGAAAGTACTTTCCTAAATCAAAATTACTTGAACTCAGACTGTCCCGTTGAAGGCGATACAAGCCAAGTCTCTTTCTGTTTTGAACAATTACTTCCAGGTAACTATACTTTAAGACTAGAGAATGAAGGTATCTTAGCTGACAATCCTGCTGACTGGGCAAATAACAGTATTGATATTGTTCTTGAAAAAGGAAGCTCTGTCGGGTATAATGCAACTCTAAGAAATGGTTTCAGACTTGAAGGTACTTTAGCCCACAATGGTGAAGGAATTCCAGAAGAACAGATTTCAATACAGAATGCTAACTCTTTTGGAGGAAGTTATAACGTATTTACTAATGAAAATGGATATTTTGCTACTGTACTTCCTGATGGCGCATATGACTTATTCACACTTCATCAAAAAGGAAATAATACTTTTGCATATCTTGAACGTATTGATAGTAAAACTATTTCATTGCCAATTAATGCCAATATGGTCCCAAGCTATACTGTAGAAGGTAGTCTGTTTGAGGATGTTAATGGAAATAAAACTCTAGACTTTGATGAAAAGGGATTCGAAGAAATGGAAATTATATTTGATTCCATAAATGGCGGAAGTGTCTCTACCTTGAGTAAAAGTAATGGAAATTATAATCTTATTTTACCTGCCGGAATTTACAACGCATATGCACACATAGGTGGTGAAGGACAAAATCTAGTAACTTTACAAACTGTTGTTGTAGGTGCTGAAGACATTACTTCAAACCTTTCCTCTACCTATGGTCAAGATGTGATGATTATAATGTACGAAGAACATCTTGGTAATGAAATTCCTTTACAAGGACTAGTCAATTTAGATGGAGGTGCTGAAGGCGCTCTGAATGTTTGGGCCACCGATCCAAGCTCAATGATTACATTACCAATTAATGATTATGAAATTGATGCTTCGAAATATGGCTATACTTTTGTAAGAACCTATGAAGTCTCTGCTGAAACTAACAATACAAAAGAAGTTATTGATGATTTTAACCTAAACATAGAAAAAGAATTAATCGTTGAAATGAAACGTATTCCAACTAGCGTTACCGGTACATTTGCATTTGAAGGTGCTGGAATAGCTGATGGCAACATTTCATTCTCTCCAATCTCTGATCCATCATATAGTTTGAATTTTAGCACTGACGAGAATGGAAATCTGGCTAATGTACTTTTACCGCCTGATAACTATCTTTACTCTTTTTCATACAATGACAATGGAACTAGATACTTTGCTTTAGGGCAAACTAATATCGAAATAGGGCAAGCTAGTCTTGATTTAGGAGATATCGATGCTGAAAAGAAATTTGATATTACAGGTATGGCAAGCCTAAACGATAATGCTGAAAATGGATTAGTAACCTTCACTCCAGTAAGTGATTTAGATAATGCAACTACCTTTGAGATTACAGAATTCGGAGGGTATTCTGGTAGCTTACTTCCGGGTAACTACTATGTTAACTTCCAAGATGGAGTAAGTAGTAAACACTATAGTTTTGTCGGACAAGTCACATTAAATCAACCAAAAGAATATAATTTAACATTGGTAGATGAAGGCTACTTTAGAGGTGAAGTCATTTCTTCAGCTGACGGTGAATTGATTACGGATTCTGCAATAGAAATCCTATTTGAATCTGAGAATAATGTAATATTTGTTGCTGAAACAATTGTTGGAGAAGGATTATTTGGTTCGACTATAGATTACGGAAAAATTGATCTTCCTAATGGTGATTATTCAGTTACTGTTGATTTGGAAGGATACCAAGCATTTGAAGATACATTTACAGTAGATGGAAACACTAATAAGTATAACATTACTTTGAATCCACTTTCTGTCAATGCAACATTAGAGGTTAGCTATACTAATGCAACGGGAATCGAACTTCCTGTTTCTAATGCAAATGTAAGATTCACAAACGTCTTTGCAGACTATGATGAAACATTTACTACTGACGAAAACGGAACTATTACTATTACTGGAATGACGCCAAGAACTTATGAAATTGAAATGACTCATTATGAAAATAACGAGAATGAAAGATTTGAGTTGGAACTCCAGAACGTTTATGTAAAGGCTGGAAAGGAACAACAGACCTTCAAAAGAGACGCTGATTGGAGAGTTAAATTATCTGGAACTGTATTCTATGATCGTGATTTTGACGGAGTTCCTGATACTAGCGAAGGTGATAATGAAGTTTTAGCAAATTCTGAAATTGAAATTTGGAATATGGCCGGAACTAATGTACAATTCAATACAACTGCTGATGAAAATGGGGAATATGAACTATATCTTTACACTGGCGCATACCAATCTTGGATTTATACAAACGAAGGGACAAGTTATGTTGATATTTCAGAATTGGAACTTGAAGATGCGTTAGATTTAGATGCTTCATTAGATAGAGGTATTAATTTCAAACAGACATATTTATCTTCTGTAGATTCGGAAGTCATTGAATTTGATGAAATAGATATGGAAGGAGCGAACTTTAGCTTTGAAATTGAAATGAATGATGGAATTATAGATATTACGGTTCCTGATGGAATTTATAGTTTAGTAAGTGAATATGAAGACTTATCTGGAGACAACGATTATGTTTACAATCTAAACGATAATGCAAATATAACTGATGATAAAGATAGTATTCTTCAAAATAAGACTATTGAAAAGAAGTTAATGAGGGGAATTGAAGTAAACGTCGATAGAACTGAGGCAAATGTGGCCTTAGGTCAAACTGTCACTTTCAACTTCAATGGAACTTCTACTGGACACATAAATACAGTTTATGATTTAAATATAGACAATATTCCAGCTAATTGGACTGCAGAATTTGTTCCAAATAAATGGGGAGTAAACTACGGTGAAAATGTAACTGCTGAATTAAAAATAACTCCTGATCAAACAGTTACTGTAAATGAAAAAGAAACTTTTACCATAACGGTTTCTTGGACTGACGGAAATTCAAATCAAGTTAATGACATTACTCATACTTTTGATATTGGAGTTACGCCTATTGAAGCCCAGAATCCAGATTACATCGTGTCTGAGCTATTATGGAATCCTGAAAGTCCTACCGTTGGTACTGAAGTAACATTAACTGCTAAAATCACTAACTTAGTCAATAACACTGGCATCCAATATGTGCCTATTGTATTCTATGATGGAAATGAACCATTTAACTTGACCACTGTTGTTTTCGATGGAACTGACAATGAAGAGGTAACTGTTACAGCTGTGTGGACTGCAACTAAGGGGTCACACCCATTAAGAGTTGTAATCGACCCTGGCGCTACGCTAAGTGAAGTAGATGCAACAAATAATGAAAAGTCTATAACTATTTCAGTTAGTTCAAAATCTGATGAAAATGATAACTCCTTCAGAATGATTGCTCTTGTAGTTGTGGGTCTTGTCGGCGGGTTAGCATATGTTACTTACAGATCTAGAAGAACATAATTAGCTACTTAAATCCTGTTTAAGACGCTGGTAACGCTCTTTGGATAGATATCCTTCACTGTATAGTTTATCTAGTTTAACGGCTTCATCTTTAGAAGGTGAAACTTTTTCTGATAACGCAGTATCAATAGATTTACTTGCTTTTAGTAATTCTTTTGCATATGCAAGTAGTACGCGAGCATCATCTTTAGAATTAAAAGAAGATATATTGCATTCTTCCAAAAGACTATTCACCGATCTCTTCGCTCCGGACTTGTGATTATACCAATCTACAATTTCCTGTGCATCATTATTGCTATCCCAAACACTCACTGGAAAATCTTTAAGGGTTTGCAGTTGTGAATCCTTGTTTTTATCCCAATTACTAATTTGTACTTCTTCAATAGTTTTTTCTTGACAAAAAGCAAACACTTCAAGTATTAAAGAGGTTAATTCGTTTTCATTTAATTTTCCATCTTTATCTGAATCATATTTCTCAAAAAGAGAGTCTGAATCAAAACTTTTCCTTGTACTCTCATCCAGATCTTCCAGAATAGTATCAAAAAACCTTTTTGCTTCGTCTTTAGAAAGCTGACCATCGCTGTTCTTATCAAATTCCTCTATCAAATCTTTAGCTATTAGTGAGTGCATGGATCTGTTGATAGCTCGGCCTATAGGCTTGCGAAAAATATACAATAAAATGAAAATAGGAAATAAGACAAGTAAAGAAAAAACCTCAAAAACAAAAATATTTTCTAATAAAAGACCATTCTCAAATAAGAATATAAGAAAATCTAGCCTTTGAAGATAGCCTTCCTGTGGCCTTAACATAAAGAAAAAAATTAACCCAGCTATAATTACTGGACGAATGTCAGACTTTATTTTTTCATCTCCCATTGAGGAGACTTAGACTACAGACTATAAATTGAATCTACAAAAGCTTCGCTATTCAAAAAAATAAAAGTGAAAAAAGTCGTAAACGAGAGATAGGGGAACTAAGTCCCCTACCTAACGATACATTTCCTATCTAAACTACTCTAGAGTAATTTAGCGGAGCCAATGATGTCTCCGGTTGCATCAAATTGGATATCTAGTTTCCAACCATCTTGTGCTGGGCCAGCGTCTGGTCCGTGTACTAAGAATTGGTCACCAGATGACAATTTGCCATCGCGGTCGTTGTCAGAGAATTGCACTGGGAACTCGCCGCCATTGTCATCTGAGACATTGCCAGCTCTGCTCGTTAATGCAGAATCATCTCCGTTATAGGTCATATCTATGCCCATCTCTTCGCCGCCCTGGAATTGCATAGCAACTTCACCGAAGCCGTTGCCACCGACATATGTCGATCCAGATCCGTCTTTCAAGAAGAAACTAAATCCGAGTAAATCTTCTTGCTTACTAACCTTAATCACTTCTACGTGATATATGTTTGCACTATCTTGTGATACAAAGAAAGTGGCTATAGGGGCTGATTCTCCTTGCTCTAGGAAACTGGCTGCCCAAACGTACAGCACAGCGGCTAGAACAACTGTGATTGCCACCATTAAAATAACGGCAATAACTGGGGAAACTCCCTCATCGTTTTTTTCTATTCTGTGTTCCATGGTTGCGTCCTCTTTCAGACAGTTTTGAACCACAAGTGGTTCTACTGTCGGACATTAACATTGTCACAGACTGTATATAAAGTCTAACTTTATTAGTTGTACAATATCTATTTAGTATGTTTTAGCTAAGAAAACTTTCTTAATAGTATTCTTCCCAGAAACAATGCATTTCTGTTCTTTAGAGTAAGGAGTTGTAGATTCTCCTAAGAAAGAAAAACCAGTTTCCTTCTCGATTAACTCAGCTTCAGCATCATTTCCTTCGAAAGGCATCTCATAAACATAGCCCTCTTCCAAATCTTGTTCAAAATTTATTTTAGATCCTTCTATGCTTAGATTAGGCATTTTCTTAATATGTTGATTAAAATGAGCTGTAGCATTATCTCTCATATGTACGTTTACTAATTCTAACTCCTTATTTACTGAAATTAATAATTCATCTAAACTATAGCTAGATTTCTCTCCTGTTCTTCTAGCACACATGAATGAATTTGATTTTAAATCTCTTGGGCCTAATTCTATTCTAAGAGGAACACCCTTGATTTCCCAATCGTAATACTTTTGACCTGGCCTTATGTCTCTATCGTCTAACTTTACTCTAATCTTTTCTGACTTTAATTCATCAACTATCTTTCGAGCTGCAGTGGCTATTTCCTCTGAGCCTTCTTTTGATAGAATTGGAACGACTACTACCTGGATTGGTGCAATGGAAGGTGGCATAATCAATCCTTTATCGTCACCATGTGTTGCTACTGTTGCCCCAAGTAATCTTTCCGACATCCCATATGTTGTTTGATGAACATATTTCTGTTCGCCGGATTCAGCTTCATATTTTACATCAAACGCTCTAGCCCACTGATCTCTGTAGTGGTGTACTGAGGCTACTTGTAAAGTTCTCCCATCTGGCATTACCACATCTATAGCAATAGTGTACCAGGCCCCTGGGAAAGTATCCCAAACTGGCCTTTTAGTTACTAAAACTGGGAAATTCAATTCACTCATTAAATTTTTCACAATCTCTAAATCTTCATTGATTTGTCTCGTAGCATCTTCTTCATCTGCATGTGCTGTATGAGCCTCAAAGAAATGTATTTCTCGGACTCGAATAAATGAACGAGTTTGCTTAGTTTCATATCTAAATGTATTTACTATTTGGTATGTTTTCAATGGTAAATCTGCATGTGATCTAATCCATAAAGGAAACATGGTGTACATCGCAGTTTCACTCGTTGGTCTCAAAAACATAGGGTTGTCTAATTTCGTTTCACCTGCATGCTTAATCCAATAAACTTCCTTAGCAAAACCTTCAACTTCATCTTCTAATCTTAATTCTGAAGGATCTATTCCTTCTTCTCTAGCTTTCTTCAATAAGGACACTAACTTATTTTCTTTATCTAATAATTCTTCCGGTATCAGAAGAGGAAAATGAACTTCATCATGATCTGTTCTTTCCATCTCATCATGCGTTAAATTATCAATGAGTCTCATAGTTTTCCAACCATAAGGCCTCCAAACATCCATTCCCTTTATTGGATATCGTTTATCAACCAATTCTGCTGCTTCAACCATAAAAGGATACCATTCTTTGAAGTTTTCTTTAGATGGAATTCCGCGTTTGGCTGCGGCGGGTGATTTAGACATGCTAACTGCGCGTTACTTGCATATAATTAACGTTTACTCTTCTTTTGTTCATTTAATTTAACTCTCTGATCTCGTACTTCTAAAACCTTACCTACTGTATATGGACCTACCAAAATAATTATTATAGAAATCCATAGCATTGATTTACACCCGGATGGGGCGTTGTCGTAATTGTCTGGTTGAGTTACTTTCAATTTTATTAAACCAAACCATGGCAATTCTCCTCTTGCCATACCAACTACCCAATCAGGATCAACTGGTTGAACTGGATTGTTATTGATGTCTCTATGCGTCAATTGATCTGGATGAGGGTTGCCTGTTGAATCTCCTTTGGTGATATATCCTGAATTTTCTAAATTCTTTAGATGAGCTCCTCCACTAAGTCCTATTTCAGAAAATTCTATTTTAGAACCAAAATAAGTTTCTATCTCAGGAATGTAATAATAATCGGTAATATTATCTCCATCCATATCCTTTGGTTCTTCTAAGACATCTACCCAAGCCATTGCTCTATGAATTACAGGAGTAACTGGATTTCCTTCAACTTCTTTTATTCCGTTCTTATAAAAAACTATTACGTCTCCATAATCTCCGTATTTCTGGTAATCTGTTTTCTTTCCTTGAAGATAAGTAACAATATCTGATTTTTTGGCTTCTTTCACAATTACCAAGTCTCCTGTATCTATTGTTCCAATGTGTGTGAAGCCAGGCTCATCATAGAGTGGATTCTCAGTGTGCTCCATCGAACCAGATTCAATAACAACCATTGGCGGCCAATTACTGCTGTAAGCAAATGTTAAAAGGAAAACTAGAAGAACGCTACCTATGGCAATACCTATATCTTTTGCAGCCTCTGGTATTTGTATTTTATCAGAATCTGGCATCTAAATTCCGTTATAGTTTACGAGATCTTTTTACTTTCTTAACTTTACGAACTCTCTTGCGATTACTATGACTTGAACGTTGAGAACCAAAATCTGTTGATGGGCCTCCATCGTCATCACTGACATTTCTAACGTTATTAGGTAACTCTTCTGATGGGTCTGTGCTGCTTTCTCCATCATTAGATGAGCTAAAATCTCCAAGAAGATCATCTAATGGATCGCCTACATTCGAATTACTTGATGGTTGAGTTGAATCTGTCTGAGGCATTGCTCGAGATGTATTCTCAGGTGCTGGACTTTCAGCCTTTTTCATTTCTCCACCACACGATGGACATTTTCCCCACTTTTCTTGGAATTCTTTACCGCAGGAGCTGCAGGAATATGCTGAAGAAGATGCTGTAGAAGGTTGTGAAGAAGGTATACTAGGCGTTGACGAAGAGGTAGAATCATCTGCATTTACATATGGATTAAAATCTCCCGAACCTCCCAAAAGATTCTCTAAATCATCCTCGCGTGAAGAAGGTTCAGCTTCTTGCTTTTTATTTGCTAATTCAGGATTAGAGGCGCCTCCGCCTAACTTGCGGCGTTGCTCTGCATAATAAGCATCTCTCTCTGCAAAAAGTTCTTTTGTTTCTTCTGAATAGTCAAACTTTTTCTTTTCTTCTTTCTTTTTACCAAACCAGCCCATAATTAGCTAAATACGCGTGATAAATAAAGCGTTGGGTTTAGAATAAAGATAACTTTCCTGTAATTTCATCAATTTTAGATTCCGTTGAAGGACCTATGCCTAAACAAGTAACCGTTCCTGGAGGGACTTCTGTTAATCCTGCGTCACTTACCAGACTATATGTTAAACCAACATCTCTAGCATGCTGCTGAAGTTCTCTTAACAAGGACTCGTTTGTTCCTTTAACAACTACCTTTTTTTGACCATCGCCATACCATCCCTTGAAATTAGAAGGGTCAGATTTCTTTGATTTAAGTGAGCAATTAACTGCAGCATGTGCAACCTGTGCAGCCATTTTCCCCTTCGATATTCCTAAATCTGTTCTGACGATTATTACTAGTTTATATTCCAAACTTATTCCTCTTCATCAGACATTAAAGAATCTTCTTGAACTACATCTGCAGACAAACCTTCTCCTTCCCCTGGCCTGTTAAATTTTTGATCTATATCTGCCATTTTTGAATCGATGTCTGCCAAATCTGCCAAAAGAGTCTTTTCTTTTTTTGAATAATATTTTTTCATTACAGAACTACCTGAAAGCTTCCGATTTTCAACTTCAGTCAACTTACGTTTTACATTATCTCTATCATGTTTAAGGCCTTGAAGCTCAATTAACTCTGCCGGGATATATTTTCCTGCAACTGCTAACTCGGATTCAATACGGATTCCAGGAGGTGCTCTGGCAAGGCTTGGGTGAATATTGGCAGTCCAAGGATATGCACCTCTATACCATCCAGCAACAAATAATAATACGGATAAAATCAATAATGAAGTTGTAACAAAAAATGTTTGGAAGTATCCTTTATCATCATCAGAATTACCCCATGTTGGAGCATTACCAAGTGCAGGATTTCCTAATATGAACCCCACAATTATGACAATGCAAATGGACATCGCCATACCTAAAGTAACTCTGTAAAGTGTATCAAATTCCTCATCTAATTCCCCTTTTCGAGGGAACATAGCCTGAATCAAAGTATAGCCAGGAATAAACAAAACAAGCAATAAGCCTGCAAAAACTCTAAGCCAATTTATTTCTTCCATTAATACTCGCTAGAATAACCCCATTAAAAATGCCTGCTGCCTGCAAAACCACTCCGATATCCATGAGGTTCTGAACCATTTCTCCTTAATTTAGACTGTTTGACTAAAGTATTCCAACGAGATTTGCAATTGCAATGTAAACCTTTCAAATCTCCTGAACCCAAACGATGATTTTTCAATGCTTCTAATAGTCTCTTATTACAATCGTGACAATTATGGGCCCCCCTACGCGTACCTCCTCCTGTTGGATCGGAATATACTCTGACTGGTAAATCCTCACATCTTTTTAGAACTTCAATCACAGACCAAAGCCAAGGTGCAGTCCATTCGTTTCTAAACCATAACTTTTCAACAACTGTATTCTTTTGAACATTTACAGGGTTAATTGATATTTTATCTACGTAGGGAGCTGTATCTATTGCAGATTGAACCGCATCTTCAATTGCTTCTTTTTCACTTAGATAAGGTGGTTTTAACAGAATATAGGCCTTAACTTCGGCACCATTATCTCGTGCAAGTTTACACACTTTAACATAATGGGACCAGCGTAAACGTTTGTTAACTGATTTATCTAAAACAACTGGATTTGAAGATTCTAATCCAATTGCAATTTCAAGTTTGGGTGCATTAGTATATGCGAAATTTTTAGGATTTACAAACTCAGGTAATGATTCAATTAAAACTTTTTCAATTCCCATATTAGACATGTCTGACATTACTTCATCAGCAAAATTAAAGGGAACTTCAGTCGGATCTATGAATGACCCTGAAGTATAAATCTTAGCATATTTCTTTCCTCTTAGTGTTGATCTAACTTTCTTCCACTGTTCACGGAGCATGTCGTCACTAACTCCACCAGGCACAGTATCGTTGAAGTAACCACACATTGAACATCCTTCCTTAATTGACCAATAACAACCTCTAGTTCTCAGAATTACAACCCCTGCTTCTACTATTTTTCCATCTAAAACTTCCTCTTCAACCCATTTTGCTACAGGTTTGTCTAATGGGTGGTCGCGTGGTATTGACTTAGATTCATTAACAAAGTCAGTCAAAGGAACAAAAGCTTCAGGCATGATGTCGAACCTCCACAGCTACTCCTCGATTCATTGAAATCATTTCTTCAGGAACCATTTTTGCAATACCTACTGCTGTCACAATATCATTCTGCTTAATAACTACTTGATCGCCAATATTCCAATTTCCTTTGTAAGACTTTACGCCTACTGCAAATAAATCGCCAACTAACTTGAAATTCTCTGCAATAATGATTGGACCGCCTTGTAAACTATATTCTATCCCTCCCTTCAGAGTCAAACCAAAACCGCCAACTACTGGAGACATGGCTGCTAAATCACCACAACGTAATTTGTATGGCATACGTCCACTTATTTCTGAATTAACTAGAAAATCTGAATTCTCTCCATATTGAAAGTTTGCTAAACCTTTGGCTTCTCCTTTAGCTCGGTCTTTAGTGTTCAATATAGGAATATCTGACAAAGTCATTCTTGCAATATTTTGAAGAATTTCCAAACCTTCATATGATGATGGTCGATCTACACGAGTATCTACTACATCAATTCCCAATTCTTTTACCAACTCTGTCATTATTTTAGAAGAAGAACCTGCATGTACTATTGCTTTAGCATAATGTTTTGTAGGATTTAATTTAATTAGTTGAGATCTTAACATTTCAATTTCTGATGCGCTCCACTTTCCTGTTACTGCAATATCGTAGTGTGCTGCTGGATAACAAAATTCTAATTCTCTAGGAACTAACCCTAATGGTGAAGTTACGGATACGACATGTAATGCCAAATGGTTTTCCACTTCACGGAGCGTATTGAAAAATCGTTTATGACTACTACTTTTGAAATATGGCTTTCTTGCTGAGCAAGGTAAAATTAGCAAAACCATATTTTGTGCCGGTGGTTCATAATTTGACAGTCTATTTTGAAAATCAAGAATTGCCGGATGATTCAAACTTAAATCGTTTGATCTTATAGTAGAATGAACTCTAGCTCCCTTTTCAATTAGTAATAAGGCTGAATGGTGTAATATTTGAGAAACTCGAGGATTGTGTAAACTAGTAATTTCTACTAATTCTCTTAATTTACCATTAGAAATCGCGTTACGAATTCTTAAAATCCAACGATTAAGTTCTGAACGATTATGAGAAAATAAATCATCAATTTGCGTATTTTGTTTAATCCATTCACCACTTTCTAAAATCCATCCTGTTGAACTACGTAATTCAACATTTAAATCATCAAAGATATCTACTCCTAAATATGCTAAAATGGGCATTTGAGAAGGTTCTACAGCTGGCGCATAAAGCAGTCGGGAGTAACCTGCTTCCGATCTAAATTCTGCAGCAATCTCTACTAACTTTTTAGGTTGAATTGAATATGCATTATCGAGCACTGCAATATTTTCAGATAATTGCAAGTAAGGAGCTTTTTCAGAATCTAAACCTAATGGGCTGGGCGGTAAATCAAAAACTTTACCGACCTTAATAGTTCCTCCAGACTCTAAATCCTTAGATTCTTTTAAGTCTGTGTGGCTAAATACAACATGAGGAGTTTGTAGATTATCTTCTAGCTTTAGAAGTCTGCCTAACCCTTCGTGGCTTATAGGTTCCATTATATCTTGCCAAATTGGCGCCTATATATTGGATTCTTTTCTTATGCTGTAGGTTCTTCAAGCTCTTTGGGTGGTTGTGAAGCTGTCATCTGATCCTTGATTCCTTCGTCTACAACTTGTTGAAGTGCCTCGTCAGCCTCTTCTTTGATTGCGTCTAACTCAGCTTGCATTTCAGCTGCCGTAGGAATAGTTCCGAGAACATCTTCTGACTTGCCAAGCGCCTTTTCAATATCTTTTACTTCAGATAATTGCCTATCTGGAGCTTTACGTGCATAGCCTACATAATCTGCTGCACCCTCAAATAATTTTGTTAATTCGAATGGAAGTACAAACTTTGTAGAAGCTCCAGCTCCAATCTCCTTCAAGGAATCTAAACTCAAAACAGTTAATGCTTTGGAATCTAATGCTGAAGCACCCATGGCTGTAATTCTCAAACCTTGAGCTTCTCCTTGCTTTTCTAAAATTGTTTGTGAACGCTGACCTTGAGCTTCCAACACCTTAGATTGTCTAACACCTTCGGCTGCTAAAATACGTGACTGTTTGTCTCCTTCTGCAGTCAAAATTCGAGATTGTTTCTCACCTTCTGCTGAAAGGATTGCTGATCTCTTTTCACCGTCTGCTTTCAAAATAGCTGCACGTCTTTCACGTTCTGCTGAAGTCTGTTCTTCCATTGCAGCTTTAACATTTGGAGAAGGATCTACTTCTCTAATTTCTACATTGTCGACTTTGACACCCCATGGGTCTGTTTCAATGTCTAGTTTGTCTCTTAGGACTGCATTAATTTTGTCTCTACTTGAGAAAATTTCATCCAATTCCATGTCTCCTACTACTCCTCTAAGAGTTGTTTGGGCCATGTTAACTATAGCTGCCCTAAAATTTGCAACATTAAGAACTGCTTTCTTAGCGTCTGCAACTCTGTAGTAAACTACTGCATCTACCATTGTAGGTGAATTATCTTTAGTAATAACTTCTTGACGTGGAACATCAAGAACTTGAATACGTAAATCTACTTTGAAAACTTTCGTAATCAATGGAATAACAAAATTCCATCCTGGATTGAGCATTGTGTGAAACTTACCCAATCGTAGCGCGACTCCTGATTCATACTGCTCAACTTGAACAATAGTTGTCATTAAAACAACAACTAATACTGCTCCAAGAATTAACAGTAAGAATATTATTTCTCCTATCATTTTTATTCCTCTCCTTCTAAAGGTATTACTGTAACTGTGATTCCTTCTGCATCTGTAACCTTAACTTTAGTACCTACTGGTATGTTCTGATCTGATGTAGCTCTAAATTCTTCCATGCTGATTTTAACTTTACCAATTCTATCATTTGCAATGACTTCTTTGGTAACGATTCCTTTTTCTCCAACTTTGCGTTCAATACTCATTTCGCTAGGCGTATCTGGAGGTGCTAAAGATTGGTAAAGCATCATTGTTCCATACAAAGAACCTAAGCCTACTGCCAATCCGATTGGTAAAAGTAACAAACCATCGACAACATTGAATGAAAGTAAAATTCCTAAGGCTATGAAAACCGTGGCTGGAACTGCAATTAAAAAGCCCGGTTGAAAGACTTCTACAACGAACAAGAGCACCCCTACAATTACAAAAGCTAATCCTAGCTCGCTACCAAATAAATCATCTGCCATGCATTAAAGATAACAAGGCCATATATAAGGGGTCTTCAAAAAAAAATTATGACGAATACTTTTTCTCAAGCTTATCTAAAGATTTAATTACTACTCCATCTTTAGTATAGATTATAATACAATAATCTTTTACTAAATCTTTATGTATGAATTTTTCTCCACCTACGTTCAGAAAACGTAACTCTGGCCCAAAATGGATTAGATTGTTATCTATCCTAAAAACACTATGATTATTGTTTTTTGTTTCTAGTAAATATTTTTCTGATGACAGGGATTTGAATCTGTGCCTTAACATTGAATCTTTCCTTTGCAAGTCTTCTGTATTCTTAGGATTAAAAAGAGATTTAGCACAGTCAGTAACTGTACAGCTAGGATGGTCTGCAACAAAAGATAGTATTGATATATCTAGATCATCAAGCTTAACCATCTAACATTTACCAAAAAATGATAAAATTGTACTATTGCCATCTCCAGAGGCCACGTCTGAAACTGTTAAACTAACTATTAATCCCAATAAAATAATTGTCAAATTAAGCATTAAAACTGCCATTTGAGGAGTATTTGCCCAGCCAGGAAGCAAAGATTCTTCAGCTTTATTCAATGGGAGTATTCGAGCTTTCTGATATCCTGTAAAATCTTGCATTTCATTATCATCTGCCATAAATTAGATTAAGTTGTACTTTATTTAAAGTATTTTCAAAAAAAGATTTTGAATAATAATTTTATAACTAGTCTGTACTTATTGA
>MIZB01000347.1_pt1 | contig 18506 bp, 19 predicted proteins | sample 888171 | NCBI WGS metagenome assembly MIZB01 (sample SAMN05440186, study PRJNA335308) | marine metagenome | isolation source: marine water
AAAACACAGCGATGGAACCATGGATAGTTTTGTTTGCAATCATAGTATGGATGAGCTTCAAGTTGAATGGTTTAAGTCAGGTTCAGCTTTGAATTATTTAAGATCACAGAATTAAAAAGCAGAGTGAGTTACACCTTTTCCGTTTTTAACTGAACCAATTATTTGAGCATATTTACCAAGGATTGATACAGATTCCTTGGCAACATCTTTGCTCACAATAATAATCATCCCCATTCCCATGTTAAATGTTCGATACATTTCTTTAATTTCAATGCTTCCTTTTTCTTGTAACCAATCAAATACAGAAGGAACTGGTAAAGGATTATCAATTACATATTGAAAATTATCATTTATTCGACTAATATTGTCCAGACCACCTCCAGTAATGTGAGCAATTCCATGAACATTTACTTGGTTAATTAAATTCATTACTTCCTTAACATAAATTCTAGTAGGTTCGACTAATTTCTTTCCTAGCTCTTTGTCGCCATCAAATAATTTACGAATAAGTGTATATCCATTAGAATGAGGCCCGCTAGACTTTAGACCGATTAGAACATCGCCCTCGGTAATCTTTGTTCCATCTATTATCTTATCTTGTTTAACGTAGCCAACAGATGTACCAGCAATATCAAAACCGTGAACTAATTCAGGAAGAATGGCAGTTTCGCCTCCGGACAGTGTGCAGTTAGATTGCTTACAACCTTCAGCTAGCCCCATTCCAATTTTAGCCATTAATTCTTCATCAGGCTTGTCTAAAGCTACGTAGTCAACAAAACTTAACGGTTCAGCACCAACACAAATTAGATCATTTGTGTTCATTGCTACACAATCTATGCCAACTGTATGAATTGAGTCCATTTCTTCAGCTAACAATATTTTGCTGCCCACTCCATCAGTACACATTGCTAATGCACCATCTCCAAGTTTTACCAATCCTGCAAAGCCATTATCGAGTTTTATGGCTTCACCATCACCTTTCCTGTTAACTCCTTTAATCTGAGCGATTAGAGCTTCAGTAGCTCTTTCACTTGCGTCAATATCTACACCAGCTTCAGAATACGTGCTTACCATCTTGCTTACATCTTAGCATAATAATTTTGGACAACAGTACTAACTTGCCCAATATCATCAATATTACGTTGAACTAACGATTCAAGAATTTTCTGTCTATTTTGAGCCATTTCATCAAATTGCCTTGGTGCTACACCTGCAGCTTTAGATATTCGCTCGCGTAGTTTACTTGGAACTCCAGTCTCTTCTAACTGATTGGATTGTCCATTCCATTTGAATAAGGTATTAAGTCTTGGTTTACTTCCTTCTAAACCAGCTAACTCAGACACTTCGGTAATAGTTCTAATTTGTTTTCCATTAACATTTATTCTACTCTGCATTATAATTAGATGTAAAGCATTCATCATTATTGGAGGAACTTCCATTGGAGGGTTAATTAATCTTGATACTGTTTCTTGTGCAGTATTTGCGTGAACAGTACCAAAACACCCATCATGGCCAGTATTCATTGCAGTAAAGAGTGTTTTTGCTTCAGGGCCTCTTACTTCACCTACAATTATTCTGTCAGGCCTCATACGCAATGTATTTTTTAGTAAAGAATCCATATCCACTTCAGGTTCTTCTGGCTTTGTTGAGTTAAATGTTTCAAGTTGAACATGATGCTCATGTTTTAATTGAACTTCAGTAACATCTTCAATTGTAATTAATCTATCTTTTGAAGGGATAAATAATCCCAATACATTTAAGGTAGTAGTCTTACCAGAACCAGTACCTCCGGCAACTAAAATATTAGATGGAGCAGAACCCATTCCATCCGCAAACATCCATAACAGTGAGGCTAACCTTGGAGACATAGTTCCAAATTTCATTAAATTAACAACAGTTAGTGGATCATTCATTTGTTTTCTAATCGTCATTGTTGGGCCGTTCGGAGAAACCGGTGGAATTGTAGCATTTACACGACTTCCATCAGGTAATCTTCCGTCTAATAGCAAATTCCCAGGACCTACTTTTCTACCAACATATTTTCCAACTTTTTGAATGATTGCAGTAGCTTCCTCACTAGTTAATTTTACATTAGTCACACACATACCATGTTTTCTATGAGCAACCATTACAGCTTTATCTGGATGGTTGTACATAATTTCTTCAAGATTATCATCATCTAGCAATGGTTTTAGAGCACCATAGCTTGGAGATTTGACAGCTTTTGTCACTTGGTATAATGGTCGCTCAGCATCAGGTCTTTCGACGATGTTGGCAGTCGGGTATTGTTCTATTATTCGTCCTTGTTGCATATTTATACGATTGATATCCTTAGTGCTAGTAATAGTGTGGTAGTAGCTATGAACATGTACATTGGCATTCTCCAGATTGCAGTTTGAGTAGTCTGTAAAATAACAGATTGCATCCAAACACCTCCAGCTCCTAACACCATCATATAGAAAAATAATGATTGGTTTAATAAACTTAAATCCACATTTAACTCAAATGAACCTGCTTTTCCACTTCCAAAAACAGATACGATTAATCCTAGAAGTATAGGGCAAACTATCGCACCTCCCCATAGAATAAAATTAGCAGTACCTTGTGTTTTTGTAAGTCTTTCTTTTCTGAGCATATAAATCTCCCAGAATTCTTCAGAAATATTTTCGAGAGTAGTTGCGAAACTTCCAGAAGATCCAAGTGCTACATTCAGAATACTTACAATTCTAATAATCATTGGAGATTCAGTTTGTTTTGCAAAATCTCTCATAGCCATACCAAATCCATCATCTCTCATTCTTTTTACAGCTTCACGGAGCATCAAACCCATTCGATCATTTCTTCCAGAAGCAATTGCATCTAGTGCAGATTCTACTCCCATTCCAGCTCGCAATTCTTCAGCTAAATCAGCTAAAACATCAGGCCATACTGTTTCTAATTCATTAATTTTATCTTGTTTTCTTTTAGCAGGTATGTAGAATAGAGTGCCAACAAGAGCCCATACTCCTAGACCTACCCAGATAATACCATGTATAGATGATAAACCGTCACCGCTAACTAAATCGTCTAACAAACTCATACTCCAGGCTCCTTTGCTTTAGTTTGTACAATCATCCCAGCTATAATTATAGTTGCTGTAATGAATAAAGCAGGTACACAAACATCAGGCATTGTTGGAGTATTTCCTAGAAAGCCCCCTCCAGCTGATTTTGCAGATTCTACTAATCCATTTACAACTGCACCTATTACAACAATGATTGGTATTAATATAGAAACTATAATGAATTGTTCTGATGTAGACGACAGTCCCTCTATAAAATTGTCTAAATTTACACGTCTTTCCTTAGCTTCCTTATCAGCTATAGATCTTAGCCTATCAATAACATTAGTATCTTCTTCAATAGACATAATTAAGCTAGAAAGAACTTTTCTTAATCCAGAGGAGTCAGTACTTCGCATTTGAGTTCTGATTGCATCACTAAAATTTTTTCCACCATCAGTATCTCTAAAAATTTGTTTGAAAATATTACTTAAATCTCCATAGTCTTCATCTGCAATATGTTTCATTGCTTCTGCAATACCAACACCAGATTCGAGTAGGACTTCAATCCCTCTAATGGCATAAAGTAGTTCTTGGTCAACGGTCGCCATATTGTATCAATAAAACCCCATTATAAACCAATTAACTTTCTAAATACTTTCATTTCTTAAAAAATTTCTATAGGTCCCTAAGCTCAAATAAAATGAGAAAACCATCGACCACTCACATAGCGCAGTCATATTGAGATAAATGCTTCTTTCTGTATTTACATCAGGTGGGTTGTCCATCCTGTGAAAGAAGTCATCTTTTTCATCAAGCATTTCTAGATTATCTAAAACACTAAAGACAGCCATCATTACGTAGAAGAACCATCCACTCATTATGGCATATTTCCTTATTTTATGTTCATAACCACTTTTCCTCATCAAATCATAATTAAATGTTGCACAAATGAGGTAAGTAGTGAATAAAGTAAACGCAGTGACCCCATGTAAAACAGGAAACTCTTTCCAGTTGAAGCTAACTGTAATAATTCCACATATAGATCCTATTGTAGCTACTATCCTCGATATTTCATTACCTTTTACATAAAATTCACCAAGGTTTTCAGCTAAGGGTTTTAGTAGTCTATAAAATACTTGGATTACTATCAAAGTTCCAAACAGGCTAATTCCCAATCCTGTTGAAAATATACTTTCTTCAGGTTCAGAAAATGGCATTTCAGATATTATTGGTATGAATGGAGCCACTCTCCCACTAAGGGTAGATACCAAATAAGTTAAGATTAAAGTTATTAATCCTAACACTATACTAAATTCTAAGAGTAATTTTGCACTATTTTTCATTCAATACCGCTTGTGCCGCAGATAATCTGGCAATTGGTACTCTAAATGGTGAACATGATACGTAGTCCATGCCCACGCCATGACAAAAGTGAACAGATTTAGGTTCCCCTCCATGTTCACCGCAGATTCCTATTTTCAGATTAGGTTTTGTATTTCTTCCTCTTTCAATTCCCATTTTAACTAATTCACAAACGCCTTCATCTAAGCTTGCAAAAGGATCTTCAGGTAACAATCCATGTTCCAAGTAAGCTGGCATAAACCCTCCGGTATCATCACGACTAAATCCAAATGCCATTTGAGTTAAATCGTTTGTACCAAATGAAAAAAATTCAGCAGTTTCAGCAATTCTATCAGCAACAAAACTAGCCCTTGGAATTTCCATCATTGTTCCAACCATGTAATTATCTAATCCCTCTATATTTCCAGCTATATCTCTAACAATTTTTTCTTGATGGTTATATTCAGTTTCCATTCCAGTTAAAGGAATCATTATTTCAGGGAAAGTCTTTACATTTTCATTAGAAAGTTCAGCAGCAGCTTCTAGTATAGCTCTAGCTTGCATTTCGGTTATTTCAGGATGTGTTATTCCTAGTCTTACACCTCGGTGTCCCATCATTGGATTTGATTCCTTAAGTGCATCAGATCTTCGTTCTAATTCTTCGGCATTTATCTCTAATGCTTCAGCAAGTTTTTTCTGTCTTTTAACATCGTGTGGAATGAATTCATGTAGCGGAGGATCCATTAGCCTAATAGTGACTGGAAGGCCTTGCATTGCTCTTAAAGTTTCTTTTATATCATTCTTCATGAACGGGAATAATAAATCTAAAGCAGTTTTTCTTTCTTCTTGGCTATTTGCCATTATCATTTCTTGAAGATGGAAAAGTGGTTCTTCAGATCCTTCACCGTAGAACATGTGTTCTATCCTGAAAAGTCCAATTCCTTCGGCACCAAAGTCTAATGCTCTTTTTGCATCAGATGGCGTTTCTGCATTTGTTCTTACTTTCAGCCTTCTAACTTGATCGCAAAGCTCTAAGAAATGCGTCAAATAATCGCTAGTAATATCAGTCTCAATTAGTGGTAATTCATCTTTGTAGACTTTACCTGCAGTTCCATTAAGTGTAATCTCCTCACCCTCATTTACAGTAACATCTCCAACAGTAAATTCTTTTTTGATTGAGTCCACTTTCATTTCTCCAGCACCAACAACACAACACATCCCCCATCCTCTTGCAACTAAAGCTGCATGCGAAGTCATTCCTCCTCTAGAAGTTAAAATTGCGACTGAGGCTCTCATTCCTTCTACATCTTCAGGGTTAGTTTCTTCTCTGACCAATACAACTTTTTCACCTTTAGCAGCCCAGTCTACAGCATCTTGAGCTGTGAAAACAGCTTTTCCAGTAGCACCTCCAGGACCAGCTGGTAAACCTTTTGCTAAAACTGGAGTAATTTTTTCAACATCAGGGTCAACGATAGGGTGGAGTAATTCATCTAATTGTGAAGGTGTTACCCTACTAATTGCTGTATTTCCATCTATTCTATTTTCTTTTACCATTTCAGAAGCCATACGAATAGCAGCAGGGCCATTACGTTTTCCAATTCGACACTGAAGCATCCAAAGTTTTCCAGTTTGGATAGTAAATTCAATATCCATCATATCATTGTAGTGATCTTCGAGATTCAATCTTATTGTGTTCAATTCATCATATAAGTGAGGTACTGATTGTTCTAAGCTTGGTAAATTGCCACTATGCTCAGTTCTGCATACTTCATTCAATGGGTTTGGAGTTCTAATTCCAGCAACAACATCTTCACCTTGTGCTTTAGACAACCATTCTCCATAAAAATTATTTTCACCTGTTGCCGGATTTCTAGTAAATGCAACGCCAGTAGCACTATCTTCTCCCAGATTTCCGTAAACCATAGCTTGAACATTTACAGCAGTTCCCCATTCCTCAGGGATATCTTCAATTTTCCGGTAAGCTTTCGCTCTTTTTCCATCCCATGAGTAGAAAACAGCAGATACTGCACCCCACAGTTGCTCCCATGGATCTTCAGGGAATGGTTTTTTGAGAACTTCTAAAACTTTTCCTTTATAAATTTCTACTAAATCTTTTAGATTTGCAGCAGATAAATCAGTGTCTTCAGTTACACCTTCTTGTTCTTTCATTTTTTCTAGTTCATGTTCTAATTGATTACGAATTCCCATTCCTTCTTCAGGTTCAATTCCAGAAGCTTTCTCCATTACAACATCAGAATACATTTGAATTAATCTTCTTTGAGCGTCGTAAACAAATCTTGGGTCTCCACTTTGGGCTATGAGTCCTTCTCTGGTGACATCATTCAATCCTACGTTAAGTACAGTTTCCATCATGCCAGGCATAGATGTTCTTGCTCCAGAGCGTACAGATAATAGTAATGGATTCTCAGAGTCTCCAAAAATAGTTCCTACATTATTTTCAATATCTTTCAATGCGTTTTTTAGTTGTCCATCCAATTCTTTTGGATAGCTCTGATTATTATCATTAAAGAAAGTACATACTTCTGTAGTAATTGTACAACCAGGTGGTACAGGTATTTCTAATAGTGCCATTTCAGCTAAATTAGCTCCTTTTCCACCTAATAGATTTTTCATGTCGGCTTTGCCATCGGTCATGCCTGGACCGAAACGGTAAACGTGCATTTCGCTCATTCTTACTCAAAGCTCTAACGAAATAGGTATAAATTCTCTTTCTCTTTATTCTATAGGGTCGTGAAGCTTACCAATCAAAGGCCATCCATGCCATAATAATCGATCATCTAACTCAATCAATATTTTATAAATTTCATCATATCCTTCAACAACATGTTCAACTAAACATGGTTTACATTCATCGCTTAACCACTTTTCAATTAGCTCAGAATTTCCAACTTCGATTATTTTTGCAATTTCACTCATTTCTTTGAGCCTAATGTGTAAATGGTCTAGGAAAATTTCGGAATTTTTTAAAGCCATTGTTAAGTGTAGGAATCTTAATTTTTCATCATTAACAATTTCTTCAAGAGTTTTATCTTTAGGTGCCCCTTCAGCAACTAACATTCCGAGTAATTTTTTTTCACCAAATATTTTACTTGCAGCTTCAAGCAAATATGCCAAACTTTCTTTTTTTTTCTCTTTATTCATAATTGCTACTAAGATAATCTACAACTGCCATAATATCATTTTTTGAAGCTAGTGCAGTTTCCTCATCGATAACTTTACCAATCCCAACACAAAAAAGTGTATTTTTGGAGTATTTTTCCCACTTTTCATTAATTTTTTTAATTCGATTTAATATGATTACTTTTTTTGTATTTGGAGTATTACCCTCTAGATAATTCCATAATTCAATAAAGTTTTCATCAGGATATTTGAGTCCATTTACTACAACAAGTTGTATGTTTGCAGCTTTAAGCCAATCTATCCAAACTTTACCAGTAGCTGTTGGAGCATCGATTTCATAAAACATCAGATTATTTAATTTACAAGAGTGATCTAGTAGCATATCGGGTACATTTTTAGGAACTACAAAATTTCCCCAAGGTTTTGGTAAGCTCCTCATGAAGGTAGACTTTCCAGCACCCATTGGCCCTGTAACCATTATGTAAGTCATCTAGGCCTCCTCTATGCTCCAAGTTTTCACTTGAACGCCTTTACTTATGTGTGTCAAATCAGGTTCTAGCAGATTAGATATTCCAAGATTGTAAAATTCGGTTAGAGAATTTTCTTCAATTTTAACAGTTGCATTTTGAAATTCCCATGGCTCATGACACGTGTAGGCAATGTGTGTTTTCTTTTTGTAAGTAACATAAAGACTGTATCTTTCAAAGAGGAATTCTTCAAGGCTGTTTTTTTTGGCCTTTCTTGGAGTGCCACTTGGTTTTGATTCACCTTTAATACAGATTCCATTACTTTTTCTCTTCGATTGCCATGAAAAACCACCTTCTTTATTTTCTTCTACTTTACCTTTCGCAAACACATAAGGGAGTCCGTAAGCCCATGGCGCATACATACTTGTTATTCTACTTTCAGCATCTAGAGTTAGAAATAAAACTCCTGATATTCCGTTTTTTGAAACATATGCTCTGATGTTAAATTCAGGAAAATTAGAAATAAATGGTACAGAAGGCAAATATCTAGGTCTTATTTTTTCCATTCGAAAAGGTATAGTTCCAATGTAAGTTTTTCCTTTAAATGTTTCTAATTTTAAATCTTCTGGAATATATTTTTTTAGCAATTGGCGATCAACTTCCCAATGCATAAAAGTTAGATTTACCCAATTCTGACTTAATGCCCATCCTCTTGTTGGCATACTAAATGGAATGTGACTAGTTTTCATCTTTTACCTATCTTGATGGCTTTGAATATGCCCATTAAATTTTCATATTCACCCTCATCAGGATTTCCTCTTGATATTAGTCTTCTCAGAGTTGTTCTAGAACGATCTAATCTTCTTTCAGGATAGCTACTATTTTCTAATAAATCCATTATCCTATCCACTAATCTTTCAAATTCATCTTGAGAAACAGATTTTCGTTTTTTCAGACTTTTAACTCTATCTTTTCTTTTAATTTCATAAAGTACAAGTGCAACAGCATGAGATAGATTAAGTATTGGATATTCAGGATTTGTGGGGATAGTTATTGTAGCCTCACAAAGTGCTAGTTCTTCTCTGTAAAGGCCATAATTTTCCCGCCCAAAAAGTAAAGCCGGGTTTTCCCTTTCAGCAATAATGTCATTAATTTTTTTTACATCTTGAGGAGCTCTAAACCACCTTTTGTCACCTTCAGGCCTTATTCCACTTGTCCCAATAGCAATGTCACAATTTGCTATAGCTTCTTCAATAGTTTTGTAACGTTTTGAATTTTCTAGAATCGGCCTTCCAGATTTAGATCGGGCATAACTTTCATCAGCTAGTTCACGTCCATTTACCATTGCCAAATCGGTTAATCCAAAATTAGCCATAGCGCGAGCTACAGCTCCTATATTTCCCGGATGTTGAGGTTCAACTAGTACAATTCTCAAAGTTAGTTAAGGGAGGACTTTTAGATAACTTTCGTACAATGAAATAATTAATATCAGCTTGCTATGTGACATACAATATGGTAGAAATTTACATTATGTTGAGTTTGATTATTGGAATAGCTATAGGATTTTATTTAGCTAATCAAAAAAATCAATCTAATGATGAAGAATTAGAGGGAATTAAAGAGGAAATGGAAAAGGCATTCAAATCGGTGGCATTTGATGTTAACAGATCCAATACAGAAGAATTTCTTAAGATAGCAGATGATAAATTTCAAAACCTTTCTAAACAGGCAGATAAGGATTTGGAGAATAAGAAAAAATTAATTGATGGTAATTTAGAAACAATGTCAAAGAAGCTTCAGTCTATCGAGGAACATTCAATTCAACTCAATCAGAGCCTTGAGAATACAAATACTCAGACAAAAGATTTGAAAGATACAACAACAAAATTACGAGAAATACTTTCATCTTCACAAAAGAGAGGTCAATGGGGGGAAAGAATAGTAGAAGATATATTGAATGTAATTGGCCTGATAGAAGGGATAAATTATACTAAACAAGAGGTTGTTGATACTGGAGAACGTCCAGATTTTACATTTATATTGCCTAAGGAAAAGAAGCTTAATATGGATGTTAAGTTTCCTTTGGCTCATTATGAGAAATACATAGATACAGAAGATGAATTAGTTCGTTCAAATGAAAAAAGTAGTTTTCTAAAAGATGTAAAGAAGCATGTTAAGGATATTACAAAGAGAAATTACATAGATCCTTCTTCTGGGACTGTGGATTATGTTCTGATGCTTGTTCCTAATGAATCAATTTATTCTTTCATTAATAAGGAAGATAGCGATGTAATTGATTATGCACTACAAAACAAGGTTTTACTTTGCTCACCACTAACACTGTATGCCATTCTTTCCCTAATCAATCAAGCAACAAAGAATTTTGCTATGGAAGAACAAGCAACAGAAGTTATGAACTTATTAAATCACTTTAAGCTTCAGTGGGGTAAATATGTTGAAGTTATGGATAAAATGGGTAGAAGTCTAGATACGGCAAAGAAGGATTATGATACTATGGTTTCTACAAGGAAGAGACAACTTGAAAGACCTCTTGATAAAATTGAAGATATTACGAGCTTAGTTGAATCTTCTGAAACTGAGAAATTAGGTAGTGGTCAACAAAAATTCTAAAGATCTTTCATTGAAGATACTAAATCAGTCATCATTTTCTTTCCATCCCCAAATAGCATCATAGTCTTATCTTCATAGAAAAGATCATTGTCTACTCCTGCATATCCAACAGATAACGATCTCTTTACCATTACGACGACTCTTGCTTTATCAGCATCAATGATTGGCATTCCTGCTAGAGGTCCTTCTCCGCTTCTTGCAGCAGGGTTAACAGTATCATTTGCACCAACAACGACAGCCACATCACATTCACCCATCTCTGAGTTAATATCATCCATTTCAATTAATTTTTCGTATGGAACACTTGCTTCAGCTAGTAGGACATTCATGTGCCCTGGCATTCTACCTGCAACAGGATGAATTCCGTATTTTACTTCACAACCATTTGCTTCTAGAATATCAGCAAATTCACGAACTTGATGTTGACATTGTGACACAGCCATTCCGTATCCAGGGATAATAACACATTTTGAAATTCCGTCACAGACCATGGCTACTTCTTCAGGATCAGACCCCACTTTAGTTCTAGTGACTTGTTCTTTATCAGAACCTCCGAATGATTTGAATAATACATCAATCAATTGACGATTCATGGCTTTACACATTATATTTGTTAAAATCAAACCAGCAGCTCCAACCATAGATCCAGCAATTATCAAAACATTATTTCCAATAATAAATCCAGTAAAAGCAGCAGCAATACCTGATAATGAATTCAGTAGACTAACTACAACAGGCATATCAGCTCCACCTATAGGAAGTACGAATAAAATTCCAAGAATGGAAGATAATGCAATGATTGCTATAACATAATCTTGATTTCCAGGTTCTTCAATTGTCATGTAAAGAAGTCCTACAATTGAAATTAACACTAATCCTTTAACATAATTTAGCCATTCAGGCCCCCAAGTTGGAGTTCTGTACCATGTTCCAAATATTTCTACTCCACCTTTTAATTTCATCATAGCAAGTAAACTTCCGGTTAGAGTTACCCAACCAACTAAGGCAGACAGGCCGATCGCAGTCCAAGCAACATGCAATTCAAGACCTTCAGGCAGATCATTTTCGTTAATCCTTCTGAAAACTTCAGACGCAGCTACTAACGCACTTGCTGCACCTCCAAATCCATTGAATAAGGCAACCATTTCAGGCATACCAGTCATTTGCACTCTGACTGCCATTAGATATCCAATAAATCCTCCAATAGCAAGTCCAGCGACAATTAGAATAAAGTTATTAGTTTCACCAAAATCCATCTGAGCAATTGTAACTACTACAGCTACTAACATTCCCATTGCACCGTACAAATTTCCAGTTGGTGCCGTTCGAGGGTGCCCCAATTTCTTTAGCCCCATAATGAAAAGTATTGAAGCTACAAGATATCCTATGTCCCAAACAGCTTCGTCCATTATCTACCTCCTCTTTTACCAGCAATCATGTTTAGCATTCGGTTGGTAACAGCGAACCCTCCAACTACGTTAATTGTAGCCAAAATTAATGCAAAAAAAGCTAGCCATGCAGCAATTCCAGGATCGCCTCCATTAAAGTCCGTGTTTGAAAAAATTAAAGCGCCTACAATTGTAATTCCCGAAATTGCATTAGCTCCTGACATCAAAGGAGTATGCAATGTTGCAGGAACTTTTGTTATAAGTTCGAATCCTAAAAAAATAGCTAATATAAAAACGGTAATTGCTCCAATGAGAGTTATTAATTCCATTATTTCATAGCCTCCATTAGTTTAGTATGGTTACCATGAATTTTTCCGTCCTCAGCAATCAAAATTCCACCGTAACCTGCTGAAATTCCACCTTCATCTCCAGTAAGCACTTGTTCATCTTGGTTTATTGTTAATTTACCTTCATCGACCAAGACAGTTACAAAGTTAGTAACATTGTTTGAATAAAGCATCGATGCCGTGTTTGGAACCGTTCTACATAGCATTGGTATACCTACAATTGTCACTCCATCTTTCTCAATAATTTTTTCTTCCTCACTTCCGGCAATATTGCCACCAGTATCCGTATTCATATCGACAATTACAGATCCCTCTTTCATTTCTCTTGTCATTTTGTCATTATTCTCTTTACCAAAGAATAGTTTAGGTGCATTTGCACCAAATAGTCTGGCAGTAGTGATTACAACATCAGCATCTTTGACAGCATTCATTAGAGCATTATCAAATGCTTCTTGTAGTCCTTTATCCGTAAAAAGTGAAGCATGTCCGCTTGAACTTTCTGCATCTTTCCAACCCGGTACATCGATAAATTTAGCACCTAAGCTTTCAGTATCCTGTTTAGCAGCCAATCGAACATCTATAGCTTGTACTGCAGCACCTAATCTTTTTGCGGTTGCAATAGCTTGAAGGCCTGCTACAGCAGCTCCTTGTATAATGAATTTTGCAGGTCTAACAGTTCCCGCAGAGGTCATCATCATAGGGACCATCTTTGCAATATTTTGTGAACCCATTAACGCAGCTTTATATCCTGATAAATTATCTTGACTTGAATTAACATCCATAGATTGCCCTTTTGATAATCTTCTCGGAATGACTTCCAGAGAGAGCAGAGTAATTCCAGAATTAATTATTTGTTTTGTTTGTTCTAAATTTCTAAAAGGATCCGCTACGCATGCTAACATTTGTCCTTTCTTCATATTATCAAAATTTGGTACGTCAATAGATGCAATAAGCTCACATTTCATTACTTCGTTTAACGATTCAGTTTTTGCCCCTTTTTCTTCATATTCAGCATCAGAGTATCCTGATTTATCTCCAGCACCTTTTTCGATTATAACTTCAAATCCTAATTTTACTAGCTTAGGTATTGAAACAGGTACTATAGCAACTCTAGTTTCTTTCTCGTTTTTTTCTTTTGGTATTCCTATACGCATTATTGACACCATTAATTTATGTGTTGACTAAAGCAGTCTAAAGTGTAGTTTACAAACATACTCATAAAAGTTTTCCCTTATTTTGATATCTCTCGAGCTATTACCAATCTTTGAACTTCTTGGGTTCCTTCATAAATTTGAGTTATTTTTGCATCTCTGAAGAATCTTTCAACAGGGAAATCTTTTGTGTAGCCATATCCGCCTAAAACTTGAACAGCCCTTTCAGAAACCCACATGGCAGTATCTCCAGCATTAAGTTTTGCAATAGAAGCCTCAAGTGTGTGACGCGTAGATCCATTTTCATAGTGCTCCTGTTTTGCCCAAGCAGCTTTGTAAACCTGTAATCTTGCAGCATCAATTTTCACAGCCATATCGGCTAAGTAATTACTTATCGATTGATGCGCTCCAATTGGCTTACCGAAAGTTTCACGCTCTTTAGAATACTTTAGCGCAGCTTCATAAGCTCCCTGTGCGATTCCCAGTCCTTGAGCTGCGATACCTATTCTAGAATTATCTAATGCATTCATTGCAATTGGAAATCCCTTACCTACTTCACCAAGGACATTTTCCTTTGGAACTTTGCAATTATTAAGAACTAATGTGCAAGTATCACTTGAACGGATTCCCAATTTATCTTCTTTCTTACCAATTTCAAAACCTTCAAACCCTTTCTCGATTATAAAACAAGTCACACCTCCATGACTCTTTTTTCCGTAATCTGGGTGATCTGCTACTTTAGCAAATAGAACGAAAAGATCAGCTGTAGTTCCATTCGTAACCCACATTTTTTCACCATTCAAAGTAAAATGTTCGCCATCATCAGTTGCTTTAGCAACCATTGCAGCAGCATCAGTGCCAGAGCCTGCTTCGCTCAAGGAATACGCACCTAAGAATTCTCCCGATGCCAATTTCGGTAAATATTTTTTCTTTTGTTCTTCATTTCCACTTAGAGCGATAGTCATAGAACAAAGTCCAACATGTACCGCAACCATAACTCCCAGAGATGCATCTACTCTAGATAATTCTTCAACTACAATGGCTTCAGAGATATCATCTAATTTCTGTCCACCGTATTCTTCAGGAATAGTCATACCTGCAAATCCCAATTCTGAAAATTTCTTAAATTCTTCAATAGGGGAAATTTGTTCTTTGTCTCTTTTATCGCATGTAGGTCCGGCAACAGTTTCAGAGAATTCTCGCACCATACTGCGAATCATTTTTTGGTCTTCGGTTTCTGCAAAATCCATTTTTTTATCCACTCATTAATTTGATAATAGCTTCAGCGGGCTCACCATTACATTCTTCGTAGTTCTATGTCTTCCTGTGGGATATTTGTAGTTTCCCCACTACTGCCTAGCGCCCTTTCTTCAGGTTCTCCCACAACTTGATAGGATTGCTGCCCCATCATATTCATGGCACTCACAGAGGGATTGCTGAAGTATAATTCTTTATCTTTTGTCCTTATAATTACTTCTGTAGCATCAAGCTCTTCTGTAGCGCTTTGCAATTGCTTTTGCAATTTTTTCATCATACGGGGGTTCATACGCCCCATGCCTGGCATCATATGGTGCTTACACCCTCCCCTCTAAAAGAATTTACGTTAATTTGTATCTAAGAATTACAGCCATACCGCCTAGTCCAGTGAGCATTTCGCCACCGTGATGATGTGAAGAAATTTCTAATACTTTTGTTCTAGTTTGTTGAGCCATTTCCAACAAATCTAAGCCCTCTTTTTCCTTAGTTTTTTCAGAAATTAACAATATAGTTTCAGCAGCTCCACTTTCAACAGCCTCTCTAACTTCCTTTTTACCGTACGTTCCCAAATCTTTTGCAATAGCTTCTTTGAGTTTTTCTACAGCAGCCATTTCCTCTTGTATTTTAATTTGAGCAACTGCATTTGGTAAATCACCTCTTCCTATGGCTTCATGTATTCCAGCCATTCCACCTTGCCCTGAGTTTTCAATAACACATCCTTTGAATATTTCACGAGCTCTAGATTTTCCGATATCTGCAAAATCTTCTTTTAAAAATCCCGGCCCTACTATTACAATAACTGAATTTTCAATATGAACTTTGACAATCTGTCTTACTGCCCTTTTATAGAAATCACTAAGTTCCTCTCCACCAGTTGATTTTCCACTACCTTCCCTATTTAGTGTCTTTAGTTCACGAATTCCATAAGTTCTTAATTCAGCAATTACGATTGAATCACTCTCAACAGCGATTGCAGTGGCAGTTACTATAGGCTCAGCAGCTTTTTTCAATCTTTCTTTGTGATGATTTAACCATACTTCTTTTCTTACATCAAAAGAATCTCCAGGTTCTAAGATTAATGTATGATGTAGACCTTGATTATTTTCTCCAAGAGATATTATGCCGTGACATCTAAATCTTTGGCCAAATGATTGGTATTCTAAATTCTTAACATCAATAGTTAGTTTCATCTTCTGTTTTTTCCCTCTTTCCTTTTTCAATCGGTCAGATTGAGATGATTCTCTTCTTTCAGTTAGAGCCCTTACTTGATCGCCTTCGCTCAATAGTAAGTTTAAATGATATAAATCGTCTTCATTCTCTAAACGAATGTGATATACGTTACTATCACGTTTATTATATTTCAAAATAGCCTCTCACAAGTATACTACAATATCTAAATTTTTGGCTAATTCTTTGTAACGATTTCTTATTGTTACTTCGGTAACTCCTACCGTATCAGCAATAGTTTTTTGGGTTTTTCTCATATCATGTACAACAGATGCAATGTAAATTGCAGCTGCAGCTACACCAGTTGGCCCTCGGCCAGACGTTAATTCAGCAGCTATTGCTTGATTAAGAATATTTATTGCAGTATTTTCAACATCACCAGGTAATTCTAGTTCTCTACAAAAACGAATAATGTAAACAGATGGAGATGCAGGCTGGAGATTTAATTTTAATTCTCTAGAAATATACCTATATGTTCTTCCTACTTCTTTTTTGGATGCTCTGGAAGCCTCAGTAATTTCAGTTAGCGTCCTTGGAACTTCACATCTTCTACATGCTCCATAAAGGGCAGCAGCAGCTACACCCTCAACAGATCTACCTCTTACCAGATTGTCTTGTACAGCTCTTCGATATAGCATAGCGGCTTCTTCTCTAACTTGGCGATGTAAACCAATCTTAGACGCTAATCTGTTTAGTTCGTTAAGAGCTTGCGCTAAATTTCTGTCAGCTGAATTGGAGGCTCTAGTTCTATTTTGCCACTTACGCATTCTGTAAACTTGAGCTCTATTTTTAGTTGGAACATTATTTCCATTAATATCGCGTCCACCCCATCCTATGTCCGTAGATAGTCCTTTATCGTGAACCATCACCGACATGGGAGCTCCGCCTCGAGCTCTTCTTTCATTTTGTTCGGAATCGAAAGCTCTCCATTCTGGCCCTTGATCTATTACTTGGTCATCTACCACGAGTCCGCAGTTTCTACAAGTGACTTCACCGCGCTTGTAATCGCGTACGATATGTTCCGAGTCACATTCAGGACATTCAGTCAATTCTTCAACATCAACTTCTTTGACTTTTTCGGAAATATTCATATTCCATCTAGAACATGATTTTGCCAATATAAGCTTTGGGCCATTCCCTTTAAATTCCCCTTTTTGGAAGAAGGTGGAACACACAATATAGATAACCTATTTTATGAACCTTGTATCAAGCATACTAATGCGTAGGGTAAGAGATTCTATACACGATTACATTGATTTAGATGAATTAGAATCTTCTTTGGTCGATACAGAACCTTACCAAAGGTTGCGTTGGATTAAGCAATTAGGTTCAGCGAATTTAGTATATCCTGGAGCTAATCATACAAGGCTTGAGCACAGTATAGGCGTCAGCCATTTAGCAAAGCAAATGGCAATTCAATCGGAAGTTCCTGATGATGAAATACATTTGGTCTCTATTGCAGGTCTATTACATGATTTGGGACACTCACCATATTCTCATTTAGCAGACGAACTGCCATTTGGAAAAGATCATGTTGAAGTGACACAAGATATTGTAAACGATAGCCAAATTTCAGATATATTCCATAAACAGGGAATAGAAACTAATGAAATTTGTGACCTTATTAAAGGAAATCACAAGTATGGTTCATTAATATCTGGTGACATAGATGGAGACCGTTTAGATTATCTTATACGAGATTCTCATTATACGGGAGTAAAAACCGGAGTAGATACAGGTAGACTTATTACAAAAATGTCTTTTTCTAATAATGAATTAGTAATTGGAGAGAGTAGCCTTCCAGTAGTGGAAACGTTCTTAACTTCACGCTCAATAATGTTTCCGACAGTCTATTTTCATCCTTTTTCAAGAGGTGCAGAACTGATGTTGGCACGAGCCACAAAATCAGCAATAAACGGCAGCCATTTTTCATATGATGAATTTATTTCCTATACCGATCATAAATTTTTATCAGAATTAAATTTGGCGGGAGGTCTTTCGAAGAAATTAGTTAATAACTTTGAAAAAAGGCATATAATTAAGAGAGCGGTTAGCATTACAAAAGATAAGACTGAAGAAATGGGGATAACAAAATCAGATATTGAAGCACTTGAAACATCAATTGCTAATAAATTAGATATTGATTCATCAGAAATTTTCATGGACTTACCGCCTCTCAAAGTAGTTCCTGCTATGAAAGTTAAAATTCTTAAAGAAGATGGGACGTTAGATTATGCAAGTAATATGTCTACAATAACAAAAAGTTTGTATGAAGCTCAGTTCGATCATTGGAGATGCCGAATTTATGGTCCTTCAAAATTGTCAGACCAAGTTTCAAAAATAGCTGAACAGGAGCTAGGAATCTAAATGTCTAAATCTATACAGAAATTTATTGAGGGAATTGGTTGGAAAGTGGAAGATAGTAAATGGGATGGTAATGCACATTTATTTTTTGTTAAAGAACCTGATAATTTGGAAGAAAAATTTGAGGAATTGCGTTTGGCCCTTAAAGT
>MIZB01000033.1_pt1 | contig 18426 bp, 18 predicted proteins | sample 888171 | NCBI WGS metagenome assembly MIZB01 (sample SAMN05440186, study PRJNA335308) | marine metagenome | isolation source: marine water
CCTTCTTCAAACTCTAGCGAAAGCTCTGTAGATACGCAACAAGATTTCAGTAAATTCTCAGTTGATGAATTAAAATCTAAACTCAAAGAGGCTGGCTTACCAGTATCAGGTAAGAAAGCTGACTTGATTGAGCGCTTAGAATCTTCATCTGAATCTGTTTCATCACTTGTCTCCTCAGATTTATCATCTGACGATTCGGATAATGATGATTCTAAGCGATCAATCAGGTCAGCTTTCTTACCTGATACTGGTAAACCAGCATCTTTGAGTTTAGATTTTAATTCATCAACTGAGAATTTACTGAAATCTTGTTGCGTATCTACAGAGCTTTCGCTAGAGTTTGAAGAAGGATTATCTTCAGATGCTGTAGTGGCTTGGTTTTCCTGATCGGAATCCATTGAATTTATAGGGCTTTATGCCCATTCAACCTTAACCGAAAAGTGCACCTAGTCCAGCTGCTGTATCTTCTTCGCTTACTTCTTCTTCTTCTTCTTCAGCTTCTTCTGCTGGAGCTTCTTCAGAAGCTGCTGCTGCTGGTGCTGCACCGCTAGCTGCTGGTGCTGCCACTGCTGCTGTAGCCATTGCTTCTTCGATATCTACTCCTTCAAGAGATGCGACAAGAGCTTCTGCTCTTGATTTGTCTGCCTTGACGCCTGCGGCTTTCAAGACTTTTTCTACGCTTTTTGCGCTTACTTCTGTTCCTGCTGAATGCAACAACATTGCTGTATAGACGTATTCCATTTTTTTTGCCTCCTTTTTCTATCCGAATAATGCTCCGAGTCCAGCGGCCGTATCCTCTTCGGATGCTTCCTCTTCCTCTTCGTCATCTTCTTCATCATCAGATGATTTGCTTTCTTCCACAGGTGCTGGAGCTGCCGCTGCTGCTGTAGCTGCGTTGCCTAGCATTTCCTTCAATTCATCATCAGCACCATCGCCTGACTTTGAAGCGACACCCAACATTGCTGAGTGAGCTTTAGCAAGCAACGATTTGATCGTTGAATCGGTTGGATAAGATGTTGACATCGCAACTGCCAAAGCGTCATTATGAGCTTTGGAAAGCAATGATGGCATCACAGATCCTGTGAAGTACTTCGTATTAAATGCTAAATTGAAAGCTTGTGCAGTAGCGCTTTGTACGTTACCACGGAAAGCTTCCAGATCAATGTTAAGGACATCAGAAAGATAGAAAGTCTCTCCATCAAATGCTCCTAACAATTGCATTCCTACGGTTATCGGATAAATTTCAAGTTTTGCAAGAGCTGATGCGACTTCTTCACTGATAACGTCGCCTTTAGCTACTGCTGTATGTTTTTTACGAATTACAATTTTTCCTTTTTCAATTGCAGCAGGGAAACCTGCATTTTGGAAATCTCCTACAATAGGTCCTGCTGGAAAAGCTGTTGGTCCTTTTTCAATAATAATATCATAAGATGCTATCTCTCCACCTTTAGCTGGAGCTTGAGTTTGTGACTCTAGAAGCATCTGAAATACTTTGAAAGGATTTGCAGTTGAAGAAAATAATGCTAATTGCTTTGGCTCCAAAGCTTCAATAACTTGTTCTACACCTTTTTTGTCTTTAGATGAAGTTTCTAACGCACGCTTCAAAAGACGATTTCTGGACATTCTTAGTTTTACACCTAAGTCTCTAAGTGAAGCTCTCATATCCAACATTTGCTTAGCGCCAATACCACTAACGTCAACTAGACCAACAACATCGGCTGACTTTACAAAATCTTGAAGTTGAGAAACTTCATCTTTTTTCCAGTCTGCAACGTATGCTTTCACCATTATTGCAACCTCACTGATTTACCCATTGTAGTTTTAACCCAAACAGAAGCAATGTTATCGTAACCTCTGTCTAAACTGGATTCTACACGTTTCAATATAGTTTCTAAGTTATCAGCTAACTGTTCCTGGGACATGCTAACATTTCCAATTGGGACATGGAAAGTAGGACGATCTTTTGTGCGAACTGGAACTAAATTAGTTAATCCTTTGATAATTCGCTCAATATCTGCTTGAGGAGGAATAGGTCGAGGCATTTTTCCTCTTGGACCTAAAACTACACCAAGACTTTTACCAATACTAGCCATCAAACCAGTTTCAGCTACAAAGAAATCAAATTTACCAGCTAGCTTTCTAGCTTCACGTTTATTTTCAGAAAGTTCATCTATTTGCTCAGGAGAAATTACTGTGTCAACTACTTTTTTGGAAATAACTGCCATTTCACCCTGGGCAAAAACTGCAACTCGGGCAGGTCTTCCACGTCCGTGTGGAAGAGCTACTTCAGCGCTAATTCTTTTTTGAGGGTTTTGTAAATCTACATCTTTAAGATTGATTGCAACCTCGACAGTCTCTACAAATTTGCGCTCTCCATTTGAACTGAGAGCATCGGCGATAGCTTGATTTATCTTGTTTGACGCGATGGTTTCACCTCCGTAGTAAAACGAGATTACATCTCTTCTACGGTATTCCTTCGCACTCATGACAGTATATAAAATTAATTTAAATCACTTTTTTCAAAATAATTTAAATAAGAGGGGCAGGTTAGTATATTAGATTTTGATGATTGAAGCAAAAAATGTCATAAAGAAATATGGTCAGGTGACTGCCTTAGATGACTTTACTGTAGATATTCCAAAAGGTAAGATTGGAATTCTAGGACCTAACGGAGCGGGAAAAAGTACATTTGTCAAAATCGCACTAGGATTAATTGAATCTACTAGTGGAGAAATTACAGTTCTAGGTGAAAATTTAGATAAGAATTCAATTGAAATCAGAAAAAAAATTGGTTACATGCCTGAACACGATTGTATTCCAAACAAAATGACTGGTGTCGAATTTTTAATTGAAATGGGACAAGTTTCTGGTTTAGACTACCAAACTGCTACACAGAGAACGCATGAAATATTAGGGCATCTAAGAATGGGCGAAGAGAAATATCGCTTAATTGAAGAATATTCTGGCGGTATGAGGCAGAAAATAAAGTTGGCACAAGGGTTGGTCCACGGTCCGGAACTAATGTTTCTTGATGAGCCCACATCGGGATTGGATCCTAATGCGAGACAGGAAATGCTCGAGACTATCAATGGACTAGCTGAAATTAGTAATACAAACGTTTTACTGAGCACACACATACTTCAAGATGTTGAAACTGTCTGTGATTATGTTATTATAATTAATAATGGCAAGCTACAGATAAAAGAAAATGTAAAAGAGCTAGTTAAGAGACAAACTGATACTATACAAATAAGAGTCGGAGAAAACTCAGATGAGTTCATTTCTATCTTAAAACAAAATAATAACAAGAGAAATATTGAAATCACTGATAGATGGATAAGGATTCCTTACAAGAATGAAGAAAGTTTCAAAGAAATAATTTCCGCTGCAGCCAGTGCTAAATGTCAATTATACGAGATGGAGAGAATTGCAATGACAATGGACAATATTTATCTGGAGGTAGTAAATTGAAGAATGATGCTAAGATAGCCGATAAATTTAAAGATTTCAAGCCTAATTTAAGTGATAGAAGAAATATTATTTTGGGGATGGGTCTTAGAGGATTCGAAAAACTATTTAGTCTTAAAAATAAGAGCATACTTTTTCTGATTGGCATTGTGTACCTTTGGACATTTGCATTTTATCTATTATTAGGACAAGACTCGTATCCTTGCAATACAGTTTCTGAAGAACTAAAAACATGTACGCACCTAAATTTTTATGGAGATTTACAATATGGCGGAACTAGAATATTTTTGGTATTAATTGCTGCTGTCGCAAGCAGCGGCCTTATTGCTAATGATTTAACTGATAAATCAATACATCTTTACCTTTCTAGACCAATAAGCAGAATTGATTATCTGATTGCAAGAATAATACCTATTTTCCTACTAATGCTTACAATTACTTTAATTCCAAATTTAGTCGTCTTTATTTCACAATTTTCAAAATCTGGGCTAGATGTAGACTTTCTTAGCAGTAATATGTGGACATTAAGCAATCTAATTCTACAGGCTATTTTTTATTCAATTTCTTACTCAATAATAGGAATTACCTTTTCGGCTGCAATTAACCGGGAGTCTCTAGCTTCTGCAGGTTTTTTTGGCACAGTATATGGAGTATCTCTAATAGTGGAAATTTTTTATGGATTGATGTCTGAAATGGATATTGAAAATTCGGAATATATCCTACTTTTATCAATCATTCATTTCCTAGACATAATAAGTTATAAAATTTTCAACGTAGATTACTTTGTTACGATATTTGGTAGTCCTGAAGTCATCGAATTTCCTCTAAGCATTATTATTGGTCTATACGTTTTACTATTCTCTTCCTTTATACTTCTTGTAAATTACATCATATCTAAAATGGAGGTTACTAAATGAGCACGATTATTTTTGAAGAAGTTACCAAGAATTACGGTAGAGTGCAAGGAATTTCAAATGTATCTCTAAATATTGGGCCTGGAGTTACGGGAATATTAGGTCCGAATGGTGCTGGAAAGTCAACTACAATGAAAGTGTTACTTGGATTGGCGAGGCCATCAATAGGTTCAGTATATGTGGATGGAGTAAATCCTTTTGATAATTTTGATCTAAGAAATAAAATTGGGTTTGTTCCAGAATATGATTGCTTTTATGAACATATGAGTGCAGTTGATTACGTTTCGTATTTCTTAATGATCCACGATTTTAGTAAAGAGGAAGCTGTGGAAAAGGCTGAAAATTCATTAATAGAATTGGGATTACAAGACTCAATGTATCGAAAAATTCGTACATATTCAAGAGGTATGAGGCAAAAAACGAAAGTTGCTAGGGCAACTGCATTCAATCCACAAATTTTAGTTTTAGATGAACCGTTCCAAGGAGCAGATCCAACAACTAGACACTTACTAATGGAAAAAATTAATTCATGGTCTGAGGAAGGGAAGACTATTTTGATATCCAGTCATATTTTACATGATGTTGAGTATTTAACAGACAATATCATATTGATTAATAATGGAAGAGTATTAGCTTCAGGTAACAGACATGAAATACGAAAGTTAATGTCGAATATACCAATTCAAATCAAAATATCCCCTATCGATAAAAATCAATTAAGACCGCTAGTCAAACGTATGCTAGATGAAAAATGGATAACTGCAGGCAGATTATTAGAAAGCGAAGGTGAAATAATATTAGAAACTAACGAGTCTGAAAAATTTTATACTGAATTCCCACAAATCCTTGAGGATGAAAAAATTATTGTCGAAAAAATAGTCTCTGACGACGACACACTAGACTCGCTATATTCTAAATTAGTGGAGGGAAAACAATGGAAATAAGCAAAATGTTCAAACGATTTCCAACGCTATTTCCTCCAATATTCAAAGATTGCTCATACAGATTAATTACAAACAAATTAACTTGGGTTTTAGTGGCAATCTTGATGTTGCCGTGCGCTCTGGGATTACTTGTTTATTATGAATTTTCAGGAGATCGTATTTCAGAAGAAGTGAATGGCGAAAAAATATATTACACAAGTAGTGGAGAATTATTACATGAAGATTTAAGAGTCTTATTTTTGGAGATATCAGAATACTTTGGAATTGGATTTATCGCATTACTTTTAGGTATTATGTTTAGCTCTGAACTAATTAGTGAGGAATACAATTTGAAAACCATGCAGATATTAAGGACATCACCAATTCACCCTATAGAAATTTTTACTTACAGGTACATTAGTGGAATTATAACTGGAGTTATCTTACTTGGACTATATTCTACAATATTTTACATAATAGTGATGATGGGAGCAGGAATTCATGGAATACTTGAGGAAATCGGGCTTTTAGCTTTAGTGATAAAGATAGTAATACTTAACTGGATTGGATTTTTATCCATATTCTGCGCAATAAATGTATACTTTGAAAGACCTTACTTGATATGCTTCATCTACTGGCTGTTTTGGGAACAAATTATGTCTGGTCAAAATTATCAACAAATTACATTAACACACTATATTAATTCAATAATTTATGACTCACTAACTGAAATGGGATGGAGTGTAACTGCTTCTGACTATGGCCTGGTAAATAGTAACAATGATACTATTGCTACAGATCCACTAATCTCTACATTTATCATATTGATTGTTGGAATATCTTTCATATTCATTGGATCTAGAGGCATATCTTCGAAACAATTCTAAAGTTTTATTAAAAGGCCAAAATAGAGCCATCAAATGGCAAAGAGGGATTACTACGAAGTTCTGGGAATTGAAAAAGGGGCAGATGAAAGAAGTATCAAAAAAGCATACAGGAAATTAGCAAGAAAACATCATCCTGATGCAAGTGATGAAAGCCCCGAAGTAGCCGAAAAGAAATTCAAAGAAATCTCTGAAGCTTATGAAGTATTAGCTGACAGTGAAAAAAGAGGCAGGTACGATCAGTTCGGACATGATGGTGTAGATTTCGGCGGAGGAGGATTCTCATGGGATCAGTTCAGTCACCAAGGTGATATATCGGATTTATTTGGTCAACTCTTTGGTGGAAGGCAAGGGGGAGGTGGTGGAATGGGAAGTATCTTTTCACAGCTTTTTGGTGGAGGACAAAGCCAACCAAATAATAGAGGAAATGATCTAAGATATGACATTACATTAGATCTTAAAGAAGCATTCACAGGCATAGAAAAAGAAATTACCATACCTAGAGAAGATTCATGTAAAACATGTAACGGTTCTGGAGCTGCTAAAGGAGGAACTGCAAAAACATGTGTTACTTGTGCCGGCCAAGGGATTGTAAGGAAAGTAATGCAAAGAGGATTTATGCAAACAGTTTCTACAGATACATGTTCTGATTGTAGGGGAACTGGGAGTGTTATAGACAAACCTTGCAAAGATTGCAAAGGATCAGGTATTGTATCCGTTGACAAAAAGATAAAGCTGAAAATTCCTGCCGGAGCTGATGATGGCTACAGATTAAGAATGCGAGGGCAAGGAAGCGCGGGCCCAAATAATGGACCAAAAGGTGACTTGTACATAGTTGTAAATGTAAAAAGACATGAAATATTTCAAAGACAAGACAATGAAATTATCTTAGATTTAGATATAAGTCCCTCACAAGCTGTACTTGGTGACAGCATAAGAGTACCTACTTTAGCTGGAAATGTGAAGCTAAGTATTCCATCGGGAACACAATCAGGGGATGTTCTTAGACTAAAAGGAAAAGGAATGCCAGATATTACAAGGCCTTCAATTAAAGGAAGCCAACATGTCAGGATAAATATAAAAGTACCAAAACCTAATGGTAAAACAAGAAAACTTTGGGAAGAGTTAAAGAAACTAGACTCAACAAAACCATCTTTCTTAGATAGAATGAGGGATACATTTGGCTGAAGACGAAGATTACGAACAAGATAGTGAAGCATATCGCAAATGGAGGAGTGGTGAAGATAATGACAGATATGCATCATCGAAAACTCCTTCAGAAACAGGAGCAAGGAGTGGAAGCTATACTACCCCTAAGTCTGAAAACGATGAATATACTCCTCCGGATGAGGATGATAATTCTGAGAAACTACCCTGGTATGTTTGGGCGTTTCTTATTATTACAACTATTCCTTTTCTTATTGTTGCAATTGGTTCTGCTGACTTCCAATTTGGTGACGGAGGATCAGATGGGAAAAATCCTAGTGAATGGCCTTCTGTTGAAGGAACTATAGAATATACACGCGTTGAAGATAAATTCATAACCGAAGAATATTGTGAAGACAGAAATGATGATGGATATTTTGACGACGATGAATGCTGGAAAGACTTTGTTTACGTCGCTGAAGTATCTTACATCTACACTGTCGAAAATACGAGTGATTTAAATGGCCAAGAAGGTTGTGAAGATTGTTCCTTTGGAGAAATAGTGGAATTATGGGAAAGTCACTGGGTAGACGTTCTAAAGAGAGAGGGAGAAGATAAATTATTCCAAGAATTTATCAATGCAACGGATGAGCGCTTGGCAGTTAACTCTACAGTGAAAATATTTTACAATCCCGAGAACGCCGGCGAGGCATATAGTGAATTTGGAGAATATTATGAAGACACTGAGAGTGCATTTTTCCTCATGGGCATTGGTGCAATCTGTTGTTTTTCAATAGTTTTCATTGGTATTTTTATAGGAACTGCTCAGCGAATTAGCAGTATGCGTGAAGATTACGAACTAAATCGTAGGGGTTCTTTTGGAGTATTTGGATCCGATAACAACCGTAATGGAGGAAGAAATAGTCGAGCCGTCAGAAGAAGTGGAGGAAGTAGCCGCAGCGGCGGTGGAGGAAGAAGTGGTAGCAGAAGCCGAGGCGGTGGCGGCCGAAGTAGCGGTGGAAGCCGAAGCGGTGGCGGTGGCCGAAGGCGTTGAAACTTGACATTGACGATGATATCCGCAAGGCAAAAACAATACCCTCAAAATTTTATCATAGCCCTAAAGTTTATAGAAAACTTAAAAAAATATTCAACCGAAGTTGGCAATTTGTAGGAGATACTGATCTCTTAGAAAAAAATAACGTACATCCTGATATTTTGTTAGAAGGAATGGTTGATGAACCGTATGTATTAACAAAAGATGGAAAAAATATCAGATGTTTATCTAATGTTTGTACACACAGAGGTACAATTGTTTGCGAAAAAGCTACAAAAACTAAGAATTTAGTCTGTGGTTATCACGGTAGACAATTCCACATTGATGGAAAAATGAAATTTATGCCTGAATTCGAAGATGTAGAAAATTTCCCATCTAAATCTGATAATTTGCCTCGCATTGAAATGGATTTGTGGAAAAAAATGATATTCATAATTAATGATAAAAAATGTGATATTAGCGAATTAATAGGGCCAATGATTGAAAGGCTGTCTTGGCTACCAATAGAGGAATTCAAATACAAACCAGAAATGTCAAGAATATACAATGTAAAGGCTAATTGGGCACTCTACTGTGACAATTATCTCGAAGGCTTCCACATTCCATTTGTTCATAAAGACTTGAACCAAACATTAGAGTACGATGAATATTTTACAGAAGGTATTGATAACACTGTTTTACAAATAGGAATAGGCAAAGACAATGAAAACACATTTGAACTACCTAAAAATCATCAAGATTATGGTAAAAATGTGGCTGCCTACTATTTCTTTCTTTTCCCCAATATGATGTTTAATTTTTATCCATGGGGGCTTTCTGTAAATGTAGTCAAACCAAAATCCCCGGAAGAAACCCAAATCGAGTACTTTACTTATGTTTGGAAAGAAGAATTGATGGAAAAAGGGGCTGGAAGTGGATTAGATAAAGTCGAATTAGAAGACGAAGAGATAGTTGAATCTGTTCAAAAAGGAATTAAGTCAAAAGCTTACGACAGAGGAAGGTACTCACCGAGAAGAGAAATTGGCGTTCATTATTTTCATAAATTAATACAAAAGTATTATTGATTCTAACGACGTTTAAACATCCTAAATTCCATAAGTCTATCTACTAAATAAATTGAACCAGGATATTTTTTAGGAATTCTAAGACTTAAAAATGGAATAGTTCCTATGCTTCTGCCTATTCCAGAAATGATAAATATTGTGAAAATAGCTTTCCAAGTATCGTTGTAAAAATCTTCAAGGTAGCCGGCCATATATCCTCCAATAAGTGCTCCAACGAAGGTAGTTATTCCAACACGAGTATTGTAATAACTAAAGTATGCTGCCCTTTCTTTGTTAGGTGCAAGATCTAGAACCATTGCGTTAGAAGTTATCAAGAATGCACTGAAACATGGACCTAGAATAACTATTTGAAGAAGAATCATAACTTCGATAATAGGGAAAAAAGCATAAATGAAAGGCAAGATAGCAAACCCTATCCTACTCATAATTAGAACAGGTAGCGGCCCAACTCTGTCAACTAATCGGCCCATAATTGGCTGAAAAGCCATTTCGGATACTGCGCCAACTAGACTGAAAGCAACTAATACAATATTGTCGACTTCAAGAACCTCAATCAAAATCATAGCAAATAGGGGCCAAATCAGAGACATATTCAAAGCGTAAAAGGCCTGTGCACGAACGTAACTTTGAAAAGTGTTAGAATATTCTTTCTTTGCAGTTTCTGATAGCACTAAATCTTTTGTTTTTTCAGGATCTCTGTAAGGAACTCTGATTAATATTAGACCTCCAACGAATGTAGCTACTGCCGCGAAAGTAAATAATGGCCTAAACGGTTCCGCTGAATTTGAACCGTCAGTATAAACTGAATAAACTGCAATTAGTGAACCTACTAAACCAAGCAAACCACCTATAACATGGAATTTGCTTAGTGTACTTCCTCTCTTGGAGGGATTCATCCAATCTCCCTGTAAAGCAGCCCAAGTCGGATTGATAATTGATAACGAAACTGAATAGATTACTACAAGGAATAACATTTCGTTTGGATCATTAACCGTTGAGAGTAAATACAAGGAAATAGCTCCAAATATTGAACCTCCTATAATCCAATAAGTCCTTATAGATTTAGTATCTGAAACCCAACCCCAGAAATATTGTAGAGCGTTTGGTAAAAGATTCATCAATGATTGAATCCAAGCAATTTGCTCAAATGAAGCTCCCAATCGTACAGCATAATAACTCAAATATGGCATAGAGATATCATTAGCAAATGAACTTGTGGCATGGTATGCATATAATTCAGTTGGAGGCTCTATTTCCTCGCTATTATTGTCTGTACTCAATAATTTCAACTGCAGTTATGCAATATAACATTACGCACTGCATTTATGCACTAGAGAAAAATCATTTAAATACAATTGAAAAGGGGCGTTAGTGCCGGGCATAACCAAACTAATCGGAATTTACGACGCAGATGGGGGAATTTTTGGTGAAATTAAATATTTTGCTGGAAAAATTTTCTCAAACAAGCATTGCTCTCTTTGCGACATCACACATGGTAAATCGAAGAAGGAATGGGCTGCTTGTGAGAAAAGATTACCCATAACCATTGATTTTATCCATCTCAACGAAAGAAATTCTGCAATTGAAAAGTATACCAAAGGAGTCACTCCTTGCGTTATTGGAAAAACTGCCACAGGGTATGTTACTGTAGTTACTAAAAATGAAATGATTGAATGTGAAGGCAATGCAGAAAAATTTGAAGCTTTGATAAAACAAAAGTTACAAAATCAATAGTATGACTATTATAGCCCATTGAGAAAGGCATATTGTGGCTGAACAAAAAGAATCTCGCCTGAACGAATTCTTAGAAAATCCTGAACGTTCACTTTGGTCTATTGCAATTCCAGTTATTGCTGGTATGGCTATACAGACTTTCTATTCAATAGTTGATATGCTGTTCATTGGCCAGTTAGGTGGAAGTTCGATTGCAGCAGTTGCATTCAACATGCCCCTTTACTTCTTCGTTATGGGAATTACATTTGGAATTGGTACAGGAATTACAGCTACAATAGCTAGGGCTATTGGAGAAGAAGATAAAGAAAAAGCTGATAATGCTGCAAAGCACGGTTTATTGATTGCGCTTTTTATGGGAGTTACTTTAACATTCTTTGGCTTATTAACTGGTAAAAAAGTTCTTTCAATGTTGGGGTCGCCCGAAGAGCTGATTGACGAATCATGGAGCTATCTCAGAGTTACTTGCTATGGGATGATGTTTATTGTGTTTTCAATTGTATTCCGATCTATACTAGCTGGTGAAGGTGATATGAAATTCCCAGTAATGGTAGCTGCTACAGGAACAATCTTGAATATTATTTTAGATCCTATTTTTATTTTTGACTTAGACGAATACGGAGGATTTGGATTAGGCATGGGTGTGAAAGGAGCTGCAGCTGCAAGCGTAGTTTCCCAAATGATAGTATTTTTTATTTTCATATTTATGCTATTCTTCAAAGATCATGCGTATATCTCATTTGATATGCAAAATTTTACCTTTTCAAAGGAGGTTATGAAAGAAATTTTAGTTGTTGGTATTCCTTCCTCAATATCAATGATTATTATGTCATTTGGACAAGGTGTCTTTAATTATATTTTAATAATTGGATATGGCCCTGACGCTGTAGCTGCATACACTATATCTGGAAGGTTGGATATGCTAATGTTTCTTCCAATAATGGGAATTGCTACAGGCCTAGTTACTACTGTGGGAATGTTTGCTGGGGCAAAAAGATTTGACAAAGTAAAAAGTATTATTATTTACGCAATTTCAAGAGCATTCGTTATAGTTGCAATTGCTTCAACCATTGTATACTTGCTTGCACCAAGCATCATTAGTCTATTCACAGATGATGAAAATATCAAGAATATTGGAGTAAGTGCATTGAGAACATTGTGCTTTACATATCCATTTGTTGGAATTGCAATGCCTTGCGGTAGAATTATGCAGGGATTAGGTCAGGGAATACCAGTTCTAGTAATTACAGCATTGAGAGTTTTACTTGTTTCGGCACCTCTAGCTTATTATTTTGCAATTATTGATTCTAGAGACATTGTGTGGGTGTGGTATTCCATTGCCATTTCTGTTAGTGTGTCTGCTATAGTTGGCCCCCTATGGGTTAGAAAAACCATTAATGAAATGGAAAGCTCAAATGAAAGTCTTACCAACTAGAGCTAATGCCAAAAAGAAAAGAACTAAACCTATTACACGATCTATAATTACTGAATTGGAGCGTAACGTATCAATCAGCGGAGTGCCTGCAAGAACGGCTGCAACTAAAACATACCAGATAGTATCTATAAGTCCTGCTAAAATTGCCATGATTATTCTTTCCATTTGATTCATTTCGGGATCAATGAATTGACTAAAGACAGCTACCAGAAATACTAAAATCTTAGGATTTAAAAAAGATATCAAGAAACCCTCGATGAAACCTTTACGTCCGCTAATTTCATGACTTTCATTAGCGTTTGAAGGAATATAAGTGAGCATATTGTAAGATAACCAAAGCAAGACTAGAGCTCCGCTCCACTGCAAGAATAAAAATGTTGAATCATGAGCTAGTAGAAGAGCTGAAAGTCCTGTGACAGCAACTAAAGCATAAAGTCCAAAACCAATCCCGTGACCAATGCCGGTCATAATGCCTTGTAACCTTCCACCGGAAATTGTATTTCTCAAAACCACGGCAAGGCTAGGTCCCGGCGACATTGCTCCCATTGCGCAAACAATTGATAAAGCCAGAAGAGAAGTCAAATCCATTACTATCTATTTTCTCCTAAATTTTATCAATGTTGAACCTAACCCCTTATCGGATAATTTAAGTTTACAAATTTCAGGATATATCCGTTTTATATCTCTCTGCAAGCCATTTTCACGTTGGACGTAATCTTTGATGACAGTCCCTAAATTATGACCATGAACTAGTTCAATAGAAGGTTGCGAAGATTCCCAAGCTTCAGCAACCGCAATCTGTGATTTTAACTTAGCATCTGATAGAGGTAGACCGTGAAGATCAACCCGCATTTAGCTTATATTCCTAAAATTTCTTTAGTCTTCTCTGGATTGTCTGTTGTTAGTGCTACATCAGCAGCATCCATTTCCATTTTCATAATGTAAAATGAGATGATGTTAATGCCTGCATCACTCAACTTAGTTGCCATTTTTGCAAGTGCCCCTGGTTCATTTGAAAGTGTTGTCAATAGCAATTCGTTAGCTTCGAAGTCTCTACCCATATCTTTCAAAACTTTAGCAGTAGCTTCCTCATCATCGGTGACCATTGTTACTGAAGCACTCGAACGACCCATGCCTACACAACCAAGAATATTGATTCCATTTTCTCCAACAGCTGATGCGACTTCAGCCAACTCTCCTGGCTTATCAGCCAATGACACATTGAATTCTTGCATAATATTTCCCTATCAAGGGGATATATATGTATTATGCTCTTCTAGATCTGGAAATTGTGACTAATAGAAGCGAGAACACAACAAACGCAAATGAAAAGCCTGGAGTATCTTCACTTTTGGAGGGGAGTGCTTCTCCTATATTCAAAGCAATTGTTAACGGTGCACTTATTCCCTCGGAACTAATTGCCCTAACCCAAATAGTATGATTTCCTTTTCCAAGTTGAGTTTGCATAACATCTATCTTATCTATAGAATCAACAGTATGCCAAATATCTTCAATGAGAACATCTCTCCATTCAATATTGGAAATGTTACCCTCTGTAACAAATTCTAAATTTTGATTTTCATAAACGAAAAATCTAGACGCAGTGTCGTTACCACCATCTGTTTCATTACCTTCGTAGTAAATAACAGAAGTATCTGCACTCAAATTAATCGAAAGACTAGCATCATATTGAATTGCTTCTTCCAATGCTGCATCCATTAAAACAAATCCCCAACCGTAATCATTGTTTGGCCTTACAGGATGACTCAACCATCTGTATTCAGCAGTTGATTCCAAAATACTTCGAACCATCAAAGGCTGTAGGTCTGGATTTGCTTGAAGAAGTAGAGCTGCCATTCCTGCAACCATTGGTGTAGCCATGCTTGTTCCGGAATAGGATGCATAGCCGTTTCCACTGTTTGCTTCAACCGACATTACTGCAGAACCGATTGCAGCTACATTAGGCTTAATTTGGCCTTCATGAGTTGGACCCTTACTTGAATAAACTGCTAATTCTTTGCTATCTTCTGTAGAACCTACAGTTATGACATCCTTAGCTGCACCAGGTGTACCTATTGTTCCGTAACCACCGCTGTTACCTGCTGCTATCATTAACGAAATCCCCGCTGCTACCATCTCATTTGCTAAATGGGTAATACGCTCTTCTTGTTCTTGAGTTAATTCAACTAACCAAACACCACCTAAAGACATAGAGGCTGCACGAATATTGTATTTGATTTGATTATCAATAGTCCACTCCATACCCTTCATCACTTCTGCAAAGCTTCCTGAACCTCCACCGTCTAATACCTTGACACCGACTAAAGAGGCACCAGGGGCAACTCCTCTGTACGGTGTTGAACCATCACTTAATGGACCTTCACCAACTGCACCAGTTCCTGCTGAAATACCTGCACAATGTGAACCATGGCCTTGATCATCATATGGCTCTGTTTCACCGCTTCCATCGTCCCCGCTGCCATCTAGCGCATCATAGAATGCAACAACCTTAGGATCTGCAGTTGAAGGATCATCATCGAAATCATTCAAACCTACATGTAATGGATCAATACCTGTATCAATAATTGCAATGCTAATTCCTTCTCCGGTATATCCAAAGTCCCAAACTGTATCAACATGATGAATGCCTATTGCATTATCCAAAGCAATTTGTAACTCACCATTAAGAGTTAGGAAAACTACTCCTTCAACTTCAAGTAATTCATCTAAAAGTTCAGTTTTGACCTCACCAGAAATTATTGGAATATGGTGAAAACGCCAAGAAGGCTCAAACCCTACTTCATCAATTAACAATTGTTCGTCTTCTTTAGTAGGCATGTGATCAAAATCTACTAAAACTGAAATTTTACCATCATAAACATACTTTCCTTGCTCGAGTGCTATATCTAACATATCATGCATGCGATTTTTATTCATATCCATTCTAGTATCCTCCCACCATCTATCCTCGTTATTTTCTACTAAGGAAGAGTATGAGACTATCTGAAAATTGTCATCAGATTCGCCTCCAAATGACAAAGATGGTTGAAAGCTAACCATAATCGCAAGCATAACTGCTACTAGTGCACGCATAAGTTAGTCAAAGGGTCTGGGATAAAAAATATTCGCAGAAATAATGGTGGACCCGTCGGGATTTGAACCCGAGGCCTCCTGCTTGCAAAGCAGGCGATCTTCCAGGCTGATCTACGGGCCCGATATAGTTTAATGGGGGAAGGGGGACATAAAAACGACTATCACTATTCCCTTACACCGGTTTGAACATTCCAGAGACGATAATAACTTGATTTATTATCTATTAATTGTTCATGCTTACCTGACTCTATTACTTTTCCACCATCTAAGACTATTATAGAATCACTATGTCTTATTGTAGATAGCCTGTGAGCAATAACTATAGTCGTTCTATCTTTCGATATAAAATCTAAAGATTTTTGTAAGGCTTCTTCTGTCTCGTTATCAACCGACGAGGTCGCCTCATCGAGTACTAAAATTGGAGCATCTTTCAGAACTGCCCTTGCAATCGAAATTCTTTGTCGTTGACCACCAGATAGCTTGTGTCCCCCTTCACCAATCTGAGTCTCGTACCCGTCTGGTAGACTTTCAATGAAGTCATGTATTTCAGCAACTTTAGCTGCCTCAATGATATCAGACTCAGAAGGTTCTTTACTACCGTACGCTATATTTTGTAAGACAGAGCCTGGAAACAATGTAATTGTTTGAGTGACCAAAGAAATTGAAGACCTTAAATCCTTCAAACTTAATTTTGATATATCATTTCCATCCAAGAAAATATTTCCTAATTTTGGCACATGAAATCTCAACAAAAGACGGATGAGTGTCGTCTTACCGCTCCCTGTGGGCCCAACTATGGCTTGAGTAGTGCCTGGTGCAATTTTAAAATCAAAATTATCTACTACAAGCTCTCTTCCGGGGTAAGAGAAACTAACATTTTCAAAACTAATTTCTCCTTTGACATTAGAAGAATCTAAAGGCAAAGCCCCCTCTTCAATTCTAATTTCAGTCTCTAATAAATTAAGAACTCTTGTTGTGGAAACCATGGCTCTTTGGTACAAGTCAAAAGTTTCTCCCAACCTAGTTAAAGGCCAAAGAAGTCTTTGCATCATAAAAATCATAACGCTGTAAGATGCGATAGCCATTTCCCCTTCTAAAGTTATCAAACCACCATGAAGTAACGTGCCTGTAAATCCAACAAGAATGGCCATTCGAATTAGTGGAACAAAGGCAGCACTGAGTCTTATTGCGTCTTGATTAGCCTCACGGTAGGCTTGAGATGCTTTTCTAACTCTTTCGACTTCAAGCTCTTCAGTTGTGAAACTCTTAATTGTACTAATTCCACTCAAATTATTGGACAACAATGCATTAAGTAAGCCAACTTCTTTCCTCACTTTAGAATATCTGGGCGCTATTCGAGATTGAAACATAAAGGACCCAATAACAATAACTGGAATTGCTCCAATCGAGTATAGAGCTATTGTAGGTGAAATATAGAAAAAAATTGCTCCTATTATCACAACAGTAGTACTAACTTGTAGTATTTCATTTGCACCTTTATCCAAAAATCTCTCTAATTGATTAATATCATCATTCAAAATTGACATTAATTCCCCTTTAGATTGATCTCCAAACCACTCCATTTCTAAATTCTGAATATGTGAATAAGCATCTAGTCTTAATTCGTGCTGAACTGTCTGTGCCAAATTACGCCATAATACTCCATAAATATATTCAAATAATGATTCAAAAACCCAGATTATAACTGTTAAAATAGACAACACAATTAATTGTTCCTTAGGGTCTGAATAACCGAAATCTGACAAAACTGATTCTTCTTGCTTAACTACAACATCTACTGCGGCACCTATCAACAAAGGCGGTGCTAAATCGAATATCTTATTCAAAATAGAAAATAAGGTAGCTAACCACATTGTAGACCTATGATTTTTTGTGTGGGCTAATAATCTACGAATCGGTACTTGCTCAGTCATTGTTGTCTTACTCTTGCATAGTGTCCATCTGAAATTTGAACAAGTGGAATTACTTCGTTCAAACTTGAACGAACAATATAGTCAATTCCCTTTCCTTCAATTGCACTAATTTCCAATTTCTCTTGCTCTGTTATTTCTGTAGCCAATTTAGCTTTTGATTCATCTAAATAATTAATTGGACTTGGAACATCTCCAAGAATCATAATTTTATCCTTATTTTTGTCAAAACTTGGAGTTGCAGACAAAAGGGCTTTGGTATATGGATGCTGAGGATTAGAAAATAATTCGTCAGTGTCTGCTTCTTCAACAACCCTACCCAAATACATGACTGCTAAGCGATCACACATGTACTCAATTACTGATAAGTCATGTGAAATGAAAATATAAGTTAAATCATATTTCTTTTGTAAGTCATTGAGAAGATTAAGAATTTGAGCTTGGACTGACACATCTAAAGCAGAAGTAGGTTCATCTAAAACTAATATTTTTGGATCAAGGGCAAGAGCTCTAGCAATAACTATCCTCTGTCGCTGACCTCCTGAAAATTCATGTGGATATCTATACAAGTGCTCCTCTCCAAGACCTACATTTTCCAACAACTCAATTACTCGCGAACGTACATTATCTGTTTTGCTATGTATAACAAGTGGTTCACTCACAATATCTTTAATCAACATTCTCGGGTTCAAAGCCCCCATTGGATCTTGAAAAACAACTCCAATTTGTTTACGGAAATTACGTAATTCTTCACTAGTTAACTCCTCTAAGTTCTTACTACTA
>MIZB01000133.1_pt1 | contig 18382 bp, 12 predicted proteins | sample 888171 | NCBI WGS metagenome assembly MIZB01 (sample SAMN05440186, study PRJNA335308) | marine metagenome | isolation source: marine water
ATCTTCGCCTTTTACTACTGGAAGCATTGGAACACCAGCTTCTCCATAATCCTTTCTTTTAGAAAGTGTAAGAGACCAAAAATGTGGTGGGGTCCACATGAATATAATTAAAACCATTAACCAAGGCAATATTGCTTCTGTTTGTCCCGATGCAGCAACCCAACCAATTGCTGGAGGTGTTGAACCGGCAAGACCTCCAATCACAATATTGTGAGGAGTTCTTCTTTTGAGAAGCATAGTATAGATAAATACATAGAAAAAGGCACTAAATGCAGTAATCATTCCCGCTTCTTTATGGCTTAGAAATGTAACTAAACCAATTCCGCTTGCACAAATTAAAAGTCCAAAAGTGAGGGCGTGATTTGGAGAAATGTATCCTGAGGGAATTGGTCTTTTTTCTGTTCTTTCCATTAAAGGATCAATATCTCTTTCATACCACATATTGATAGCCATAGAACCGCCACTAGCAAGAGAGCCTCCTAAAAGTACAATAAGAGAAGTCCAAATACTATCTAGAATAGTTCTTCCATTATCATATCCCTCTCTTAAATCATAAACTAAAACACCACAGATAGCTGTAGCTTGTAGAAGAACTACTACTCGGGGTTTCATTAGAATCCAGTAGATTTTTAGCAAAGAAGGTCTAGTTTGTGACATTTTTCTCCTTTATTGAGATATTGATTAGCAAATGAGTAGTTGCTAGAGTAAGAAAGACACATACGCCAACAAGTAGATGCATAAGTGAAAGCCACCCAAGGAAGCTTCCATCAACAGCTGTAACAACATATAACCCTCCTAAAATAATATTCACAAAGTAAATTATTCCTGCAGTTTTAAGCATAGTTCTGACTATTGATTTTGAATTATTAAACTCTTTGTTTGCTTTTCTCTCTAAGTACAATAGCAATCCGCCCACGATCACGGCTGAGACTCTATGTCCATAATTCAGCATAATTCCGAATTGTTCTAATGTAGGCAGAATTGAGCTTTGACACAACGGCCATCCTTTGTAAAATCCAATATCACAGGCAGCTCTATGGTGGCTTGTTGACAAGTACGCACCTATCATTAGCTGCACGAGAACTATGATACACATATACCAAATATATTTTGCTAATCTTTCGCTGATTTTATCAACACGTAATTTGTCAGGCAACCCCTCCTGTTTTTCCCACCATGCAAAGCCAACAGTAAGCAACGACACAGTAAATATTAGGGCCATGAATAAATGGAGTGATACAGTCCAGGGTGCGTTATCTAGATCAACAGTTACGTAACCTAGTACGGCTTGCATTATCAGGAACACACTAGATACAAAATGTATTCTGTAAACTTTATTTCCTATTTTATCTCTAAGTGACCAAGCAGTGTAATGGCTGTACGCAACTAAAATCCCTATTATTCCAACTAGGCCTCTATGTGCCCATTCAGTAAAAATTTGGTAGGTTGTGTATCTGTGAGTTCCTCCTCGAGAATCTACTTCGTCTGGGTTTTCTTCCCACCATTCACCTTGTTCTTCAGGTGTTATATCGAAGCCCCAGGTACCAAAGCATGTTGGCCAATCAGGACAACTTTCTCCAGCTCCACTAATTCGAATCCATCCTCCTGTAGTTATAATCAAAAAGGCAATCAGAGCCAATCCGAATGGAATCAAATGTGAGCGATACCACGGAGTCATGTCGTTGAGGAAATCACAGGGTCTTTATAGTTGCGTTCGAAATCACTCGTTATGGTAAATAAAAGAGATAATTAGTGATTTAGATAAACATAAATACTGCCTCACTAACACAAGATTATGTTCAGAAAGGCATTAGCACTGAGCTTGTTCGTCTCTCTTGTTTTGAGTGGCATATTCTTTTCACCAGCTTATAAAGCAGAAGAAGAAGAATTTTATGAAGATCAACCATATCTGCATTATGAATTGCGTATTCATGAGTTAGATACTAAGTCTATAAATGAGGAAGATAGCAATGATTTTAGTGGTTCAGTTTACATGCGTAGAGAATACTCTTCTGAAGAATCTAAAAATTTTAGAGAGTTATTGATAAAAAGTTATAAAATTTCTATTTTAGATGAAGAATATATACAGAATATTAATTCAATTCTAACTTCAGTTGAAGAAGGAACAATGGATGCAGAGAAGGGCATAGATGACATTTCTAATCTAACTACAACATATGATGGTAAAGCAAAGACTTTCTTGGATTATGAGATTACAACTAGTGAAATGGTTACACTAGATATGATAACGTGGGTCAGAGAAAATTTTGTTATGGAATCTACAGTTGATGAGATTCCCCGTGGTGTAATTTCTATGCGCATTGAAAACATAAATGAGACGCTAGATAGTGAAGGTGATATTGCTGAAAAAATTAATGACATTGAATATGAGATAACCAAAGAACATTATCATAGAGAAACAACAATCAATGGAGGTCCATTGTTAGAGATAAACGGTGTTCAAGCAGTGTGGTCTAATTGGGAACTTGAAAGTGTAGGTCCAACATCTCATTTGCTTGGCGGAGTTTCTTCTCAAAATGACAACCGTCTTTGGATTGGACAATGGATGCACATTGAATTTCCTAATGCAACACATACTTCTGGTAATCACACATTAAAATTTGAGTGGGCAGACGAAGACTTTAAAGGAAAAGAAACTAGTTTCCATGTAGGTTTAGGATATGGTGAAGTTTTCACCAATATAACTACGAATGGGAATGATATTTACAGAGATGATTTTGAATCAGATTGGTTTAGTTTTTATTCGGACAACAATACAGTGGGCTCTTTCAGTGCAAATTTTGGACCCGGATATCCTGACTTTGAGACTTATAGTTGGCAAGAAGCTGTAGACTACGCTTCAACGCTCACTTATAATGGCGTCAATGGACATCTTGCAACAATAACTACTCAGGAAGAAGCTGATTTGATATATTCATTATTAGATGGAAGCTCATATTGGCTTGGTGGTTTTCATAATATGTCAAATCCAGATTATTTAGAACCATCCAATGGCTGGGAGTGGATAACTGGCGAACCTTTCAGTCAGGAATTCTGGGGCGATGGTGAACCTAATGAAGCTGGACCTGAAGATTGTCTTGAGGTCTGGGGCTTTGATAAATTTTTGAATGATAATCGCTGCCATATTGGATGGATGGGATTAGTCGTTGAATATGAAATGACTAATGGTTCTAATCATTATGAAGCATATGTTCCAATGTGGAATTGGGATATGGAGAATGAAACGGATGTATTCTCAATGGTTATGGCAATGCCTCTCAGTGACGAGGAAAGAAATGAAATTTTGAAAGAGCAAGGTGATCCAGATGCGGATGATGATGGAATCGTGGATATTTTTGATGAAGACGATGATAATGATGGAATTGATGATGAGAATGATATGGATGATGATAATGACGGAATTGATGATGAGAATGACCGTTGTTCAGGAACTAAGAGTGGAGAGGCTGTTGATGAAGATGGTTGCTCAGCATCTCAAATAATTGGTGAACTAAGCGATGAGGAAGGTGGCCTTCCTGGTTTTAGTTTTATTGTATCAATCATTGCAGTTTTAGGCTTAGCTATATTACGTAAGCCAAGACTGTAAGCATCATGCCTAATTCAGTAGATTTAGACAAAATATCAGAATTTGTAGACGAATGGTGGGACAAATCAGTCATGCCAAGTCTTTGTGAATTTGTTGAAATACCGGCCTTATCTCCCTCTTTTGATTCGGATTGGGAAGCTAATGGTTACTTAGATGCAGCAATTAACACATTTATTGCTTGGACTCGTAGTTTGCCATTAAAGGGGCTTAGTCTTTCAGTTCATAAATTGAAAAACCGTTCACCTATCTTACTTGTCAAAATTGATGGAGATGCAGATGGAGAAGTTTTATTTTATTCACACTTAGATAAACAACCTGAAGCAAGTGGATGGTCTGAAGGAAAAGGACCTTGGAAACCAGTTATAGAAGATGGGTGGTTATTTGGTAGAGGGAGTGTTGATGATGGATATGGTGGTTATGCAGGGGTTTTGTCTATTTTGGCATTACAAGATCAAGGTATTTCTCATCCCACTTGTCGTTTTTTAATTGAAACGGGTGAGGAAAGCGGCTCTCCAGATTTATCATTTTATTTAGATGAATTAGAATCGGTTTTAGGAGTTCCAGATTTAGTAGTTGTATTAGATACAGGAGGAATTGATTATGATCGATTATGGGTTACTGAAAGTTTGCGTGGTATTGTCGCAGGCACTTTATCTGTAAAAGTATCTTCAGTAGGCGTTCATTCAGGGCATGGTAGTGGAGTTATGCCTTCTTCATTTCGCTTAGCCAGGCAATTGTTGTCAAGAATTGAAGATGAAAATACAGGTGAAATAAAACCAGAGTGGTTACACATAGACATTACTGACAAAATGAGAGAACAAGCAACCAAAATTATTGATATGGATTCAAATGCAGTAGATGATTTCCCATTATTAGAAGGTGTTGAAAAACAGGTTAATGATCCACTTGATATTTTCTTAACTATGAATCTGTCACCAAGTTTGTCTATTATTGGAGCTGATGGGATTCCTTCTATACAAGATGCAGGAAATGTTTTGAGAACTAATACAGATCTTAAAATTTCAATACGGACACCTCCAGGAATAAGTGCAGAAGATGTTGCAGTCAAAGTTCAAAAATTACTTGAAGAAAATCCACCAAACGGAGCTCATGTTTCAGCAGAAATGACTGAAGTGGCAGATGGCTTTCTATCACCAGAATTGCCAGAAAAATTATCTGAGATGCTAGAGGTCGCAGGGGAAAAATTTTACGGGAATAAGCCGATGTCTTTGTTTATTGGAGGGACAATACCAGTTATGGCTATGCTTCAATCTAGATATCCTGATTCTAAATTTATCATTACTGGGGCTGGAGGGCCGGGCGGTAATGCACATGGACCGGATGAAAAATTACATATTGGTACTGCAAAGAAAGTAACGATGTGTATGGCTGCAGCAGTTTCTAAAGCAATACGTTAATAAGCGAACTGAATCGCCTATTAAAATATAGTAATAAGTACTATTTTGTTCTCTTAAATACTTTTATTGCCGTATTTATGATGGTCTGATAATAACTATATATAGCAATTTCGACAAACCTGAAATATGAACTTAAGCAGATTTTCTGTGATAGCTGTGTTTTTCATGATGATCATGAGTGCTTTCGTCACAGTTCCAACATTCAATGTAGGAGCTGATGAGGAAGCTGGAGAGGATGATGATGAAGGACCTTATCTGAATACTTGGCCATCTACTGGTGAGGATTATGAGATGAGTACCGATGATGTATCCATATTTATTATGGCTGCCAATCTCACTAACGGCACTTCCTACACTATCTCGTGGCTGATTAGTAAAGATTCCAATGATGAACTATACCTCGCGGCTGAAGGTTACTGGGACTTTTCCGTCGACTCTTCAAGCAAACAATATTTCCTTGATCCAAACTATTACTTAGATGATGACCTCGGTCCAGGTTGTTACATGTTTGAAGGTTGGCTTTTTGATAACGATGCCGATGAACATATTGAGTATGAGATTTGGCCATTTACCCTAGATATGCCTTTTAGTGATTGTTGGGGTAGTGGTGAAGGTGGTTGTATGAATTATGATGATACTAATGGCAATGGACTTTATGATGAGGGTGAACCTTGTTATGATGATGAGAATGGAGGGGAATGTCCTTTTGATGAGGATAACCCAGACAGCCCTTGTAATGCACAAGAGTGTATAGATCATGAATCACAAGAATGTGCAAACTTTATAGAAAATTATTGTGCGAACAATGAAGATTCATATTGTGGTGCAGCCGGTATGGATATGGTTTGTTATGATGTGGCTACTCATGAAATAAATTTTGATATTAGAACTGCAGTAGACTGTGAAGCTGCAGGATTGATGTGGGTTTCACCAATCAGCGGACCTGATGATGGTCGCGATGATCGCCCAGTAGCTTTCCATGCTACTATGACTATGAAATCATTAGAAGAGTGGACAGTTGATTATAATGGAGAAATGCCAGTCGATTGGTCTAATGACATGCGTAACGAAATGTCAAACATGTGTGAAATGATGATGGGAACAGACTTTGGGGAAATTAGTCAAGAATGTTTCGATTACTGGGTTGATATGAGTTCAAATGGAGGTCATGATGATCATGGCGAACATGATGATGAATTCACATGCCCATCAGATATGGATGATGCAACTTGTGCAACGTTTATGGAATGTTCAGAAAATGATAGTATGAGCATGGATTGTTTTAGAGCGATGTACAACTACTGTTATGATAACACAGATTCAGAAATGTGTGAAGAGATGATGAGCAGTGATGAAGACGATGGTGGTCAGTTTATCTGGGGAATTGTTGCTTACGAAGCTGGGCACATTGATGCTGCAACTTTAATGGACGAATACATAATTCCAGAGTTTGGAGATTTTATGGATGATGGAACAAGTGATTCAACTGACTCTGGCAACGCAGTATTGTATGACGTTCAGACATTCAATATGGATTCAGATGGCGAACTAATCATTCATCCACAATTTATGGAAGAGATAATAACCACACCAGATTTTGTTTGTGGAAATGAGCAAACAATAGATTTCCGTAATGTGAATGATGGTGAAGAAGACTGTGATGATGGTTCAGATGAACAACAATATGATGATAATGCTGATGAAATTAATTGGTTTGATTGTCATGATGGAACTGAAATTTCGATGACTTTAGTTAATGATTATGAATGGAATTGTGGAGATGGAGAAGATGAATATCACGAACACTACCATTCCTGGTGGGGTGAGGTTTATCTCTTTGAAGGCGATTATTCAGCAGGGTTAACTGATTTTAATAATCTTGAAAATATTGCATTTAAAACATCACATCAAGAATGGAAAGATGAAAACAAAACCGACATTAACTATGAAAGTTTCACGAAAGCAGACATATCTGCAGGAACTTGGTCATTAGTAACAATCGGTAGCTGTCATACAGAATGGGGTGAAGATGATGAAGGAAATTGGGTATTGGTTGGATATGATTGTCATGGTGAAAATGGTAATCATACAAACAGTGGCTCTTATTCACATAAGTTAGAGTTTGGAAGCGAATCTTGGCTTGTAAATGGCAGCATAGATCATGAAAGTATGGAAATGGCAAATTTCCCTTATATGGATAATTACGATGATGACCAGACAGAATTTTTGATGTATCACACACAATCTTTCAGTATAGATCAAGATTCTTCAGTAAGTATTTTTTCTGCAGGTTGGAATTGCTATGATTACGACGAAGACGGTGTAGATGATGATTGCTGGGGTAATTCTCCAGGATTATATATTTACCATGATGAAGATTTGATTGCTTCTAATAAACATTATCACAGTGAGAATCTGTTTTGTCCTATAGATTCAGAAGATCAGGATTACTCAAATTGTAATTATGCAATGTTAGAAGTAGATTTAGTTGCAGGTGACTATACAATTTATACGACATTTGATTCTGAAGCTAGTTATTACAACAATATAGATGGAGCTTATGTTGTATTTGAGGGTGAAGAATCTGATGATTGGGGCGGCCACATGGAAGACAATCATTGGGAATGGCATGAAACTGATGGTGATGAAGTTATGCAAACTGTTGCTTATGATGGGTCTGTTTATGATTTAGACTATGAAGCTTTCTGGAGCGAGGCATACGATTTTGAATGGAATGATGCCGAAGAAAATCCTAAAGCTGTTGAAGAAGAATTTGGTTCTGTTTATGAACTTTATGAAAATTATGAGAATGTGTTAGAAACTGAAGGTGAAGGTTGTGACGGTTGTACGGGTAATTTGGAAGAGATGGATGCAGATACCTCTTTTGATATAACCAATCAAAATGATTTTGAAAATTGGACATATAATTATGATTTCGAACAATATTATTTCCAGTTCATGGATGACAATGAAAACGGCGTTTACGATTCTGGTGAAATATATGCAGTGTCCAGCGAAGGTCCAGGTGACTCAGAAGATCAATACGTACTAGTAGAAGGTACAGCCGATCGAAAACATATGCCTAGAGCTGATCAAGCTGAATATGAACCATATTGTACAGATGAGGATGGTAATGTGATAGAATGTGACGATGTCTTTGAAATGTTTGCTTACATGTTTATGATTGCAGAGAATGCAACACACTATGAAGAAGGCGACCTAACTGCAGTAGAAGCAGCAGATAATTCAGTTGAGTTATTCTATATGCTTGTAGATGCAGGAATGTTTGAACGAGGAGAAGATGACCACGATCACCATGGAGACGACCCTAACGGCGATGAGCCAGGTCTTCACCACCACGGGGATGAAGATTATCATCATCAGCATGGTGATAGCGATACTTCTTCACATGCCGATTATGACAGACACCATGACCACGATGACAATCATGGAGATCATGATGATCATGGAGATCACAATGGCCATGACGATGATGAACGCGATGAAGATGATAATCCTCCACTCTTAGATGGAATTGTTGGTGTAGGTGGTGAAGATGTTGAGCCACTACCATTAGCATTGAATGTGGTAGGTTCATTAGTTGATAATGAAGATACACCAATTATGATGGGTGCTTCTTTTAATCTAATTTTTGAAGGTGCTGACGAATCATTAGATGTTCATTCAGTTTACATTCCTATCGAAGATGATGTTCCGTGGCATATTGAGATGATTCTATTGGAAGGTTATGAAGTTAAATCCTGTGAGGGTTGTGAAGATTTAGAAATAGATGGGAACCGTGCTAAATTCCATTCAAATGAACCTGTAATGGTTATGTTCGGTAAAGCTGCAACAACTGAAGAATGTGATCAAACAGTAACAATAGGTGAAGGCGGTTATACATTTGAACCTGCTGAAATTACAATATCAGTAGGCGATACAGTATGCTGGATCTGGGAAAATACAGCAGATGTTCACAATGTTATTGCAGTTACAGATTTAGATTCATTAGTAAATCTAGAATCTGGATTTAATAGTGGTGAACCGTCCCAAACTGTGGACTTCAGATACACTTTCACAGAAGACAGTATGACTTACTATTACGTATGTGAGCCACATGCAACCATGGGTATGGTAGGTACAGTAACCGTTGGCACAGGATCAGAAGATGATAGAATACCTGAGATTATTGATGATTCAGGACTGCCAAATGTTAGCTTCATTGTTGGTGCATTAGTATTAGTCGGCGCAGCAGGTCTACGTCGCAGAATACACTAAGCATAAATACGCAGTAATGTCCCTCTGTTTATGACAGAGGGCATACCAGTAGTCAGAATGTATACTGACGGTAGTGGTCACACTAGATTTACAAAAATGAATATTCCAGTAGAGAAGAAAACAGGTCTTGGATCTGTAGGGATGTTTTCATCCTTATTTCTTAATAAGAATATTCAAGACAATACGGGTGATCTTAAAACACAATTTGCACTTACGCCAGTACCTGATAATCTAAAAGGAGAAGGGCCAAAATTGGCACATACGGCACCTAGGAGGCAGTTAGTATTGACCTTGAGTGGGTGTCTTGAATTCAAAAGTTGCGGTGTTGAAAAAGAGGATGCAGAGCATAAAGTCATAATTCGCCGAGGTGATATTTTACTTGCCGAGGATTTGGAGGGTGAAGGACATGTATGGCAATTTATTGAAGCTCAAGATGGCCGTCTCTATCCGTGGGTTAGATGTTACATTCATTTAGGTGAAGAGTATGAACATTTTGTATCACAATTAGAACCAATTTAGTTATGCATTATAACTAAAGTTTAATAAAAGATAGTTTAAGGTTTAGTTTCAATGGATGAAATAATACCATTGAGAAAACGTTGGCGCATGTCGATGGTAGCGTTCTTCTTTTTTTTTCTAATAATTCTGTCAGGTTTTACTCCAGGATTAGGAAGAGAAATGAATCAAAGAGAAGATTTCTCTTATCCTGATGATCCTGTTTGGCAAGCTTCCGATAGAGCAGATGAAAAGATGCCCGAAGAATATTGGTTAGTATTCCAAATTGTTATGGGTGATACTGTTGATAGTGAAGATCATAATGCCTTAGATTTAGAAGTATTTCGTGAGACAACTAAGCGTAATGATAATTTACTTGCAGATGAATCTGTAAGCCAATATTTTGATATTAAATTTAATTGGCAAGTACAACAAAATGAAAATTCAAGTATTTGGGGTATTCCAGATACAATACGTTCAATAATGAATCTAGAAACTCCAGTTTCATTTCTAATAAATTATACTGGTTCAGGGTATGATAATGCATCCGAAGATGAATTAACATCTGTTTTCAATTCATTATTCAATTTTAAAGCAGAAGACGGTTCATTTATCTATAGAAATATTGTTTCTCCAGATTTGTGTATAGTAAAGGATGGTGAGTGTAAAATACCTCGTGATAAAGACAATTATCCTATTGAACTTTATGCCACAGAAGGAGAGTATTGGAAAGCTAAAGGTTTTACTCTTACTGGCGAGGCGAATTCTGAAAGATTATTTGCAGATTATCCTAGGCAGAAAGGAGATTATGAACACTTTGAGTATTGGGAGCAAAAAGTAGATTCTTTCTATACCGATCCTCTTGAATCGGACGAAAAAGTAAGTTTTTATTCATACTTAGCTTTTGGTCTTGAACTAGAAAGTCAAATAAATTCGACTTTACCTTTAGTTGGACTTTCGTTTATTTTAATGGTTCTCTTATTATCTTTTTATTTTAGAAATATAGGAGATGTCCTTGTTTGTGCGCTTGGTTTAGGATTACTTATGGTTTGCATGAATGCAAATTCATTCTGGTTAGGATTTCCACAAAGTCAACTCGCATCTATGTTACCAATATTGATGCTGGCTTTAGGTGTAGATTTTGCAATTCATAGTCTAACACGATGGCGTAAATTAGCTTTAGAGCATGATAGCTATTCGTTTTCTCCTAAAGAAGCTAGTTTCAGTGCTGCATGGGGTTCGATACGAACATTATTTCCCGCTCTAGGTGTAGCTACACTTACTACAGCTGTAGCTTTTGGAACTGCTACTCTGAGTGCAATTCCGGATTTATTTGAATGGGGTATTCTAGGTCCTTTGGGTATAATTCAAGCTTATTTGATAATGGGGGTATTTTGTCCATTACTGAGGAGCATATCGCCTCCAAAACCAGCTGAAGAAAGCGACGGTGTTCTAAGCAAAATAGGGGAAGTTTTCAATGTCAAATCGATGGCTTTGCTAATGCAAGAAAAATCAATGCCAATGCTTGTTATTTTTCTTCTTATAACTATAGTTCTCTCTCCAATTGTTTTGGGAAATCCAGAGTCTACTTTTGATGTTAAGGATTATGCAGATAATGATTCTAGGTTTATTCAAACAGTCATAATTGGGCAAGAAACATTCACTGAGCAAGGTGAACCAGGATATTATTTGATTGAAGGTGATAATCTTGCTACTTATGATAATCTAGTCGCTATTGACGATCTTGAAAACAAGATAGTCGATTACAATTTTAGTGCACGATTTTTAGGTAGTCTACCATATCTTGTTAGAACGCAGACTGCATTAGCACTTAACGTAGAAAATACAGGTTATATTCCTACAACAGTTAATTTTTCTACAGGATTCCCTACTTCAGATGAAGAAATTTATAATGTTTTAGAAGATATTTATGCAAACGGAACTAGGAACCTAGACGGGACTTTCTATGTATCATCATCTGATGCTAGAGCAACTTATCATCTTGAAGACCGAAAATTGACTATGGTACGTTCTTGGTTTCAAGTTATGCGACCAGACGATATGTATGGTCAAATGAAGGAACAAAAGATTCAGTTAGATTCAGCTTCAGTTGAAATTAATGAAATGTCAGGTATTAACGCCCAAGTAGCTGGTTTGAGTTACGAAAGATATGTTTACGTCTTAGAAATTACGGACAGTTTCCAAGAAAGTTTGGTTGTAGCTATAATTTTGGCTTTCTTAATTGTTTTAATAGTGCTAAGAGATCTTCGTCTGAGCTTAATTACAATATTTCCTGTGATTGCTATAACTATATGGCTTAGAGGAGGTATGGTTCTTACAGGTACATCAATAAATTTGGTTACGGTTCAAATTTCTAGTTTAGCTATTGGTTTAGGTGTAGATTATGCAATTCACATGGTTCAAAGAGTGCGCGAAGCTAGACATGATAATCCTCATTCAACCCAAGAGGAGTGGATGTCTGAAAGTTTAGATGAGACTGGAAATAATATTGCAATGTCTGCCTTTACAGATTTTATTGGATTTATGGTTCTTACATTATCTATTATGCCGTTGTTTATTACTTTTGGAATGATAATGGCAATTATGATCCTTCTTTCTTTTGTAGCTGCGGTTTTTATGCTACCTGCATTACTATTCCAATTCGGTAATTTAGAAGCTAATCGACCACCTAAGATTAATTCGACCTATCAAGAACCAAAATCCTCACCTCCAAAGAAAGTTAGATTGGTCAAGAAAATTTTGAAGCGTAGATCTTAACTTATCATTTAAAATCCACTTCTTTTGAATTTTTTATCGAGTTCAGTAGGTGTTATTGTCATTACAGTTGGTCTTCCATGTACACAAGCATATGGATTTGGTATTGATTCCATTTCTCTTATCACAAATTCCATTTGTGCCATTGTTAATTTGTCTCCGGCTCTCAATGCTGAATGACATGCAACCGTATACATCATCAGAGTATGTTTTTCCTCAGCAGTTTTCATTGAACCACTTTCTACAATGTCATCAATAGCCTCTCTTATTCGTTCAGGTTCAGAACCAGCCAAGAGTGCAGGTACACTTCTTATCATGAATGACGAAGGTCCTATTTTTTCAGCATCAAATCCCATTTCAGTAATATCCTCTAGCATAACCTCAAAGGCCGTAGATTCACTTTTTGATAAATCTAGAGAGATGGGTTTGAGTAAATCCTGTTTTCCAACCCTCTTAAAGCGTGTTTGATCCTTCAAGCGTTCATACATCACCCTTTCATGTGCTGCATGGAAATCGATGATGTAAAGGCCATCTAAGCCCATTGCCACAATATATTTATTTTCAATTAAAGAGAGCGGCCTCATAGAAGGCATATTAGTCTCAATATCTTCTTCTTGAAGTGCAACATTGAATTCTTGTTGTAAACTGTCAATTGAGTTTAATTGTTTGGCTTTATTTCTCGTTTTTGAATTTGGTATCGGAGTTCCAAATATTGAATTTGTATTTGTAGTTTCCAAATCAACGTGTGAAATCAAAGCCTGTTTAGCTAAAACATCTCGGATTATTTGTCTTAACATTTTATTAATTTTTTCTTCGTTAGCAATTCTCACTATTGTTTTGGCAGGATGAACATTCACATCTACATCTTTTGCTGGTATCTCTATGAATAGTGCTCCGATTGGAAAATGGCCGTCATGGAGCAAACTTCCGTATGCACCTTTAATTGAATAACCAATATTTCTAGCTTGGATTGGTCTTCCATTCACATGTAAATACAATCCAGTCATAGATTTCCGAGAAACTGATGGTCTTGTCAAAAACCCTTCAATACGCAGTTCATTAATTTCTCCGCTCATTTCAATTAGCTCTTTGGAAGCTTCTCTTCCTAAAAGAATCCCAATTCTGGTTTTAAGATTTGAAGCAGGGGCTTCAATCAATTTTCTCTCACCATGGACTAAATTAAATGCCACATCTGGCCTTCGTATAGCTTCAATTGTAATTGTTTTTACAATATGTTGAAGTTCTGTTGAAACTCGTTTAAGATATTTGGATCTTGCAGGCGTATTGAAGAATAGGTCTGAAACTTCAATAGTTGTACCCTGGGGTGCTGCATAGTCCTCAATATTGAGTTCATTATTTCCTTCTATAGTTATTCTTGTACCAATTAGACTATCTTTTTCAGATGTAGTTATTCTAAGTCTTGATACGGATGCAATAGATGGTAAAGCTTCACCTCTAAAGCCAGAAGTTACAACATCCTGTAAATCATCAAATTCTCTTATTTTTGAAGTTGAATGTTTTCTAAATGCCAATGTAGCATCATCCCGATCCATCCCAAGGCCATCATCTCTAATGACAATCAATTCAGTTCCACCTTCCTCTACTCTAATCCAAATATTCTTAGCCTTTGCATCTAATGAGTTCTCTACAAGTTCTTTAACTACAGAAGCTGGTCTTTCGATTACTTCTCCAGCTGCAATTTGATTTATGGTGTGGTCATCTAAAACTTGAATGTTGCCCATTGAATAATTTCCATACTACGGCCATTTATTATATTTTTAGTAAGGGGAAGCCTTAAGAATAACTAAGACATAAGTTTTGTATGGATATAGAACAATTAAAGCAATATTCGCAGTATTTTGGTTTTGGATGTTTAGGACTTTACGTAGGTCTTCTTATTTGGGATGGCTTTCTCGATGGAGATGACAGTTTTAACGTTCCAGGATTTAAAGAAATCATTGCTTTTATTGGTGCTTTCTTTTTGGGAATGTTTGTTTCAGATATAAAGCATAAAGGCGAATAAAGAATTTATTCTAGTTGTATTTTAGAAGTGCCTTTGACTTCTACATCTTCATAAGTAATTGTAATTGTGATAAAACAATAGGAATCGCAGATATCGAAATCATTTTCAAATATCGCAATATTTTCATTTATTTCCCATAAATCAGTTTTATCTCCTGATTCAATTATAGTACACTTTGCAGGAGAAACTAAGTTTGGATTTGAGAGTGCAGAAAATTCAGTATCTGTTAATGCGCCTATCATAAAAGACACATATCTAGGCTCATCATCATCGTTATAGTAACTAATAAATTTAACTTTGTAATATTTTCCATTCGCATTTATTACATATATTTTGTCTTCTATTTCAATACTGTGTGTAGTTATTTTGTAATCATACCAGTCTAGTCGTTCATCACTAGTTTCGGTAAAATCTTGATTTGGATAATTGGTTAATTCTTCAAATTCCATATCTTCTACAATAGTTCCTGTAATATTTTCAGACAGATAGATATCAGTTTTAGAGAATCGAATATCAAAATTCGTTTCATCGGTTTCAATAAGATTGTCTAAATTCACATGGGTGAATTCATCTTCAGAAGTGGCATCTACAATTACAGTAAAGGTCATTCCATCAGAACTTAATTTAGGTGAAACTTTAGCCTTACCAATTTCTTTTGATGTAAAATTGCCCTTAGAACAATCCATTTTCTCAGTTGCATTTTCAATACTAATTCTCAATTTTGACCATTCTAAACTCTCATCTGCTTTTGAAAAGGATAATCCAAAAAGAGAATTATTTCTTTCATTAGTAAGATTACTACTCGAGTCATTCGCAGTGAATACATTGGTAGTTCCTAAGTCCTCTTCGTATGCATTTATCATAAATGCCCAGATTCCGCCGATTACCAATAATAAACTGACTATTCCAATTCCGATTTGTTTTAAATTCATTTATTTTTCTTTCCTCTGAAAAAGTTTCCGAACAAATTTGGAGATTTAAAAGTTGCATCTTCTACGAAATAAGATCTAGCCTTAATTGAGGCTAAATCAATAATAATGACAACTCCAAACAAAATAATCAATAAGGCTATTACTTTATCGTATTGTAAAAATTTAAGATATGTTGAAATATAGTATCCAATTCCTCCCGCCCCTACAATTCCTATAACTGAACCATGTCTTACATTATATTCAAACATAAAAAATAGTTGTGAGATGAGATTATTTGCAGTTTCAGGTATTACTACTCTTTGAATAATTTCACTATTCTTGAGCCCCATCGCTTTTGCAGCGTCAAGAGGATCATTGGATAATCCTTCTATTGCTTCATACTGTAGTTTTCCTAAGTATCCAACAGTATAGAATGTCATTGCTAAAACCCCTGAAACTGGCCCTAGCCCTACTAATATAACAAAGAAAATTGCCCAAATAATACTTGGTAATGTCCTCATTGCTGCTAACAATACTCTAAATGGAATTGCTATTGAATCTCTATAAAGATTTCTAGAAGCTAGAGTAGCAAGAGGTAAGCTTAGAATAAATCCAAACCCAGTTGCAACAAATGCAATCTTGAGAGTTTCCATTATTCCAATGTATGCTGGCGAGCATAGAAAATCCCAGTTTCTATCACAAACAGGATATGCTTGAGCTTCTATTACTTTCCAGTTAGGTGGCCATAATGATTCATAGAAAAATGTTGAAAGATTATCTAGACTATTTTCAAGACTAGCCCAGTCTCCATCTACAAGATTAACAAAAACTAGCCATGTAGTAAAAAGTATAAAAGTTATGAATATTGGGTATTTTTTCCTTGCAATATTCATATTTGCACCTCATTTAAAACAGAATATCCTTTTTCTTTATTCTGTTCTAATTTCAAGCAACGTTTTGCAAGCTTTGCTCTTTCAATATTATGTTCTACTATTATTAAAGTAGTATTTTCTCTTTCAACATAATCGAGCATAGTTTTCCAAACACTATCTACAGTTTTGTTATCTAGTTCACTAAGGAATTCATCAGCTAAAATTAGTTTAGGTTCTTGAGCCATTGTTCTTGCTATGGCTACCCTTCTTTGCTGTCCTCCTGATAATCGTTTTATTGGTTCATCAATTTTATCAGATAGATTCATTAGGTCTATTGATTTTTCTACTTTAGTGAGAACACTATCGTCGTGAAAACCAGATATAGATCTTAGAATAGATTCATTACATATGGCACCTTCTAGGACATTAAAGAAAACAGTTTCATGTTTTACTAAACCTAACTTTTGAGGAATATATCCAATTCTTCCTCTGTTTTGTTCATTATCAAAAACTTTCAAACTTCCGCTTATTGGCTTTACTAAATTAGCAATATTTTTTAGAAGAGTAGTCTTACCTATTCCCGATTCTCCTATAATAGATATGATTTCACCTTGTTTAACTTGAAGATTTTTTATTTTAGCTAAAATATTATCTGGTGAATACCCTATCTTCAAATTCGCCATTTCAATTACAGTATTCATATAATTTTCACTTCGATATTTTATACTAGAAGTTCCTACCTTTAAGATTCAGGTTCAATAATTTCAAATTTAGTATTGAAATAGTTTGTAATTCCTGGAATATCTTTAATTAAATCTCCATAAGAACCAAGATGGGTTGTAGAATCGGTTGCCGTTATACCTGTTGTTCCAAGTATGTTTTCTAATATTACGCTACCTTCTGTGGAATCATTCATACTAAGGAGTGCATCCTGAACTTTCTTTTGAATTTCAGTGTCGATATAGTTTGGATTATACATTACTGGATGGGAAGGTGCAGATCCGTAGGAAGGTAATAAAATGTAATTCTCTTCTGCAAGGCACCACTCCTCATTATCTGCTGAGTTTTCATTTCCACAATAGCCAGCAACAGTCGAATCTTTAGCAAACGCTACATCGCCTACACCCTCTGATAGACACTTTACTGCACCTGAATAGCCGTAGTAAGGAGTTCCTGATTCAGGAATACTTGAATTATCGTTGAAAAAATTATAAACTGTGCTTCTCAAAGATTCTATATCAGTTTCATCGCCAACAATATCTGCATAGCCCTTTCCTATCAAAAACCCCATAGGCAATAACATTCCTGCCGACTTTAACCACCCTGTATGACAAGATGTTTTACCTTCTAACAGTGCAAATGGATCGGTAGAATCATCATCATCCAAATACGCTTCTGCCATTTCAGAATCTTTCAATACGACTGCATGTGCATTATAGAAAGTACGGCCATCGCTTTTCTGATCGGCTGCAATTGCTTCAAGTCCATATTGTTTCCAACCAACCCATGCAGCAGCCCCGTCCATGAATGCAATATGTGCATTTCCAAACCTTAGTGCTTCAATTATTGCGCCTTCTGAGGTTATTGGATAAAGTTCCACATCCATATCAAGTTCTTTAGCTAGATAATCGGCCATTACTTGCGGATTATCATCAGGATTATCATAATCTTCTTTTACTTCATATGCGATTATGAATTTTTCTTTTTGAGTCGTTTCATCTTCACTCAAACAACCTGTAAAGGTCGTCATTACGAACAACATAGCAAGACCCAATGACACACTTTTTTTCATTATTTTTCACCGTTTGTAGTTTAGGCTGCCCTAAATTAGGTGAGCCTAAAAAATGCCACTATATATAGTTTAGGTTTCCCTAAATTTTTTATAATGGCTCAGTTATTATGATGTCATGTCTAGTATGGATGCCTTATCTGAAAGTGCAGAAATGATGATAAAAAATATAAATGAATTAGCTTCTAATGGTAAAAGAGTTAGAACTTCGGAT
>MIZB01000336.1_pt1 | contig 18345 bp, 15 predicted proteins | sample 888171 | NCBI WGS metagenome assembly MIZB01 (sample SAMN05440186, study PRJNA335308) | marine metagenome | isolation source: marine water
ATCTAAAACGTTGTAGTGTGTGTTGAATAAATGCATAAAAATCATGCAATAAGCATGAGGAAATTCAATCATGAGTGACATGAATAAACCCGAGATGACGGCCCAAGTACTAGTTGCTGTAGGAGCAGTATTTTTGTTAATATCTGCATATGTTATGGGAGTATATATTCCAAATCAAAAAGAGTTAGATGACGACTTCGAAAGTCGAACCTCCTTTGATGGAGATATGACTCTATTTGATGCAACGAAGTCAGCTACTCTTCAAGGAGATTTCAATCCTGAAAATGCTTTAAATTCTTATGCTGCAAATGATGGAACAAATGCCGAAATCGTAGCTAAAGCAGATCCGGCACTAAGTGACGATGATAAAACATATTATAATTTCAATGCTTCAGCTTTTACATCAAAAAATATGACTGAAGAAAATAGAATCTTAACATTTACAGATTATAATAATTACGTAGACAGAACAACTTGGGAAACTAAAGATGCAGATGATCCAGATGATACTTTTGGATATTCACTTTGGAATCCTAATGAGCTACCTGAGAAGAAGAATACTCAATACCCGAATCCTTTCGTATCCTCACACACTAATACCTACATTTATGCAGGTGAAGAAAAAGTTGGTGGGATAGATTGTTACAAATACACCGCAGATGAAACATTCGAATACTCTAGTGAAAGTATTTTAGCATTGAAAGCTAATTTTGATGGCTTCCTTCCAGCAGGTGTTGAAGGAACTTCTTACGGAGAAATGCAATACAAAGAAGTAATTTGGGTTTCCACTGAAACAGGTCAGGTTGCTGACAGAGAATTAGATATTTTAGTTAATTTCATTCCAGACCCTAGATTAGCAGTTCTTTTCCAGGCAACAGAAGCTCTTGATTCAGTTATTGTTTACGAAGGTACTCTAGATGGGGCAGATATTACTGCAGATAGGAGAACTTTTTCATCAGGTTCAATTTTCACAGGGACAGATAGTGCAACTGGTGCAGAGAGAACATACATGAATGCAACAGGTACATTATTAATATCCGGAGAAACAGAACCACGTGTAAATTCAACATTTTTAATTGATACTCACACACAGCAAGCTCAAGTTCAAGCACCAGATGGTACTTACATTAGTGCAGGTTCGACTTTCTTTAGTATTGGATCAGTTTGTGAGAACTCAACAGTTGATAATTTTACAACATATAATTATCCGAATTTGTTCTTAACTACACATGTTAATACTTATGAGTGTGTTGAAACAACGGCAATTCCAGGATTTATCATACCGTCAGCCAATGTTGTAGGAAATACTTCAGTATACCACTACAGATCTGTTGAAACGGATGTTTCTTTTGGTAACCTTGACCAAGACGGTGATGGTGTAGATGATACACCAAATTTACCTGTATTTGACCCAGTAAATGGATTTTGTATGAATCCTGCAGTTTGTGCAGACAGACAATGGTCTAGTTTAATCGCTTATGCTTTAACACAAACATCACTTGGACAAGATGCACTTCAAATACCAATTAAATCTGATTCAACTATGGACCTGCCAAGGTTGGGTACTGAACAGATGGTTCTGGATGGAGATGCAATGTTAGGCGGAAGCTTCCATCCATTGATTCAAGGAAGCTTTGTTGCAATTAATGACTATGCAGCAGATCTTGGAGTTACCAATGAAGACGGTTCACCATTAACTTATGACGGAATGCCGTTTGTTCTAAACAAGACTCACCCAGCCTTAGCTCTTGGTGATGTTGCAGTTCCAGGAACCATGGAAGCAATGATTGCAGGACAGGCTCAACTAGGTTCTCAGTTTCACCCTACAGTTTTTGCGGGAATTGCAGGTAAAGTATCTTTCTTAGGAATTAATCAGACAGCGGCTGCAGGAATGCCTTGGATGATTTCAGGAAATGTTAGCGTTGGTGAAGAAGAAAACGTTACTAACGTAATGGTTATGCCATTATCAGCTTTCCCAGAGATGGATATGGCAGCGGAGTTACCTGTTCTTGAAGAGCAAACACTTCCCTTGTTTATGGACTATGAGGAGAACGTAATGCTTGATCCTGTTACGGCTACAGTTTTAGATCAAGATTTCAACATCGTAGTGTCCATTCATTTCCCATGGGGAACTGAAACAATTGTTCAAGCAATTAATGTAGCTTACACAGATAATCAAACCTGGTCCAGTTCAGCTTCTAGATGGACTGCTGAATTTGGATACACTTTCATTCCAGGAAGTCCTGTTAGAGCAGATAATGCCAACTTCACAATCATGACTCTAAAAGGTGGTTATTCAGATGCAGAAGTAGCAGATGCTAAGAAGACTATTGAGGATACTAGCTCATCATTAAGTTCAGCTAGAACAATTCCAATGGTTCTGATTGGTGTAGCTTTGGTTAGTTTGATGGGTGGTTTCTATGTATACTACCAAAATAACCAAGGTGAAGGCATGACTTCAGGAATGGACGACAGTAGTTCTGAAGAATCTGCACCAAGCATGGCAGTTACCGAAGAATCTGAAGAAGAAACAGAGAAAGAGTCTGCAGATTCTGAAGAAGAGTAGATACTTTTTAGTTTATTTACTAAGAAATAACTCGCAATTATGGCTAATTTACCCAAGTTCGTAGAGGAAAGAAAACGTCTTTTCCTTTCAATTTCAGTAGTATTAGTTTTGTTACTACCAATGATTTGGTTTGGTTTAGGACACATTATCGCTAAGCAAGCTTTGACAGTACCTCATGGTTGTGGTCTTTGGGAATCTAATACACCAACTAATTGGACAGTAGATGATGACTGGGAGTCTTTTGAGCCTTGGGCCGATTCAGATCAGCGAATATCAATGAGGAAGAATTTCAACGCTACTCCTTGGCAATTTAATGCATATGAAACTATTAACTTTACAAGTAGAGATGGAATTAATCTTGAAGGTTGGTACGTCGAGGTAAATGAGTCTTCCCCAGTTGTAATATTTGTACATGGGGGATATGAGAATGGCAAATGTAAGCCAGAAATTTTGTTATCAGCTTCGTATTTGTCAAAGAATAATGTCAATGTTTTCATGATTGATCTCCGAAATCACGGCCATAGTGAGGTCGTTTCAGATTATTTTTATTTAGGTCAGAAAGAATATTTAGATGTATTAGGTGCATACGACTGGTTAATCAAGGACAAGAACTACAATCCTAAATCTATTGGAATAGTTAGCATATCAACATATTCCCTTGCAACAACTCTTGCATTCGACGAGTCAGAAATTAGCGCTATGTGGTTAGATAGTCCAATTATTGACTTTCCACTTTTAGTTGGAAACGAATTAGAGAGGCTTGGTTTTCCTAGAATTCTAGCTTCACCAGCTGTAACTATGGGTGAAAGGTTAGTTGGAGTTAATTTAGAGGATAGAGTGCCTTTGGAAGTTGCTTCAAGAGCCGGAGAGAGGCCAATGTATCTTGTTCATGGTGACAGTGATGTTAGAATATCTAATGAACATTCTAAAAAATTCTACGACAAAGCTGTAGAAGCTGAAGCTAATGTTACTCTTTGGCTAGTAGAAGATAGTGCTCACGTTGATGCACTGTGGGAGTATTCCCAAGAATATGAATCTCGTTTGGTTACCTTTTTCAGTAATTCACTAGAATCTAAATCTTAGTTTTCACCCATAAATGGGTATTTCCAATCGTGAATTTTGAGGTTATTTCTTTTGACGGATCTTGGTGAAATCCATCTAAGTAAATTGAGAGGTCCGCCTGCTTTGTCATTAGTTCCCGAAGCCCTTGCACCTCCGAATGGTTGTTGACCAACAACAGCACCAGTAGGTTTGTCATTAATATAGAAATTTCCCGCTGTGAATCTTAATTTATTATATGCTTTCAGGATATTTTCTTCATTAGTTGAGAAAATAGATCCCGTAAGTGCGTATGGTGAAGCTTTGTCACACAAATCTAGCACTTCATCAAATTCATTATCTTCATAGACATATACTGTCAAAACAGGCCCAAATATTTCTTCAACCATAGTTTCTGAATCGGGATTCTTCGTCAAAATAATAGTGGGTTCGATAAACCATCCAGATTCATTGCTACAATTTCCTCCAGCGATAATTTCACAGTTCGAGTCTTTACTTGCCCTATTAATGTATCCACTTATTTTATCAAAAGCTCTTTCATCTATAACTGCAGTCATAAAGTTAGAGAAATCAGAGGCATCTCCCATTTTTATTTTGTCTACCTCAGAGACTAGGTCATCTCCCATTTTTTCCCATACAGATTTTGGAACATATGCTCTGCTTGCAGCAGAACATTTTTGTCCTTGATATTCAAAAGCCCCTCTTAGTAGTGCGACCAAGAGTCCCTTTGTATCACAATCCGGATGAGCTACAACGAAATCTTTACCTCCAGTTTCGCCCACAATTCTAGGATAGCTTCTTAGATTTGGTAGTGCTTCAGCGATACGTTGCCATATTCCCTGAAATACTGCAGTAGATCCTGTAAAGTGCAATCCTGCAAAATCAGGATTAGATAGACAAGTCTCAGTTATTTCAGATCCCGAGCCTGGAAGGAAATTAATAACTCCTGCAGGTAATCCCGCTTCCATCATCAACTCCATCAATAAATAATTGGAATGATATGAATTTCGGCTCGGTTTCCACAGTGCAGTACAACCAACCATTGCAGGTGCGCTTGGAAGATTTGCAGCTATACTAGTGAAATTAAATGGAGTTACAGCTAATACGAATCCTTCTAGAGGTCGAATTTCAGTTGTATTTAGGTTACCCTCAGGTGAAACTAATGGCTGATATTGTTCATGAAATTCTCTTACGTAGTGAGCGTTAAACTTCCAAAAGTCTATCAATTCACAAGCTGCGTCTATCTCAGCTTGAAAAGCAGTTTTACTCTGGTTAAGCATTGTAGATGCGTTAATTTTCATCCGCCACTTTCCGGCAAGAAGCTCAGCACACTTTTCAAATATCTGTGCACGTTTATCCATTCCAAGTTCTATCCAATCTTTTTGAGCCTCTATTGCAGATTGACACGCTTTTTCAATTTCTTTTTTACCAGCAAGGTGAACATTTGCGATTATATGACTATGGTTATGAGGTATAACTTGTGTGACCGTATTGTTAGTGTAAATTTTTTCACCATTTATAATACAAGGAATTTCAATAACTTCTTCCATTTGTCTGTTTAATTCTTTCAATAAAGCTTCTTTTTCACTACTTCCGGGCTCATAATCTAGAATAGGCTCATTGTTTGGGTGAGAACTCATAATTTGAATATCGAGACCTCAATTAATATTAGTTGTCTCAATAGATATCTTTAATTTAACAAGACTATAGCATACTATGGCAAGATTGGATGTTAAGGACAAGGATCCTTTTGCTCATGCAGATGATGAACCAAAGGACAAAATATCGACTATTGGTTTCATATTTAGGGCATTATTTAGGTATCTGAAAATATTTATTTTCTTTTACGGGTTATCAGCAATCATATATTACTATGTTTTTGGAACACTGCCTGGCCTTTGAATGAATTAACTTTCGTACTTTTCAGCGGAATCATATAGATTGTCAAAGATTAATCTAGCAAGTCTGGCCAACTCTGGTTGGTTCATCCACATGCCTAGAAGTGTGTTTTCAGATTCAGGAACATCTAGTCCACCTACACAGAATTCACTATTGTCTATAAGTATGATTCCTGCGGCAGGTATTGATTTTGCCAGTTTAACTTCAAAATATCCTTCCAAACGGCTTAAATCTAAATTAGTCTCTTTATCTGGAAATAACATTCTAACTTTTATCCCTCGGCCACTTGCGTCGGAAAAAGCCTTACAAACATTTCGTGGCATTTCAGAAGGAAGTATGGCAGCAATAACATCTATAGTTTCATTAGCTCTTTCACACATGTCTACCACTTGTGCGAATATTTCCATGTCCTTTACTGTAAGCGTCTCCAAGTAGTCCACAGGTTTAGATTTGAACAGTGGAGCTAGTTCTTCATCCACAAGTTTTGATGCCTTCTGAATAGATTTTAATTTACGATCAGATATTTCCTTAGGATCTACTGGAAAATAGGTTTTCGGGTGTTTATTTCCTTCAACGACAATTCCTTCAGCCAATAGGTTATCGATAATGCCGTAAATTTTAGCACGTGAGAAATTAATAGATCTACTAATTTTTCCAACAGTGGATTCTTTAGAGACTAATAACACATGGTAAACGTGAGCCTCATCCTTAGATAGACCTAATTGAGTTAGTATCTTAATTTCTTTTTCAGATTTTAATTTGTCACTTTGGCTTAAGCCTTGCATAAGTCACTATAATTGTATATCTATTTAAGAGTAAGTTTAGCTACAAACTATATAAATGTTTTATAAAATTAATCAGTTTCCTTAGTTTTATATACTAAATTTGTAGTGAGCATAGTAGATGAGTAGTGACGCAGTGATATGTGGTTATGTCCGGTCAGCTTTTACACCAGCTAAAAAAGGAGATTTGGCTAAAGTTAGGCCAGATGATTTGGCTGCAGGTGTAGTTAATGGCTTAATTGAAAAATATAAGATTAAGGTTGATGATGTCGAAGATTTAATTCTTGGTTGTGCTTTCCCTGAGGCTGAGCAAGGAATGAATTTGGCTCGGAATGTTGTATTCCTGTCAGACCTTCCAAAAAGTGTAGGTGGCGTAACTGTCAATAGATTCTGTGCTTCATCTATGCAGGCCATACACCAAGCTGCTGGAGCAATAATGTCAGGCTCTGGTGAGTTGTTTATTGCAGGTGGTGTTGAGTCAATGAGCAGAGTTCCAATGCCAGGGTTCAATCCTATGTTAAATCCAAGTTTAATCGACGTAGATGCGTATATCGGAATGGGGCACACCGCTGAAAATTTAGCCAAACAGCATTCGATTACTCGAGACGAGCAAGAGAAGATGGCGTTAGAAAGTCATCAAAAAGCAGCTAGTGCTATCGATCAAAATAAGTTCGACGATGAAATTGTTTCAATTAACGGAGTTAGCAAGGATGGATGCATTAGACCTGAAACTTCTCTTGAGTCTATGTCTGGCCTAAAGCCAGCTTTCGATAAAGATGGCGTAGTTACGGCCGCAACTTCATCCCCACTTACTGACGGTGCCGCAGCAGTTATTGTTTGTTCTGAGGATTACGCAAAGAAAAATAATTTAGACATATTAGCATTCATTAGAGGAATGGCCATATCTGGTTGCAGTCCAGAGGTAATGGGCATTGGACCAGTGTTATCATCTCAGAAAGCTCTCGAGCGTGCTGGAATCAAGTTAGAAGACATAGATGTTATTGAAATGAATGAAGCATTTGCTGCACAGAGCTTAGCCTGCGTGAAAGAGTTAGGTGTTGATATGTCCAAGTTAAACATTCACGGCGGGGCAATTTCGATGGGACATCCTTTAGGTGCTAGCGGCGCTAGGATTACTGGTAAAGCTGCTTATCTGTTGAAAGAAACCGGAAAGCGGTATGCTCTCTCAACTATGTGTGTAGGCGGCGGACAAGGCTGTGCAACAGTTCTAGAAAGGGTTTGAATGGAAATTAAAAAAGTAGCAGTAATCGGTGCAGGTCTCATGGGCAGTGGTATTGCTGCACAGGTTGCTAACGCAGGCTTTCCAGTAACGCTATTAGATATTGTACCAGATGGCGCAATTAATCGTAATGTAATAGCCGAAAGTGCAGTTAGTAAAATGCTTAAGCCAGTTAAGTTGGGAAGTCCAACTCCTTTAATGCATCGAAGTAATGCTAAACTTATAACAACTGGGAACATCGAGGATAATTTAGATTTCATAAAAGATGCAGACTTGATTATTGAAGTAGTTTTGGAAAGGCTAGATGTAAAGCATGATGTCTTTAGAAAAATTGATAAGTTTAGAAAGAAAGGTTCAATAATTACATCAAACACTTCTACTATACCTAGAGAACAGCTCTTGGAAGGGATGGCAGAATCTTTTGCCAAGGATTTTATGATTACTCATTTTTTTAATCCTCCAAGATATCTTCGATTACTTGAGATAGTCTCAGGTAATGAAGTTAGTCAAGAAAAAATTCAAATTGTTTCAGATTTTTGCGATATAACTCTTGGAAAAGAAGTAGTTGTATGCAATGACACTCCAGGCTTTATTGGAAACCGAATAGGTACTTATTGGACTTTAGTAGGGATGGTTGAAGCTGTAAAGTCCGGTTTAACTGTAGAAGAAGCAGATGCAGTCATGAGTCGACCTATTGGAGCTCCAAAGACTGGATTGTTCGGTTTAGCTGATGTAGTTGGCATAGATTTAATTCCGCATGTGACAAGTAGTATGATTTCAAACTTACCAAAGACTGATCCATACTGTATTGCCTACTCAGAACAGGAAAAGTTAGGTATCAGCCAACTATTTTCTGATATGGTAGATTCTGGTTATACTGGTAGAAAAGGTAAGGGTGGATTCTACAGGCTTAATTTGTCTTCAGGATCTAAAGTTAAAGAATCAAGAGATTTGAAGACTGGCAATTATTCTAGATCGATTAAACCTAAAAATTTACGAAGTGTTAAAGCTGCTAAGAAGGGTCTTAGAACTTTGGTTGAGTATGATGACAAAGGAGGCAAGTTTGCTTGGCAAGTTCTTTCTAAAACTTTGTCATATGCAGCATCTTTAGTTCCTGAAATTACGCAAAACGTTGTTAATGTAGACATAGCAATGAAAAATGGTTTTTTGTGGAAAAAAGGACCTTTTGAGATGTTAGATGCATTAGGACCTTCATGGTTTGTAAATAAGCTAAAAAGTGAGGGTTTAGATGTACCTAAAATTTTAGAGAGTGTAGGTGACGGATATTTCTATTCGGAAAATGAAAATAATCTTAATTACTTTACAATAGGTGGCAAATACGAAAAGGTTCCAAAGCCAGAGGGTTATCTTTCAGTTTCAGATATTAGCAGAGGTAAAACGGCAATTTTCAGAAATCCATCGATCAAGCTATGGGATATGGGTGATGAAATTCTTCTTGCTGAGTTTGTAAGCAAAATGAATTCAATTGATCCTCTGATCATGGAAGGTCTTTCTGAAGCTGCTTCTTTGTGTGAATCTGGCAAATTTAAGGGACTTGTAATAGGTAACGACGGGACCAATTTTTCAGCAGGTGCTAATTTGGGACTTGCCAGTTTCATATGCAACGTAGGGGCTTGGGGTGAAGTTGATAAATTTGTTGAGGGAGGTCAATTAACATTTATGAGTCTTAAACATGGTAGTTTTCCAGTAGTTGGTGCATCATCTGGACTTGCACTAGGCGGCGGATGCGAAGTTCTCCTTGCTTGCGATAGAATTCAAGCCCATTCAGAAACTTACATTGGACTGGTTGAGGTGGGGGTTGGAGTTGTTCCTGCGTGGGGTGGTTGTAAAGAGATGATACGAAGATGGAACGCAGATTCAAAATCACCAAAGGGGCCTATGGGCAGTATTGTTAAGATTTTTGAAAATCTAGGTACTGCTAAAGTAGCAAGTAGTGCTCAGGAAGCAAGAGATATGAAATTCTTGTTAGAGGGTGATGATATTACAATGAATCGTTCGAGAGTTCTTTACGATGCTAAGCAAACTTGCCTACGATTGGCAGATGGCTATGTGCCTCCTGAAATTAATGAATATCACCTACCAGGCCTTTCAGGTAAAGCAGCATTAGATTTGGCAGTTTCTGACCTAGTTAAATCAGGCCATGCAACTCCTCATGACGTTGTTGTAACAGATAAACTAGCTTACATCTTAACCGGAGGAGATACAGATTTTTTGGATAAAGTTTCAGAAGACAAGCTGTTGGAAATGGAGAGAGAAAGCTTCGTTGATTTAGTAAAGACTGAAGCTACATTAGATAGATTTGAACACATGCTTACCAAGGGTAAGCCACTGAGGAATTAAAATGGTAAAATACAAAGCACCACTTAGAGAGTATGAATTCATTTTGCGTGAAGTTTTGGGTATTGAGAAAGAGCTAGGCTCTTATCCTGAGTATAGCGAAGCTACATGGGATATGATTGAGATGATTAGTGAACAATTTGCAAAAATGAATGAAGATTACTGGCTTCCTTCAGCTAAAGAGGGAGATGAAGTTGGCGTTAAGTTTGAAGATGGCAATGTTGTTGTACCAGATTCCATGAAAGAGGCTACAAAAGTTGTAATTGAAGGAGGATTAACTCAATTATTTGGACACCAAGAATATGGTGGAATGGAATTTCCAAATGTAATAAGTGTATTGTCAGACGAAATGTCCTGCGCAGCTAATATGTCACTTGGAATATATTTGGGATTAACTAAAGGAGCTTATCATTGCATTCACAAGCATGGCAGTCAAGAAATAAGGCAAAGATATCTTCCTAAGTTTTTGTCTGGTGAATGGTTTGGGACTATGTGTTTGACTGAAGCTCACTGTGGAACTGACCTGGGATTAATCAGGACCACTGCAAAGCCAGAAGGAGACAGTTATTCCGTTAGTGGTCAAAAAATCTTCATATCTTGTGGAGAGCACGATATGGGAGAAAACATAATACATTTAGTTTTGGCAAGACTACCTGACGCACCTAAGGGCGTTAAAGGAATAAGTCTGTTTTTGATTCCAAAATTTAAAGTGAAAGATGATGGTTCTTTAGGAGATTTTAACAACGTTAATTGTGTTTCAATCGAGGAAAAAATGGGAGTTCATGGGTCTGCAACTTGCGTTATGAGCTTCGAAGGTTCTGAGGGTTATTTAATTGGAGAATTAAACGACGGTCTTGCAGCAATGTTTTCAATGATGAATACAGAAAGAATAGCTGTGGGTCTTCAGGGACTTGGCCAAGCTGAAATAGCATATCAAAATGCTTTAGCTTATTCTAAAGATAGAATTCAAGGCAGGGATCTAAAAGGTGCTCGAAATCCAGACGACGAAGCCGACCCTCTGATTGTTCACCCTGATGTTAGAAGGATGCTTATGCGATCTAAATCTCTTATCGATTCAGGCAGAATGCTAGCCTGTTGGACTGCTCTGGCAATTGATAGATATGAAAAAGATCCAGATCCCAAAGTACGAAAAGAAAATAATGATTTAGTAGAACTAATGACGCCTATAATCAAGGCATTGCTGACTGATTACGGTGTTGAAATTACATCCGAAATGTTACAAATTTTCGGCGGTCACGGATACATTAAGGAATATGGAATGGAACAATTTTACCGAGATGTTCGAATAGCGCCTATATGGGAAGGGACAAACGGAATCCAAGCCCTCGACTTGGCAGGAAGAAAGATGCCTCAGCACATGGGTCGTTTGCTTAGAAGATTCTTCCATCCTGCATTAAATTTCATTGAGAACAATAAAGATGATGAGGAATTAAAAGAATTTATCGAACCTTTTGCAAAGGCACTCAAGGGGTTGCAAAAAACTTCAATGTATATGGCCCAAAAGGGCCTCTCTAATCCTTATGAAATAGGTGCAGCAGCCACAGATTATCTAAGACAGTTTGGTTTGGTTGCAATGGGTTACATGTGGTTGTTAATGTTGGAAGTAGCCTTTGCTAAAAAGGATGTAGACTCTTATTATGAACACAAGATAATAACAGCTAGATTTTTCTTTGAGCGGATTTTGCCTGAGACCTTATCTAGAGCAATAGCAATAGGATCAGGATCAAAAACTATGATGTCCCTACCCGATGAAGGATTTGACAGTGTTCACAAGTTTACTGGAGCAGCAAATTAATGTCTGAAAGTAGTGTGTTCAAGGATAATCTTTTCGAAGGGAAGAAGGTATTTGTTACTGGTGGTGCAACGGGTATGGGTTTTGGTTTTGCAAAAGCCTTTCTTGAACACGGAGCCGACGTGATTATAGCTTCTAGGAAGGAAGAAAATTTGGTTAAGGCAGCCGCTGACATGGAGAAACAAACCGGTAAGACTTTGCATTGGAAGACTATGGATGTGAGAGATTCCGGAACAGTTAATGAAATTGCAAACTATATCAAAGATACTTGGGGGCATTTAGATGTTTTAGTAAACAATGCAGCTGGTAACTTTGTTACTCCTGCCGCAGCAATGAGCGAAAATGCATGGAGAGCAGTAGTAGACATTGTTTTGGATGGTACTTTCAGAGTTTCAAAGGCTTGCTATCCTCTTCTTAGGAAAAGTGAGGACGGTTCTTCTATTGTTAATATTATAGCAAATTATGCATGGGGTGCAGCTCCATTTGTAGCACATTCAGGTGCAGCAAAAGCAGGAGTCCTTAATCTTACCAGAACGCTTGCTCTTGAGTGGTCTAATGACAAAATTAGAGTTAATGCAATGTGTCCTGGTGTAGTTTTGACTGAAAATGTTAAAAAGAATCTAATGCTTGATGATAGTGTAGTTAAAATGTTTGAATCAAATATTCCTGCAGGAGGTATAACTGATGCGGAAAAGATGGCTCAGCAAGTGCTTTATTTATGTTCTCCAGCCGCAAGCGTGATTACTGGTGACATGCTTATCGCTGATGGAGGCGAATGGTTAGTTGGAAACAATTTCTACCAAATTGGGAAAAAGTTCTTCGATGAGTGATAAGAATTGGCCTATTGAAACACAAATACCCGTTTTATGGGGAGACATGGATTCTTTCGGTCATGTCAATAACATAATTTATCTAAAATGGTGTGAAACCTCTCGAGTTGAATTATTTCGTGAGATGTGGAAAGTAAAAACACTAGACACAGAAAATACCCAATTGGGGACAGGCATAGGACCTATTTTAGCTAATTTTAATTGTAATTACAAGTTTCCGGTTAAGTATCCTGATGAAATTAATGTTAAAACAAGAGTAAGCCACATTGGCAACTCATCATTTGGTATTGAACATGAGATTTTTTCAAAAAACAATGGAAATCGTTTAGTCTTTGAAGGGAGCAGCGTTATTGTTATGATTAACTATAACGATGGTAGTAAGTTTAAAATTGATAGTGAAATGAATAAAAAGTTTGAAAAATTTTTCTAATTTTATTATTTTTTATTTAATTTAGTGAGTATTTCTATTGTTTCAGGGTTTCCAAGTTGTTCTATGAAATAGTCAGCTTCAAGTTCGATTCTGCCTTTTATTGTTTCAGATTCCCTTCTAATTAATGCTTTAGTGGTAATTAATAATTCTCGAGGCTTAGCAGATAATTTTTTAGCAGAATTAAGTGCAACATTTGTTAGTTCACTTTCCTCGCAAATTTGATTAATTAATCTGTATTCTAAAGCCGTTTTTGCGTCAAACTTTTCTCCTAACATTAGCATCTCTGCAGCTTTTAGATAACCAGTTCTTTTTTGCAATAGCAGAGATGAAGCAAATTCAGGAACTAATCCCAGATTGATAAAGGGCATCATAAATAAGCTGTTTTTTGAAGCATAAACCAAGTCACAATGAAGTAACATTGTGGTGCCTATTCCAACTGCAAATCCATTTACAGCAGATATTACAGGTAAAGGACATTCAGTCAAAGCAATCATGAATTTAAAGACAGGTGAGCTTTTGTCTTCAGGAGGGTTTTCAATGAAATCTCTTAGATCGTTACCTGCTGTAAAGTCGTCTCCTCCTGAAATTAGTATTACTCTCACTTTCTTATTTTGGGAGGCTTTATCGATTAAATTCTTTAATTCAAAGTACATATCTTCTGTTAAAGCATTTTTTTTATGTGTTCTGTCCAATTTGATATGCATTATACGTTCGCTAATATTCGAGTTTACATATTTTGACATAATTGCCTATTACTGTTGTGGAATTATAGTTTTTGTTATATCTTAACAATTAGTGGTGGGCCCGATCGGATTTGAACCGATGGCCTCCCGGTTATCAGCCGGGTGCTCCAACCAGGCTAAGCTACGGGCCCAATTATTTTGCTACCAGACTAGGGGATTTAATATTGCACTTGTTTTTTTTAATTTAAATTGCTTTTTATCTAAAATCCTAGCTTAAATATTTATAGGCCTATTTTACTGATACTTCACTATTTGATTTAACCATGTCCAGAGAAGCCTTATTGGAGAAGATTAAGAAAGCTGAAGCTACAGCTGCTAGTGATATTGAAGCTGCTGAGAAGGAACAAGTTTCTGCAAGAAACAAAGTGCCTATAGACCAAGAGAATTTGTTGGAGAAAGCTAAAGATTCAGCTACGTCTAAGTCTCAGAAAGAGATAGATGCTGCAACAAGTGATGTAGAATCTCAGAAAAGTGATATTCTAAAGAAAGGTAAAAAGAGTAATTCTGATATGAAAAAAAAGGCTGAAGGTAAGGTTGATGCTGCGGCAGATAAATTCATCAAAGAGTTCTTGGAGAGTTTATCTTAATGCTAAAGCCTGAAAAAATGTCAAGAATGACCATTAGTGGTCACAAAAAAGATCTAGCCGCTTTATCAAAGTTGCTAAATGATCAAAATTTAGTTCATGTTGTTGACTACAACAATGAAGACGATGGTTTTAGTTTAGGTAAGTCTTTAGATTATGGCGAAAAGTCTTCAGATTTTCTTATAAAGCTTCGTTCTGTAATTAAACTTCTCGATGTTGAATCGAGTCCTCCCTCAACGATTAAGTTAGGCTCAGAAATAGAGTCAGAAATATCTGAATTAGATGAGATTATATCTCAAGCTCATGGCTTTAAGGCGAAAGAACGTGATTGTGACAGGAAAATTGATGAAGTTAGTAGCAGTATTGAGCAGCTTAAAGAGTTTGAAGAATTTAACATAGACGTTAAGTATCTATCAGGCTATTCTAGCGTTGTAGTATTCGCAGGTCATCTTCCATCAGATTCTGATAGTTCAGCTTTAGCATCCAATAAAAATATAGATTTTATTCAGAAAGATGATAATGTTGTTGTTTTTTGTGCAAGTGAAATTTCAACAGAAATTGAAAAAGACTTGTTAAACATTGGTTTTAGATCAATGGACGTGCCAGAGGGTGAAGGTTTACCTAAGGTAATGTTAACTTCATTGTCGAGTCAACTTCTAAAACTTGAGCATGAAAAAGCTGGATTACTGCAAGAAATTGAAATACTTGCAACAAGACATGGTGATTGGTTAGTCGCTTGTGAGGAGCATTATGCAGCTCTTTCAGAAAAATCTAGTCTCCCACTGAAATTAGCGACTTCTGAAAATATGTTTGTTTTGGATGGGTGGGTTCCTTCAGACTCGGTTTCAGACCTTCAACAGTCTTTGCAGGGTTTAGACATTTACTATGAGGTAGACAATAATTCAAGTGACGAACCGCCTATCAAGTTAGATAATCCAGAAGTTGCGAAACCTTTTGAATTATTTACTAAATTGTATAGCACACCTAAGCACTGGGAATATGATCCCACAATGATTATTTTTATCACTTATCCATTATTTTTCGGTCTAATGGTTGGGGATGCAGGTTATGGTTTTGCTTATATTTTATTCGGACATTACATACTAACCAAGTTTGCACACAATGAAGCTTTAGCTAACTTAGGTAAGATATTGAGAACAGCAGGTATCTATACCTTCTTGTTTGGAACTTTCATTTATGCGGAAGCTTTTGGTCAATCATTCTACAATATAGGAAACACACTTGGTTATACTTCAGCTTTATTTGCGAAATATTACGGACCTAGTTTTGATATACCCTTGATTGAAAAAGCCGAAGGTTTTAGCTGGCACCTTCCAATACATAAGTTCGATCCTCACGGTGCTCAATTAATGCTTTTATCTTCGATATTAATAGGTGTTGTTCACATTTCGTTAGGTTTAATTTTAGGATTTTTAAACGAGTGGAAACATCATGATTTAAAACATGCAATCTATGCTAAGTTGTCATTTTTCATGATTTTATGGGGAGGACTTCTCTCACTAGTATCTCTGGTTGGCTTATTACCCGAATCTTTCCAAACCGCAGGTTTGGTTGTGATGCTTACGGGGCTGGGCTTGGCCATAATTGGGGAAGGTGTAGTTGGGCTTTTAGAATTCCCTACAATATTCTCGAATGTCATTTCATATGCACGTATAGGAGCTATAGGTCTGAGTGATTATGGTCTGGCTTACACTGTAAACTTTATTTCATTTTCACTTCTCTGGCCTTCAGGTCCAGCAGGCATAATCGCAGCAGTCTTTGTAATGTTAATAGGACATTTGACTGTATTTACACTTGGTATTATTGGAACCGGAATTAACTCACTAAGGTTGCAATATGTTGAATTCTTTACAAAATTTGTGCAAGGTGGGGGCACGCTTTACAGTCCTTTCGGTTATATACGAAAGTATACAAAAGAAAAAGAGGTAACACCATGAACGGGAAAAAAAACCTATACATTTTGGCAGCAGTGTTCTTTGTAGCATTGTTGACCACGCCAGTAGTAAGTGCTGAAGAGCACGCAGACAACGAAGAAACGGTCAAGGCCGCAGAAGCAACTTCCAAAGGGTACATTGCTATAGGAGCAGCTCTAGCAGTTGGTTTAGCAGGTATTGGAACCGGTTTAGCACAGAGTAACATTGGTTCAGCTGCAATTGGAGCAGTTGCTGAAGATGATAAGAACTTTACAAATGGTCTTATCTTTACAGCTATTCCTGAAACAATTGTTATTTTTGGTCTAGTTATTTCAGCATTAATCATTTTCGTGTTGTAAAATGGGTCTTGAGGAAATTCTCAAGCAGGTTGAAGAGACCGGCAAAGAGAAAGCTGCAGCCATACGCAAAGAGACCGTTGAAGAGGTTGAGAATAAGATGAAAGAGGCTACAAGTGAGTCTAAAGATTTGGTTTCTCAAATTGAATCGGGTACGTCTAGACGTATAGAGCAGCTAAAACAGCAAGAGATTCCAGCTGCAGAGTTAGAGGTAAAAAGAAGTCTATTAGAGATGCAAAAAGATTTACTTTCTCAGACAAAGTCCAGAGTTATGGAAAAATTAGAAGGTTTAAGTTCTAAAGAGCTTGAAAAGATATATTCTAATTTATTAACGAAGGTGCCTAAAGAAGGTAAGTTATTTTGCAGAAAAGAGGATAAAGCTACATTCAAGAAAATTAGTAAGTTATCCAATGGTGGTACCATTGACGACTTAGGTTTTCTAGTAGAAGCTGGCGAATATCGGTTAGATTTCAGATTCTCAACATTGGTGGACTCATCCTGGCAGAATCATCTGTCAATGGTAAGTGAGGTATTGTTTACTAAATGAGTAATTATGCTTACGTAGCCACACGAGCTAGGTCTCGTCGTTCTCGTCTTCTTCCAGCTGAAGCATATAATCAGTTGTTAAATCTTGAACATGCAGAAATTGCAAGGTACATTCAAGATTTAGAGTATAGAAGAGAAATAGATAGGTACGGTTCCACTTTGAGTGGGGCTGATCTTATTGAAACAGCTTTAGTGGATAATTTAGCTAAAGATGTTGGCGACTTTTTGAGTTTTAGCAAAGGAAAGCTACGTGACATATTACACGTTTATGCAGAGAAATATCGTGTCGATAATTTGAAGAATATAATAAGGGGTATTAATCAGAATATGGATAAGACAAATTTAGAACGTCTTGTTTGTCCAATAAATGATTCAGACAAAGATCTTTACAATAAATTATATGATTCAAAAACAGTAGAAGATGTGATAGCTTCGTTAGAAGGTACTGCATATTTCAATCCACTGAAAAAAGCATTAGAGTCTCGTAATTCAGACAGTTTACAACCTCTTGAAGATGCCCTTGATTTGATATACTATAGGAATTTAGTTTCAAATCAGCCTTCAGGTGGTGCAGATGTTGAAGTTTATCGTAACTTTATACACCTAAAAGTAGACATAGCTAATATCAAAACGCTTTTAAGAATGAGACATCGAGGAATTAGTGCTCACAACGAATTATTGATTAATGGAGGCTCCATAAGTATTGATTTATTGTCTAGTACTCAGTCTTTAGATGATTTACTGACTTCACTTGAAGGTACCAAGTATTTTGAGTTACTCGAACCTCATTTGCAAAAAGATTCAGTAGATTTGAATTCTTGTGTACATTCATTAGATGAACATATGGCAAACAAGACAAAAAGATTTTCATATCTTTATCCTTTATCAGTTCTACCCGTTCTAGATTATTTACTGAAAAAGGAAAGAGAAGTGTACAATCTTCGAGCAATTGTCAGAGGTAAGCAAGCCGGTCTTTCGAATGAAATTATTGAGGAGTTGGTGGTAGTCTAATGGAGATTGCAGTAGTTGGAGATGATTTGTTTACAATTGGTTTTAGACTAGTTGGTATAGAAAAGTGGTTCAATGTAAGTGGTGATGTAAGTGTAGATGAAGCAGTAAAATCTGCTTTAAGTGATAAGGGAATAGGAGTGATTGTTATTCATGATAAGAATTGGAAGGAATTAGAACCTTCCTTAAGAAAAAAA
>MIZB01000337.1_pt1 | contig 18315 bp, 14 predicted proteins | sample 888171 | NCBI WGS metagenome assembly MIZB01 (sample SAMN05440186, study PRJNA335308) | marine metagenome | isolation source: marine water
CATACCATTTGTATCTTCCGTCTTCAGCAACCCAATATGAATTTAATACTTCTAAATTTGGATATTTCTTTGAAGTTCTTTCTTCAGCTATCATTTGTAGGTTTTTTCCTACTGTAATTTTAGAAATACCTGCTCTTTTTGCACGTCTACCTGACGTTATGGCATGCTTTCGCATACCTCCACGCCTTATTCTTGATCTTACTAGTACATATCCTTGTTTGGCCTTGTATCCAAGACTTCGTGCTCTATCTAGTCGAGTGGGTCTTACAATTTTGGTTGAAGCATCTTCTCTTCTATATTTAACAAGTCTTTCTTTTTGAAGGGCCTTTAAATTTTTTGATGGGACTTTCCATTGATCTCTAACGTAGCTGTATATTGATTTACTCATTCGCGATTCCTCACTTAACGGGTTCAGCATATTGCCACATTCCCGATATTTAACTTTAAAGACACTTCCTTATAAAGCTTGATATATCACTAAATATGGTTGATAAACTAGAGCGTGTTAATTTGGCTCTTCCGGATAAATTAAAAGGTTTATTTGGTTCTTATTATCCTCCACCAGAGCCAGTGCCTCATTTTATTAACCAGAAAATTGAAGAAATTTATTCAGTTAAGCGAGTGCATGTTATAGTAAATCCATTTGCAGGTAAAAAAAAAGGTAAGGATTTAGCAAGTTTGTTAGCTGTAGATTTAGATCAATCAAGAATTAAATCTGTTATTCATTTTACAGAATATGTGAATCATGCTGAAGAATTAGTTTCAAAATTAGAATTTATTGAAGGAGACGCCCTGATGTCCGTCGGGGGTGATGGAACTATATCGGAAATTATAGCTGGACTTTTGAAAAGAGAAGATTCTTTTTCTAGCAGTATTCCACTTTCTATTGTGCCTGCAGGCTCAGGTAATAGTCAAGCTAATGATATGCAGATAACAGATTATTTGGATGCACTCCAAAGACTGATTGACGGGAGGTTGCGGAAGATGGATATTGGTAAAGTTACTTTCTTTAAAGATGGGCAAGAACAAGTGCGGTATACACATAATCTTGTTGGTTGGGGTCTAGGGGTCGATGCTAACATTTTGGCTGAAAAGATGAGATTTTTAGGTCCGATGAGATACGATATAGGTTCTTTGATGAGTATAATTAGAGGTAAAGTTAGAAAAGCAAAATGCTATGTTGACGGTAATTTGATTGATTCCTCCTTCATTTTATTGCTTATTCAGAATACTAAGACTGGGGGAGACCGACTAACTTTAGCTCCGATGGCACATGTTGATGATGGAAAAATGGATCTAGGAGTTATATACCATATAAGTCGTCTTCAAGTATTGAAATTATTTAATCAGCTTAAAGCATCCGGGTCACACGTTTGGAATCCTAACGTTGAATATTATAGGTTCAAAAATTTAAGAATTGAAACTGAAGATCCCACAGCAATAAACGTGGATGGTGAGAATTTAGGTACTACACCCTTAGAAGTTAACGTTCTCCCTTCGGTGTTAAAAGTATTTCATTGAGGCAAATACATTTTTAGTTAGTCCTTTATTAGAAATTAGAATTATGACATCCAATAATATATTGAGACAAAAGTTAATTGATTGCGAAGCTTTGAAGTTCGGGGATTTCACGCTTACGTCTGGCAAAAAATCTAATTATTATGTTAACATGAAAATGGCCTCAACAAATCCAGAAGTTTTGAGATTAATCTCATCTGAGTTTGCAAGTCTTATTCCTAATGATATTGATTTCATTTCAGGAATGGAGCTAGGCGCAGTTCCTCTAGCGGTTGCTTTATCTTTGGAAACGGGGATTCCTTATACAATGATACGAAAGGGGGAAAGAAATCATGGAACTGGATCTAGACTCGAAGGCCCGTCTGTCGGAAAAACTGTTTTAGTTGATGACGTAGCCACTACAGGTGGTTCTAATGCAGAATCACTGGATGTACTATTAGGTGAAGGTATCGAAGTTGCTAAAATACTAGTTGTTGTAGATAGACAAGAGGGTGCAAGTGAAAAATTAGCCTCTTATGATATCCCATTTGAAAGCTTGATTTCAGCATCTGATTTGAGTGATAAATGAATTTTCTTGTAATTGGTAGTGGAGCCAGAGAGCACATTATCGCACAAAAATTATTTGAAGCTGGGGTGGATGTTTTTTCTGTTATAACTAACAGAAATCCAGGTTTGATCAGTTTATCGAAAGAATTTTTATTTGTTAATACATATAAGGATAACATTCAGAGAATTATTGATTTTTCTTTATCTAGAGATATAGCTTGCGTGGTTATAGGTCCGGAAGATCCTTTAGCCCTTGGTTTTTCAGATTCATTTTTGAGTAAGGGCATTCCTGTTGTTGGGCCAACAAGGCTTCTTGCACAAGTTGAAACTAGCAAAGGATTTACTAGAGATTTGTTATCTAGAAACGAAATTCACGTATCACCCCGTTATGAAAGATTTAATTCAATTAAAGGAGTTGAAGATTTTATTAATGATTTGTCCGAAGAATATGTTATAAAGTATGACGGTCTAATGGGAGGGAAAGGCGTAAAAGTTTCAGGCGAACATTTATTGTCAATGCAAGAAGCAATAACATACTGTAGCCAATTAATTGAATTAGGAGGATCATTTATAGTTGAAGAAAAATTATTAGGTGAAGAATTTTCATTGATGAGTTTTTGTGATGGTAATACTGTAAAACATATGCCTGCGGTACAAGACCATAAACGAGCTTACGACGGAGACATAGGTCCTAATACAGGTGGAATGGGGTGCTACACCGATTTAGATCATTCCTTACCTTTTCTAAAAGGTAGCGAGTTGAGTGAAGCTAGGGAGATTAATGAGCGTGTTTCTACAGCTTTGAAAAAAGAATATAATGAAGGCTACAAAGGAATATTATATGGTGGATTTATGGCCACAAGAGAGGGTATAAAACTCATAGAGTACAATGCTAGATTTGGAGATCCTGAAGCTATGAATTTACTGACTTTACTAGATACTGATTTTGCTTCTGTTTGTATGTCTATGGCTAATGGAAATTTAGTTGACGTGAAATTCAAAAGTGAGGCATCGGTTTGTAAATACGTGGTTCCTAAAGGCTACGGAAGCAATCCGGCAAATGATGCTACTTTGATTGTTGATGATTCCTACAAGGAATATTCAGATCTGTATTATGCAGCAGTAAATGTTAACGATTCAGGATATATTACAACAACCAGTTCTAGGGCTGCAGCTATTGTCAGCACAGGTGCTGATATCAAAACAGCTGAATCTAGCTGCGAAGCGGGTCTTTCTCACATTTCAGGGAATAACATATTTGTACGGCATGATATTGCTAAACCTCATCTAATTGAGAAAAGGATTCAGAATATGGAGTCGATAAGATGAGCATAATATTGGATTTAGGCTTATTGTGTTTTGGCTTTTTTCTACTTACTAAAGGAGCAGATTATTTCATTGAAAATTCAGCATCGTTTGCTGAAGAACGAGGCATGTCGCCACACGTGGCAGGGGTCACAATCGTGGCATTCGGAACTAGCCTTCCAGAGCTATTGGTATCTATAATTTCTTCATTTCAAGATTATAATGATTTGGCTTTAGGGAGTATAGTCGGATCTAACATATCAAACATAGGGCTTGTTTTAGCAGTTTCAACTTTTATATTTTATTATGTGCTAGGAACTAATATCATTCCTCAGAAAGATGCTAGCCATGATAGTTATGTCATGTTGTTAGCTGTAATCTTACTTTTCTTTTTTGCAAGGGATAATCTAATTTCAGCTAGTGAGGGCTTAATTTTCTTCATTTCATATTTATTTTATCTATATTGGCTTTACAAACGATCAAACAATGAATCTGTTAGTGATGTAGAGCAAAATACTTCCTTTGTATTTCTATTAGGAGGATTAATCGGATTACTTTTCGGAGCTCAAATTACAGTTAATGCTGCAGTTTCAATCGCTGAAGGTATTGGAATTTCAGAAATAGTAGTTGGTCTTACAGTTGTTGCGATTGGAACTAGTCTACCAGAATTGGCAGGTACAGTTTCTGCTGCCCGTATGGGTCATAAAGAGATTGCGGTAGGTAATGTAATTGGATCTAATATAGCTAATATTCTTATGGTAATGGGTGTTTTGGCTATGATCAATCCGATTACCGTGGAACAGTTTGTAATTGAGCGTACACTTCCATTATTAATTTTACTAACTATAGCCACTTTCGCAATGATTCGTATACCTCTTACTAGAGTCGGTGGTACTATTTTATTCTCATTCTTCTTGCTTTTCCTTTATCAGTTAATATAATATGAGAGATATAAAGGAATTTCAAATTCTCGACATTAATGCCGTCGATAATGGCCTTGAAATCTATCATTTAATGAATAATGCTGGCAGTCGGTTAGCTGAACACATTTTAGCAGAGTTTTCCGAATGTAAATCATTTATTTTTGTATGTGGTAAAGGAAATAACGCTGGCGATGGATATGTTGCTGCAAGTAAACTACATGAGAGTAACTTAAATGTCATAGTTATTAATCTGGAAGATGAAATAAAATATATTCCAAAAAAAGCTCTGCAGCACTATAAAGGAAGATTTGAATCGCTTAATTTTCTTGAAGTATGCTCTAAGAATAATGTTCTTTTAATTGATTGTTTATTAGGCTCAGGAATTCAAGGAGAACCAAGAGGACCTTACGGAAAAATTATTGATAACATCAACAAATTCAAAAAAATTTTATCAGTAGATGTTCCTTCTGGCTTTATGAAAAGTAAAGCAGTTATTCCAACACAAACACTCACTTTTCATGATACTAAATCTGGGATGAACCAAAGTAATTCTGGGGATATATTTGTATCAGATATAGGCATTGCTGATTTCGTTGATCAATCGTGTGGACCAGGTGAGTTGTGTTTATTTCCAGATTTTAACCCTGACAATCATAAGGGAAAGAATGGCAAAGTTGCCATAGTTGGCGGTGGTGTTTATTCGGGAGCTCCGTCGCTTGCAGGTATTGGCGCATATCGTACAGGCGTGGATTTAGTTCATTTATTTGTTCCTCCTAACAGTTATGACCAGGTATCCACTTTTGCCCCCGAATTGATGGTCCATAAATTAGAAAGTGAATATATTACGGATAAAGTTGTAGAATTATTGAGACCGTATAAATTTGATAGCATAGTTATTGGTCCAGGCATGGGTAAAATAGAGGAGTCATTATCTGCGACGAGTAGTATAATTTCCAATTTTGATAACTTGGTAATTGACGCTGATGCAATTAACAGTTATGATTTTAGCAGTAAAAATATACTTCTGACTCCGCATCTGGGAGAATTAAGAAGATTGGGTATTGATTCCAGTGAGGAAGAGTTGGTATCTTTCTCAAAAAAACATGGTGTTACTGTACTTCTTAAGGGTAAAATAGATTTTATGACTGATGGGTACAGTTTAAAGAGAAATTATACTGGTCACCCAAGAATGGCAGTAGGAGGAACTGGAGACCTCTTAGCTGGAGTTTGTGGTGGCCTTATGGCTCGAGGTTTGTCACCATTTGAATCAGCTAGACTTGGCTCATATGTAATAGGCTTGGCTGGTCAACAATGTTATGAAAAAATAGGGCCAGGGTTTATACCCTCTGATCTAAGTATTTTCATTTCAAAAATTTTTGGTAAAAAATGACTACTTTTTCCTAGCAGCTATTATAATAATAATGAAAACTATTGGGCCAAAATTTAAACTTACTAAAGCACTTTCATCATCCTTTTTTACAATTTCAGTTTGTTCTTCTGTGACCAATATGTTTTGTTCATAGGATTTTAACTTTCCGTGTCCAGTATCAATTTCTATACTGTAGACATACGTTCCAGAGTCTTCAAAATAAAGGTCTCCATAGTAATAGTCTCCTTCTTTCCTCATGGGTAGTTTCTGCCCCTCAGACAGTACATCAGAGTCAAATTTAGCTATTACCAGGTTAACTGATTTGGGGCTTTCGTAATCGATTATTGCGCTAATTTCAATAACATTATTGGTCTGAATGTTTGAAGGAGCCACAGAATTAATCAGCCCTTTATTTTTGACTTTAACGTTCTTATAAATTTTGTTTGTAGCGCCCCATTTATCTACACACTCAATCTCTATAAGACATTCACCATCTTCGTGTTTTGTCGAATCCCAAACGAATGAGACGTCATAAAGAGTTTCATCGAGATTTATCCATTCCATACCATCAATTCGGTATCTAAGTGATTGCAAATCACTGTAATCCTCAACATTTATATCAAATTTTGCGGTAGCTGAAACATCATACGTATTAGAATTAAGATTTATGTATGGAGGGTTACTATCAGTTTCAAAGATTGTTGATAGGTTCGTTGAATAATCTTGGTTATCTGTTGATCTAATTAGTAGGTCATGCCATCCATCGGTGTATGGTGTCCAATAAGTGGCAAATATATTGCCGTTTTGATTGTCCATATCTTTCCAATCGTTTCCGTCCACTTTATACTCAACAGATTTAATTCCCTCGGGATCGTTTGTCTGAACTTCAATCTTAACTCTAGAATTATAGATTTCATCTTCTGGTAATATTATTTTCAATGAAGGGTATGTAACATCTCCTTCATTAAATACAGTTAAATTAATAGTCTGAGTTTGGTGGTTTCCGCTTTTATCCGTAGCTTTAAAAGACAAAATATGTTCTCCGTTGCCTGCATCAGCTTCTTGTGTGTTCCAACTAGCTATGTATTTATCATCAGTGCTTGAGTACATTGTTCTTAATTCTCCATTGTTTACATTAAATTGGACTTTATCAATTTGATTATCATCAGTTGCTACAACTTCAAATACGGTAATTTCATTAACAGTATCTCCGTCGTAATGCGATATAATTTCTATGTTAGGATTCTCAAAATCGTTCAAAACATTCACTTCAATAAGTTTTGTGTTGGATGCTCCCGTATTTTCGGTTTTTATCTCAAGGCTATTTAGACCATTTTCGACCTCTGTAGTGTCAATAGTGACTTCGAATTCGCCATTAAAATTTCCAACACCTGTTGACTGCCAAGGTCGATTATTCCACCTATAGGTTAATTCATTGATTTCTGATTTTTCACTTTGAGCCAGTCCTCTTATTCTCAAATCACCACCAGCTATATCGTCAACTTCTACAAATTGGTTATTAACCTCATGTTCAATAGAAGCTACTTCTATTACAGGAGGTATGGCAAAAGCAGATTGCAGGGAGTACTTGTCAGATGCTGTTGATTCATCATTAAAAAAAGCTACAAAAACATTGATATTATTATAATCAATGTCAGAAAAGTCATTTCCATTTTTATCCTGATGATCTCCTCCGGTCCATATCGTGTTTAAAGATTGTTTTTCTCTAGGTTCCAGTTCAACATTTTGATCAAATGCATAATCAAGAAAGCCAAAATGGTACGGGTCTCCATCATAATTATTATATCTGGAAATTTTTTCAACAATGTATGCCCTCACATATCCGTTAAACGTCGGATTACTGAAAGAACCATCTTCATTCCAAGTCATTCCAATAGATATGCGAAGTTTATCGTTTCCTAAGTGATTCATTTCGATTTCTAATGATATATCGGTGTCATCTCTTTGCCCGGTTGTATCAATTGCTTGTTCAAAATTTGCAGTGTTCGACTGACCTCCAGACACTTTTTCGTCATTTCCATCAAAAATTACTGTAGGGTATCCCGTTACGTCTGGAAAGTCTCCCATTCTATCATCTGCCTTATCATTAACATCTGTAATCAAAGCTACAAAGAAAAAATTGTCATCATAATATGGTTCTCCTGGTGCATCCTCATATACTAGCATCAGATTTTCCGCTGCACTAGGGCAATAAACACACCATGTGGCGGTAAATTCTTCTGCAAAAACAGTATGTGTGAATTGTTCGTCAGATATTTCTGCAGATGGCGTAAATGTTAAAAAATTGGTAATCAGTAAAGTCGCAATTAGTGCGTAAGCGATTTTTTTCACAAACGTACACTAAATAGTTAATTAATAAGTTTAACTCTTTTTCATTTGAGCAATCGTGCTTATCGGATCTTCAGATTTGAAAATGGCACTACCAGCTACAAGAATATCTGCACCATTTTCGGTTAATAAACCTGAATTAGCAGTACTTACTCCTCCATCAACTTCAACAAGTATTTTAGGGTAATTAGTTTTGAAATATTTAACTCTATTTATTGCATTGTCATGGAATGATTGACCACAATATCCTGGTTCTACAGACATAACTAAAATCATATCTGCAATATCTAAAAAGGGTATAATTTCATCTTTCGGTGTGGATGGATTAAAGGCAATTCCTGATATAACATTCTTTTCATTAATCTTCTCTAGAGCTTGCCTAGGATTATTAGCTTCAACGTGAACCGATATAATTTCAGCACCTGCATCATAAAAACTATCAATGAAATTAAGAGGATCAGTAACCATCAGATGCACATCAAGTGGCGCTATACCCTTCAATGCCTTAACCAAATCTACTCCCATTGTTAAGTTGGGTACAAAATGTCCATCCATTACATCCATATGTAAGTAAGAAGAATGCGGGGCAACTAGTTCAGCAGCTTCTCTCATCTTACCGAAATCCGCGCCTAACATAGAGGGTGCAATACTAACCATTTAATGTCCTAGTAACGGTGTCAATAATAAATCTTTTAGATAGGTCAGGCCTTCTATGTTGAACTACAATTATGAATGATTCCAATTGGGAAGATTCAGTTCTCCACCATTTGTCATAAAAACCATCGACCTTATCTAAATCCTTTAATATCAGACTTATTTGCGCTTGACTGATTTTCGGAGAATCTCTTTTATGTCCTAAGTTCTTTTCTAAAATATACTTCATTTTATTTAATATTGTAATATAGAAACCCTTAGGTTTTGCTACCTCTCCTCCTTGATTCTTAATAATTCCAGTATCTAAACACCAGTCATGCTTTGCCAAACGGCCATCTTTATCAAGATAAACGTCCATCCATATTCTTTCTGTAGGTGGGGCTGGCGTGTGTTCTGCGGGTTTTTCTTCATCGATTTCTTCCTCGGCAGACATACTATTCGAAATAAGGTTTGGTTATTAACATTATCATCATAGACTTTTTATTCTGTCTTGATTAGCAAATAATAGGGGAGCATGGTGTAACCTGGCAGCATTGCGGGCTCCAATTATACAGGAATGATTGCTACAGGGTCTGCTGATATCGTGATGAATGATTGGAGCAATGACCTGTGCAAACTAATGGGCTCCGGCTCAATAGGTGAGACCCGCCGATCTGGGTTCAAATCCCAGTGCTCCCACCAATTCCATAAGTTTTATTACATCTATTGAGACATTGCCTATAATCGTATTAGTGAGGCGTTATAATTGAAAACACAAATAACAAGAATTTCATTTTATCAGAATGCTAAAGTTTTAGCTATATTATACATTCCAGTCGGTTTAGTTTATGCCTTAATAGGTGTTGCATTCTTGCTAATGGATGTTGAATATCTAAAGTTAACAGGCTATGTTTTTCTTACAATGCCGCTATGGCTTTCACTGGCCGTTGTGGGAGCTCACTATGCAGTTGCTGCAGTCTACAATTATCTCGCTTCTAAGGTTGGTGGATTCGAGTTTGAATTCACTGAAATTAAGGATTAATTATTCCAGTTCGTTCCAGATTCTTTGAAACCGGTAAATTGCAGACAATGTACAAACTATTGCAAAAGTGTAACACATTAATGTCATATAATTTAAATCACCATAACCTTTGTCAAAGTACTGTATAACTGGAATAATAGCTAGCACTACTAATCTATCTGCCCTTCCCAGTAAACCGGCATATTCTCTTCCAGCTCCAACCGCTTGTGCTTGAGTTCCCATGTATGATAACATAAGTATTCCTATGATTGCACTGAATCCAACGGTAATGTCAACCAATGGTCCTAATGCCACACCCCCTACAATAATGATGTCTGCAACGCGATCAAGAGTGTGGTCTACTAAGTCTCCTCGTTTGCTTGAAAGATTTCGTTCCCTAGCAACAATGCCATCCAGCGCATCAAAAACAGCAGTTAGGAATACCATGAGAGAACCTAACAATAAGTAAGATTTATTTGAATCCAAATCTCCAACATAAAATGAATAGCCTGCTGTTAGCGCAGTAATTAGAGAAAGTAAACTAATTCCCATTGGGCCAAGAGGTATTACATTAGCTAGGGGCATTAAAATCTTAGTTCCCAAATCTCTGTAATCGTCTGCAACCATTAGTACCAATCCATTATTGTTTCTGAATAGTCAATTCTTTTGTTAGATTTAATATTTCCGTTGATTATATTTTTAAGTTCTTCTAAGCTATCTTCAATTGTCATTTTACTTGTGTCTATTTCGAAAACGTTTTTTTCATCATATGAGTCGATTGCTTCTTCGCAGATTATATTGAGAGCTTCAGCTTCCATATTTTCCCTAATTTTTCCATCACTGTAATTTCGGGAAGATAATCTTTTTTTCAATTCATCAGGATGGCACCTAAGAACAATTATCTTGTCAATATGTTTTAGATAATGAGCAACGTGCCCTTCAAAAATAGTGTTAGAATGATTTTTTGTAACAATATTTTCGTTTAATTTTTCTAAATCTATTAGCCAATTATCTTCCTCGTCTTTACCGTTAGAAATTTTTGCGTAGTAATCATTTATTGATACTAAATTATAATCTAATTTACTTGATAACGAAGTTTTACCTGTGCCTGGAGTTCCTGTTAATGCAATATTCACACTAAGCTTGCATTTCCTTTTCGGCTGCAGCTTTAGCTTCTTTCTTCGCTCTAGCTTTTGCACGATCTACTCTTTGCTTGGCATTAAATGCAGTCACAGATTCCATAAATCGATTATATGCTTGGTGTGCAGCCAAAGAATCTTCAGGGCTGGCTTCATTATCAGTTTCAGTTTCTACACCTATTTCTTTTATTGAACGGAATTCTACAATAATTGATTTCAGTGCTTTAAATGAAGATTTAAATATAGACTCTTCGGAATTTTCGACAGAACCAAATTCATCTTCCATCATTTTCTTCAAACCGCCATTTTCTAATGTTTTCCCATGTCCTCTTTTAACTTCGAAAGTCTGCATAGAATTACATTCTAAAAAACTCTATATTAATATTTTGTACTAATAATATATTTACATTTTACCAAATTGTCTCATCATTTTCTGTTGAGCTCTTCGATTTCCACCTAAATTAGCCATCATTTTTTTGCTTTGATTATATTGCTTAAGTAAATCTCGTATTTCTTGAGGATCAGAGCCTGAACCTATTGCAATTCGGTTTATCCTAGATCTTTTAATGATTTTTGGATTTTCCAATTCTTCTTTAGTCATAGAATTCATCAAAACTTTAAATTTTGTTAATTTGGTTTCAGTTTCTTCTAACTGACCTTTTTTCATCATACCAGACATTCCAGGAATCATTTCCATTACCTTTCCGAGAGGTCCCATTTTGGTTAAGGATTCCATCTGTTCTCTCATGTCTATTAGTGAGAATTTACCTGACATCATTCTTTTTGCTGTATCTTCAGCGGTACTCGCATCCATTACCTCTTCAGCTCTTTCCAGTAGCGTTTGCAAATCTCCCATACCAAGCAATCTTGAGATAAATCTATCAGGGTCAAGAGTTTCCAAAGCATCCAGACCTTCTCCAGTACCGACAAAAATTATTGGTGCATTAGTTACGGCTACTGCCGATAAAGCTCCACCACCTTTTGCAGAACCATCCAGTTTTGTTAAAATCACTCCATTAACACCTACGGAATCATGAAACGCTTCAGCTTGAGGGCCAGCTTGCTGTCCAACGGTAGCATCCATAACAAGGAAGATTTCATCAGGTTTGAAAACGTCTGATACTTGCTTCATTTCATCTATTAAGTCTCCATCTAAAGCGTGTCTTCCTGCAGTATCAACAATAATAACGTCTAAATCAGAAAACTCTTTCATGCCCTCTTCGACAACTTTTTTTGCATCATTATTTTTTGAATCTCCAAAAACAGGAACCTGTATTTGCTCTCCAATTTGCGATAACTGGTCATATGCAGCAGGCCGGTGAACGTCAGCAGCTATTAATCCCAAACTAAGTCCTTTCTTTTTAAGATATTTGGATATCTTACCTGTAGTTGTAGTTTTACCTTGGCCATATAGCCCAACCATCATTATCTTTTGAGGACCTAACTTCAGAGATTTTGGATCACCCAGTGCTTTAACTAACTCTTGATGAACTATTCTAACAACATGCTCTCTTCCAGTCATTCCGGCAGGGGCTTTCTCATCAAGCGCACGAGTTTCGATACGTTTACTTAGTTCTAGAGCTAGTCTAACGTTAACATCAGATTGCAAAAGGGCTCTTTGAATGTCCTTTACAAGTTCTTTGATTAGTTCAGGAGAGATATGGCTTGCACCAGCAATTTTCCTTAGAGTTTCTCTAAGAGATTCTCCTAACTTTTCCAGGACCATTATTATTTACGAGCCATGATAGAATTTAAAGTTAGTTATCAAATAAAAACCCCCGGAGCAACTCCTCTAGAAATTAAAATGTTTTACGAACAAAAGGGTAGGAAAGGTTCAACAAATTCCACATTAGAAATTATTTAACTTATAACTAAGTCTTGTTTTTTGTGAACCCTTATTTTTCTTTTTAGTAAATTCTATTCTTCCAATTTCCTTTAAACTCTCAACATGGGTTCCGGCGCAAGGGCAGACATCAATATTACCTATACTAATAACTCTCAACTTTTTCACACTAGCAGGTAACATTTTCCATAAACCACTAGACATGCTTGAGCGAATTTCAGGATTATTCTCCAAATTACTTCTTAACTCTTCATTTATACTTACTTTCAAATCTTTTTCTACATATTCATTCGCCAAATCTTGTATCTCACTAATCTGCTTTTGATCTACAGATAAGGGTTTAAAATCGATTCGAGAGGTATCCTGCCCAATTTGATTTCCAACTGTATCAGAACCATATAATTCTTTAACTACTGCTGAAACCAAGTGTTGAGAACTGTGCATACGCATGTGAGAATATCTCCTAGTCCAATCCAACTGTCCTTCAATTGTATCACCAATGTCTGGCAGTTCTCCGTCTACAAAGTGACGAATTCGATTCTTCTTCCGGACATCAATAACATTTGTTTTTCCTCCTTCCCAAGAAAGTTCTCCCTTATCAGCAGGCTGTCCCCCTCCGAGATGATAAAAAGCCGTTTTATCCAACTCTACGATGCCTGGAAAAGTAGCTTCGACCTTTGCACCGAATTTTCTTGTATAGGTTCCTTCATGTGAATCCATATGTAATTGAATTGTCATATTACAGTATCAGTGAAACTATATTAAAGTCCTAGCCTATGCAAGAAAGAGTGTTATGATTAAAAACAGAATAATTGCTCTGGCTTTGACAATTTTGCTTCTTGCTAGTTCAACATTTGCGGTTGCAGAGACTTCAGATAATTACTATAAGGGAGGAAATGGTGATAATCAGCAAATTGTTACCCTTGACGGTGAAAATTCTGACAGTTCAGTAAGCGTAAGATATCCTTCAACAGAAGTAATTGATGCTTCAATTTCGATTGAAGGGAGTCCAGACAATGATGGAAATTATCCTGAAGGAATTTCAGTAGATGTAAGAAATTATAATTGGAGATATCAGGGTTCTGGCTACGGTGCTTTAGGAAACCAAGAGAGATTTTCTTCAGATTCAAAGGGCGCATCGGCTAAATTCCCAGATTCCGGGGAATCAGAATTATCGATTTTACTTCCATCCAATTCTACAATAACAAATGCAGACGTTAAAATCTCGGGACTTCCTTATGGTTCAGGAGAATTAGATGAATATGTAAAGGCTTCTGTTAACACTAATGGTGGTTCAATATCTCAAACGCCTAGCGTATCTATGTTGGAAGATGACTATTTTATTCTTTGGCTTGACGATGGAGATTTAGGCAATCGTTCTACATCTACCGATAGTGTAATTTTTAACAGTTATTCTGGTGATAATTGGAACGATGAAGTACTATTAAAGTCAAATATTAACCAGCCTAGTGAAATTTATAATACGCCTAGAATAGAAGCTGTTAATGAAGGGATTTTTGCTGCATGGATTAAAGATATTGGAAATGAAGTAATTGAAGCTACGTATAGCACTGATAATGGCGATACATGGGCGGAACCCGAAGAAATTACACCAGGTAGTGCTCACTACATTATTTATGATTATGATTTTGTTATAGAAAATGATGGAACTGTTCACTTGGTCTGGTCTTCGGTTAAAGACTCCAGTGATATTAGATATGATGTATTTTATCAAAAATCAGAAGATTTTGGTGTAACTTGGGAAGATGAAGTACAAATATCAAACGATGATAGTGATACAAACATTGGAACTCGCATAGATTTTAGTGGAAATAATGTGTATGTAGTCTGGGAGCAGTATGATAACGATGAGGCAATTTATCAAACAGTCTTCGCAAAATCCACAGACAATGGAGATTCATTCGGAAGCCCAGACACTTTAAGTTCTACTAATTCTGTAAGTGTTATTACAGTAACTGCAGCGGGAAATAATGTTGTTGTAGGGTGGCTTGAGAGCAATGATAACGGAGAGGACATAATTAAATCAAGAAATTCGGCAAACTCTGGAGATTCTTTTTCAACAGAATCTATAGTTGGAAGTGCAGATGGTTCTTCATCTTCATTTTTAGAAGCTTCAAATGATGGAGGTACGAATTTTTATCTTTCTTGGATGAAATTGGGTAATGATCAACCTAGAAAAATTGAGTGTGCAAGGAGTGCTAACTCCGGTAGCACATGGGGTACTCCTGTAAACGTAGATGGAATAACAAATGGTAATGAAAATGAGTTTAGGGCTTCACCAGTAATTTCTGCAAATGATGAAAGAGTAATAATCGTTTGGTCTGAAACAAACGATGAAAGTGGAGCTTCATCAGATCAGGACATAGTTTACTCAATAAGTACAAATGATGGTCAGAGTTGGTCAGATTTTGAAGATGTCTCAGAACATTATTACGAAGCAGATTCTGGTTCTCCAGCAATAACTTCATCAGGAGATTACATTTATCTTGTTTACTTGGATAATGGAGATTTAAACCAGGAAGATGATTCCAATGGGAATGATGCTGCCAATAGAGACGGAGATGTATTCTTCATGAGATCAGATGATGAAGGAAGCACATGGGATCTAGTTTCAGTATTATCGTCTTTTAGTTCCGATGCTCAGACGGATCTTGATTATACTTCTTCTACTTTACAGTATAGAGCAGATATTACAGCTTCAGGCGCAAATGTGCATGTTTCTTGGACAGATTATAATGGATACGAAGGAGTTTATTCTATATACTACACTCACTCAGAAAATAGAGGTACTACTTGGTCTACACCAATTAAATTGGACGATGGCTCTTCCGGATCTAAGTATGGTGTTACAATGGCCTCAAACGGAGATAATGTTGTAACTGCTTGGATAGATACTTGGACTTATGATATTTACACAGTTTCATCTGAAGATAATGGAGATACATGGAGCAGCCCTCAGATTATTGAAAGTGCTAGCAGTAGTCTTAGTTATATGCCTGAAATTATTTACAACGAGGGTAAGTTTCACTTAGTCTGGAGTTCAACAGCAACTGGTGAATCTGTTCAATACACTTCTAGTTCAAATGGAGTTGATTGGGAGGAGGCAGTTTTCATTAATACAGATACTTCTAGAACATCTTACAGTCCAGTTATTGCTGCAGACGGTTCAAAACTCTACGTGGCTTGGACTGACAGTGGCGCCTATGACGGAGATTCATCATTTGACTATGACATTGCAGGAGTTATGTCTAATGACAACGGCGAAACATGGGAAGAAGATACTTTATTGATTGATACTTCTACAAGCACAAATCTTTATTTTCCAAGCATTGGAAGTGCATCAGGTTTCGTATACTTATGTTATCAAAATATAGTTTCAGGGTCTTATGATTACTATTTTGCTTTCACTCAAGATGATGGAGCTTCGTGGTCTGAGTCATACAAAATTACAGACCACGATAACGGTGCACTTTCAGCTAAATATCATAAGATGGATGTTCTTGTATCAGACAAGGCTTACTTCGCCTTTACAGAAGAAACTGATGTTTCAGGTGGGGAAAGAACAGATAGAAACATATACGTTCGAAAATCATTAAGCGAAGATTATCCTGTAGATCCATATGTTAAAATCACTGGAGAGAAAGATTGGGAATGGGTCGGAGAATTAGATAGAGAAAAATCTCCGCAGACATGGGGAGATCAAATAGAGTCTCCTGGGGCCTCAAAATCATTTAAGGACTCATTAAGCGAGATATTACAAGCAAAAATACAAAATGGAGACACTTTTGTTGATGAATTTGGTGTTGAAATGACAGAGATTATTTTGACCGTCGGCAGTGATTCGAAAGGTACAGTAGGTTTTAGTGAATTAGATATAGAGTATGAGGTAAAGCTAGAAATAAAATCAGAAAGTCTTGTTGATGCTTTGAATAACGAAATTGAGTTTACTGATGGAGATACTGCTGAAGTTGATTTAGTTACAAAATCAGACACTCCTGGTAAAATTGTCTACAGAGACTTAGAGATTACAACTACAGATGCAGATTTATCGCTTGATTCTTTATCAATTAACGGAGATCTCACAGAGGGTAATACTGTTACAATATCTGTTGATATAACTAATGAAGGCGAAGGTCAAGCTCGCGTTGATTTGGAATTCCGAAAAGGCAGCACGGTAATTAATTCGAGGAGTTTTGATGATATCGTTGGAGGTGATACGGAAACTGTCTCAATAACTTGGGCAGATATTCCGGCTGGTACTCATGATATCCAAGTCGAAATTGTTGGCTCCTCACCCAATGACAGAAGCCAAGGTAGCGAGGATTTAGTATCACAAACAGTAACTGTCACAGAATCTTCTCCGGAATTCGAATATGATATGTTTTTTGAAAGCCTTTTAATTGAAAATGTTGAAACTGAATGGTCTTTAGAACTAACAAATAATGGTGAAAAATATGGTGAAGTTGTGGCTAAATTGTATTGGAACGATGAAGAAGATGATAATTTAATACATGAATCACCACAGACACGGATTGATGTGGATGATAGTAAAACTTTTTCAGGTAAGATTACTCCATCTGATTCCAATGACAAGCTTTTACTTACTATCCAAGATTCCTCGAAAGGACAGCTTGTTATTGAAACAATAGACGTTGATGTTAAAAAATTACCCGAATTAACTGTAAGCCGTATTGAATGGGTTGATAACAAAGACCCAAATGAAGAGGGTAATGAAATTGTTTCATTTAGTGATGGATCGGTGGGATATGCAAAGATCTACATTGAAAATAAAGGGTCATTTGACGTTCAGACTACAGCAGAGATTAAATTGACAAAAGCTGGAAAAGATTTGCAGGTTAATTATGAAGGAATAGTTGATAGTTATGGAATTGTGGATTTGCCTGCTGAACAGGAAACTGCTATAACATTTAATGGTTTTTATCCCTCTGTGAGTTTCTTGTCAGGAGGTAACGCAGGATTTACAGGTTTATGGAATTTGGATATTCAACTAAGTAATGTTTTAGCCAGCAATCCTAACGAACAGCTTTGGGATTCAGAAGATTTAACTTTTGGCGATAATACTAAAACCGTTGAAATAGCTATACCTCCAATTTTATCTTTAACGAGTTTTACTAGTAGTTCAACTGACATTAAAGAGGGTCAAGCCGTTACTTTTACTATCTCGATTAGTAATGATGGTGGAGCTACTGCGTCAGGAATCTTAAATTTAATGCAGTCAGGTACCACTGTAGCTTCCACTGAATTTACAGTTGATGGTTTTAACACTAACCAAATAACTATGGACTACTCAGTACCCAAGAATTACGATGGAGATCTTAACTTAAAAATCAAGATAGATCGAGATTCAGTCATTCCTCAATTAGGTCCTCAAGATGTTACCACTGATGATTTTAGGGAAATCACAATTTCTGTTGAAGGGACGCTTCAGACTAGTGGTGGGAGTGGTGGAAATTCAAACGGGGAGGAAGGGATAGGCGTGGTAATGATTGGAGGTATTGCATTTGCCGTTGTAGTAGGAGGCGCTGGAGCATTTTATTTCTTGAGAAAGTCAGGAGATGCAGATGACGCTCTAGATTCATTCGGAGGAAGTGCACCACCTGTTCCAGAGCAACCACCTGCAATGGTTC
>MIZB01000338.1_pt1 | contig 18089 bp, 18 predicted proteins | sample 888171 | NCBI WGS metagenome assembly MIZB01 (sample SAMN05440186, study PRJNA335308) | marine metagenome | isolation source: marine water
AAATTTATAGAGAAAGTATCCATACAGCGTCAAGACAATAGGCCTGATGTAACTGGAGGACTGCTTAACAAAATTAGATGTGCACTAGAGATTTCAAGGGAAAGTGAATGCTGGATAAGTGGCCTAAATCATCTAGGTAACTGCATTAACGATATGCCGAAAGGGACAAGAGTGATTTATTGATTAGTAATAATGAAAAGAACCTAGGATTACTATTTTTGTCAATATTGGATTCAAAGCCAACTATTGAAGAATGTATATCAAAAAGCGGACTAACTGCAGATAATATTTCCACCATTATTTCTATTCCCAAATATGATAAATATTTTGTAAAAAATACGGATAAAGAGCTACGCATTAGTTGCAAAACTGACTGGATAAGCGAAGATATGGCCAAAAATATCAAAATAAGTAAATCTGAAGTTAAAATACTGAAAGAAGTTGTTAAAAAAAAATTTATTACTCATATAACTAAATATTGGAATGAAAATGGAATGGTTCAGCGAGATTTCGAGTTAAAAAGCTTATCCGAGTGGGTAATAAGTGAATATGTCTTTGTATCTGGCTTTGCAACATGGTTCAGAGAAAAAGAAAAAGATAACGAAACTAATCTGTCTAGTCTTTTATCAAACGCTACAGGGGAAGATATTGAAGCTTCAGCAAACATTGAATTTGACCAGGACAGACTCAATTTAGTTAGTGAGATTCCTACACAAACACTTCAAAAACTAATGAGTATTACTCCTGCAGGAAAAATAGCATATCGTAGTTTGGATATGGTAATAATGAAAGCAATGTCTGAAGTTAATCCTAACCTGGCTAAAAAAATGGAAAACGATACAGTTACAATGAAAAAATCATGGTGGAAGTTTTGGTGAATTACTTGACAGTTTGTGTTCCTGGCTTAAATAATTCTTTAGTTTCAACATCTCGTTCCTGGGGATTAATTCTTCGTGCCAAATTGCCATTCACATCAATAAAATAAAGATAACCTTTCTCTCTTTCACTTGAACCCTCTGAAATCAATTCTTTATGTCCTCCTTTATGCTTCCAAACTGAACAATCATCTTCTACAAAATAAAGAAATCCATCTGGCTTCGGTAATTTTAATTTTTTAACTAATTCAGCCATTATTTTTGGTTGACCACAATATTACAAGGCGTTGGAAGCTTATGGGAGGATTTGCGCAGAGCCTCTTTTGCTTCAGAAGTAAACTCATTAGAAGTTCTAAGCGTGATTAATTTTTGACCGGACTTGACTCTAGCGGCAGTACCCACTGTTCTTCCGAAAGACTTTCGCATACCCATAGAAACACGATCCGCTCCTGCACCTTGAGCAATTTTATTATGTCTTAAAACGTGGTGAGGATAAGTACGTACCTTGAGATGATAACCATCTCTACCTGCATGGGTCTGTATGTAACGATTAGCTGTAACTCTTGCAGACTCAAGTGCATTATGTCTCACAAGGCATTCTTCTTTAGCTGAAAGTGTGACTTCTACTGAAAAATCTGCAACTTTATCGCCAACATCAAACTGTGTTATGCGACTAGCTGGAACACCGCCAATATATTCCTTGCGTGTGTAAGCTCTCTTCTTTCCGCGAAACATATGTGCTGGATTTTTCTTTGCCATAATTAACCTATTATTTGCGCCAGATTGAGTTCTATTTAAATCTTTACATAGTAAAAACTATGGCTTAGAGTATTAAACCCCAATCTGTGTGTAATATATTATGAACATTCATGAGTATCAAGCAAAACAGCTTTTTAAGGATTATAATGTTAAAACTTTGGAAGGTGTTCTTGCAACAAATGCTAATGAGGCAGCAGAAGCATGCAAAACACTAGGAGGAAACATATGGGTTGTAAAAGCTCAGGTGCATGCTGGAGGAAGAGGTAAAGGCGGGGGAATTATCCTTTGTAAAACTACTGATGAAGTTTATGAAGCTGCTGACAAATTAATTGGTTCTAAATTAGTAACTCCACAAACCACGTCCGACGGAGTAATGGTAAGGAAAGTTTATGTTGAGGAGGGATGTGATATAGCAAAAGAACTATACTTAGGAATAGTTCTAGATAGAGAACGAGATTTACCGGTTGTAATGGCTTCAACAGAAGGTGGAGTCGAAATCGAAGAAATTGCAATTAAAGAGCCTGAAAAAATTCTGAAAGTTTACGCAGACCCAATAACAGGCATTGGAAATTGGCAAGCAAGAAAAATTGCATTTGGATTAGGTCTTCAAGGTAAGCAGATCAGCTCCTGTTGTAAATTTATTATCACCTTATATGAATTGTTTATGAAACTTGATTGCTCGATAGTTGAAATCAACCCACTAGTAGTAACTTCTCATGATGATGTAATTGCACTCGATGCGAAGATAAATTTCGACAGTTCTGCCTTGTTTAGACATACAGACATTGAAAAATTAAGGGACTTGGATGAAGAAGAACCACTTGAATCTCAAGCTACGAAAGCTGGATTAAACTACATTAAATTAGACGGAGAAATTGGTTGTATGGTAAATGGTGCTGGTTTAGCAATGTCTACAATGGACATCATCAAATTGCACGGTGGCGAGCCTGCTAATTTCTTAGATGTTGGAGGTGGAGCAACTGCTGAACAAGTTGCTGAAGGATTCCGGATTATTTTATCTGATACTGAAGTAAAAGCCATCTTTGTAAATATCTTCGGTGGAATAATGAGATGTGATTTCATTGCTGAAGGAATTATAACTGCAGCAAAAGAAATTGAATTAGATATCCCTTTGATTGTTAGGTTGGCAGGAACTAATGTTGATTTAGGCAAGAAGATGCTATCTAAATCAGGTTTGGACTTGATTACTGCAGATGATATGGATAGCGGAGCAAGGAAATCTGTAGGTGCTGTAGGAGGGAAATCATGAGTATCTGGTTAGATTCAAAGAGTAAGATCATAGTTCAGGGTATTACCGGTAAAAACGGACAATTCCATACTGAGCAAATGTTAGATTATGGGACTAAAGTAATAGGGGGAGTAACTCCTGGTAAAGGCGGTCAAGAGACACTTGGACTTCCCATATGGGATACTGTAAGCGACGCTGTTGATAATGGAGCAAATGTATCATGTATTTTTGTACCTCCGCAATTTGCAGCTGATGCAATCATGGAATCTGCAGATGCCGGTATTGAGCTGATCGTTGCAATAACGGAAGGAATTCCTGCATTAGACATGGTTAAGGTTAAGAGGTATTTAGAACCTATTAATACCAGATTGATTGGACCAAACTGTCCTGGACTGATAACTCCGGGAGTAAGTAAAGTAGGAATAATGCCAGGTCACATTCATAGAAAAGGAGATGTTGGTATAATATCAAGATCAGGTACTTTAACATATGAAGCCGTAAATCAAGTAACCGAGAAGGGATTAGGACAATCAACCTGTGTTGGTATCGGCGGCGATCCAGTTAACGGGACAAATTTCATTGATTGTTTAGAGGCTTTTGAGAATGATTCACAAACAAAATCCATGATAATGATCGGAGAAATTGGCGGAACTGCAGAAGAATTAGCATCTGAATATGTTAAAGAATATGTTTCAAAACCAATTGTCGGCTTTATAGCTGGAAGAACTGCTCCGCCTGGTAAAAGAATGGGACATGCGGGAGCTATAATTTCTGGAGGAAAAGGTACAGCAAGAGAAAAGATGAAAGCAATGGAAAGAGCAGGAATACATGTTACTAATAATCCTTCCAAACTTGGAGATACTCTAGAAGAAATTATCTAGTTAATGAGTAAGTTTGCCAATTTATTTAGAATAGCATATCACGGTAGCGCCTTCCATGGATCTCAAATTCAGCCAGACGTAATAACTGTGGAGGGAGTTGTGAAGAACATCCTCAAAAATCTGGGTTCTTCAAATCCTTTATTCGCAAGTCGAACAGATAGAGGCGTAAATGCAACATGTAATATCATAACTACTATCTCAAATCGGAGATGTAAAGAATATGTCGGAGAATTTATTGAAAGACTTGAAAAATATCCTATATGGATAACTGGATTTTCTGACGTAAAAATAGAATTTAATCCTAGAATTGCTAAGGAAAGAGAATACAGATATTACGTATTTAATGAAAAGAATCAGGAATTATTTAATGAGGTAATGCAACTCTTTGTTGGGAAACACGATTTCAGAAATTTTGCGAGAGTTTTAGATACTGATATTGTAGATACAAGAAGGACTGTAAAAGAAATAAATGTTACTTCTAGAGGAAAAGTAATTATGTGTGAAATTAGAGGAATCTCATTTCTTTGGCACCAAGTTAGAAAAATGATTGGAGCTGCTTCGGACGTAACATACGGAAGGAAAGAGCTTAACGACATTAAAAAAGGACTCAGTGGCCAGAAAATAGATTTTACTATGGCTAAAGCTGAATTTCTAACATTAAGTAGCATAAAATATGATGATATAAAAATCGAAACTGTCAAGAATGAGAGGATTATGAGGAATAAATATGAACTATCAAAGAACGATAACTTCTTTTGGAAGGAATTTTTGTGATTGACAAAAACATAAACTTTAAATACTAGTTTAAAAAAGCAAAATAATGAAGTGTGTTGGACGGGTATCACATTTGAACTCAAGAAATCTTGCAATTGTGAATACAGATAAGAAGGTCCCAAAAAACACCAAAATTTATGATAATGAAAAAAGAGTAATTGGAAGAGTGGTCAACATTTTTGGACCTGTAAGTGACCCTTACCTAGCTATAGCTGCAAACAAAGGTATGCGAATAACTAAAATTATTGGCAGGGAAGTGTACAAAAAATGAAATGTCCGGAATGTAGCAATGAAAAAATAATTTCAGAAGGTGACGGAATCATGTCGTGCAGTTCGTGTAGTCTAATTTTTGACTCCGGCCCACAGTGGATGAAATATAAGCCAGCAAAAACAACTAAAACAAAATCTAAAGAAGTTAAAGTGACTGCGAGCTCTGGAACTGTACTGAAATGGCAAAATGAAATTAGGACAAATGTTTCTCTAGGCAAGAATATTCTTTTAGCTTCTGAAGAGATAAACCGAATATCTGAATTGCTAAAACTTGATAACAAAGTTGTGGAATCTGGATTAGAAATTTTTTCCAGTTCATCTAAAAAAGGAATTGTAAGAGGAAGAAGCACACAAAAGGTAGCAGCAGCTTCAATATTTACAGCATGTAGAGTAAGCAATTTGCCAATAACTTTAGATGAAATTGCAAATCTTTGTAATTTGAACAGAAATGAATTAAGTAAGCTTCACCGTTTAATTAAAAGAAAATTAAAGCTTAAAATTAATATTTCAAGCAGTATAACTTTTTTGCCTAAATTTACAGAAAAATTAGCATTACCAAAGAATGTAGAGACTGAAGCAAAGGAAATAATTAGATCTGTTGAAAACAGTGAATATCGGCAAGGTATTTCACCCATTGCACTTCTAGGGGCTTCAATATACCTTGCATGCAAAAAGACTAAGGTACGAAGAAGTCAACTTGAAATCGCTAAAACGCTTGGTACTTCTGAAGTAACGCTACGGAATCGAGCTAAAGAGATAAATTCATTAATTAAATTGCTATAGAATAAAAATATTTCTCCGGTAATTCTAACTCTATTGCAAACATAGGATCCTCATTAGGATCGGTACTATCATGATAAGCAACTACAACACCGCCGTCTGGTAAAATTGCCATTGATGCAAAATCAAACCTTATGTCATTCCCAGCTCCAGAAGTTGAGTCTAAATCGCCTAAACCAATTATTGTCACTGAATCTGCTTCCATACTTTGGCTGTAATCTCGAACATGGAAAACTAAATCTACATCACTAGGACTACCGTCTCCCGTAAAATTAGAACTCTGTACTCTCATTGAAATTACAGCCAAATCTAAATTGCCATCTGCCTGGAAATCCCACTCGAAAGTATTATCTGATACTGCTGCAGATCCTGGCCAACCATGATTATACTCAGTCCAATTATAACCTCCATCGAAACTTACGCTGTGTGTTAGGTTGAAGGTTCCATCGCAACCTTTGGCTCCAGGATCTAGTATATTACAAGATACACTATGTAATGCTCCGGAGCTATCTATTACAAGATTTCTTGAAGGCAATAGTGAACCATTTGGTAAATTATGCTTATGCCAGGTTAGTTCAGTATCTAAGAACAAATTACTTCCGTCACTAAACCATCTTGGAAACAATAGTCCTCCTGTTGGTATAGGTGAAGCTCTCATTTCTCTATGAGGTTGCATAAAATCCCATTCTGGCCCTAAATCCTCGAATAGTAAATCAAATTCTAGATCTTGACCACACCTAGCATATTCTGCATTACATTCATTTGAAGCACTATCAGGAATATCTAAAGGACGATAATTCAGACCGTCAACACTTATCTGATAACCTTGCTCATTATAACTCCAAAAATTTGAAACCACCATGCTGGCCCAAGGACAGTTTGATGAGCATAAATTCGTAGAATGTTCAGGAGGTGGATTTATTGGTCCGACTACTGGAACCTGCCAAGACCGGTCATAAAATGGCTCTTTGTCAAAAGTATTCCAACACCACTGCCATTCAATTTGATCAGGTGCTGTCTTTTTTCCAAGAATTGCGTAAAATTGGTCGGCCCCGTCAAAACTAGGATATGGAAACCAGGTCATTGCAAGTATATCTCCGTTAGGTGCCTGAATTATTGAACCTTCACCGAGTCCTGGATCAAATGTCGGATCTAATTGACCTTCTTCGCAGCCCAAATCTGTATTGAATGCAGGAGGCACATATTCATCCCAAGTTAATCCCCTATCTGTACTCCACCATGGCCATTCTCCCCCTAAATTATAGATTACTCCATCTTGATCTGTGGTAATGTAGTGCTCACAACAGTTTCCTCCGTAATTATGGTCCTCCGCTAACTCTGTGCCATAAACTGCCCATAGTCTCTCAGTCGAACCACTTGGCGTAATAACTGTGAAATTACGAATAGGATTATCTGAAAAAGGAAATTGACTTAGTTGCTCATCTGAAACAATTAGCCTAGTCACTTCTACATCTTCCTCTTCAATTAACGTTCTTTTATCCTCTGGCCCGAGACAACCCATAAATGAAAGGGTCACAAACATCATTGATATAATGAAAGGTAATTTCATAGAACATAGTACATCTAATAGATAAAATAGCTATTGGCACTTGATGAGTATATTAAAAATACCCATATGCAACTGTAAGAGTATTGAGTACTGACGCACTGGACATACCGCCCTGCTTTGTTCCTGTGGAAAAAAAAGGGTTTTTCGCAACTTTCCGCACAGATAAATGGTGGATTCAACCATTAGTAATGGGTACCATATTAATCTTGTTTGGAGTTTATACTATATCCGTTCTTTTGATAGAGCATGGAACTATAGGCGATTATGAAAATGACTTTATTTATTACAATGAAAACGGCGCTCACTACGTAAGTCCGATTTCTTCCCCGGGCCCTAACGCCATTCCATCAGATATACTCAGCTTTTGGCCACTTCCTGCAACACTTTTATTCATTTGGGCACCCTTAGGATTCCGTGGAACTTGTTACTATGGTAGAAGAGTTTTTTATAGATCACTATTAGCAAATCCTGCAGGCTGTGCAGTCGATAAACCAATTAAATCTTATAATGGTGAAAATGCACTTCCATTCATAATTATGAACTCCCACAGATATTTCCTTTATTTAGCAATAATACTTGCCATACTGCATTGGTACCACGCATTTGAATCTTACATTTTTGGAAGCAGCGTAGGAGTCGGCTTCGGAAGTCTTATCCTAACTATAGATGCTTTATTCTTAACATTATATGTTTCTTCATGTCATTCACTGAGAAATTTAGTTGGAGGCAATGTTGATTGTATTTCATGTACTAATTATGTTAAGAAGACAGGTAACTCGTGGATAAATTCTCTAAACCGTCATCATGGATTGTACTTCTGGATATCATTAGTTACAATAATGATTGCTGATTTCTATATTAGAATTTACTTAGGGCTATTAGGAAATGACGAAATATTTCAGTGGGTGCTTTAATGGAAGATATTCAAGAAAAAAAATATGATGTTCTTGTCATAGGTGCAGGTGCCGCAGGAATGAGAGCTGCAATTGCGGCATCTGATGAAGGGGCAAGTGTTTGCCTTGTATCAAAATCTTTGCTTGGTAAAGCCCACACAGTTATGGCTGAAGGTGGAGCTGCTGCTGCTTTAGGAAATGCGGATGAACGAGATAATTGGAAAGTTCATTTTAGGGATACGATTAAAGGTGGAAAGCATCTAAATAATTGGAAAATGGCAAAAATACATGCCGAGCAAGCTCCCGAAAGAATCTTAGAACTAGAACGGTGGGGTGCTGTTTTTGACCGCACAAAAGATGGAAAGATTAACCAAAGAAATTTTGGAGGCCATAGGTATCCCAGATTGGCTCACGTTGGTGATCGTACAGGATTAGAAATTATAAGAACTGTACAAGACAAAGTAATTCATCAAGATAATATAGATATTTTTATGGAATGTACTGTTGCAACCATAATTACCGAAGATAATCAAGCTGTAGGTGCTCTTGCATATTACCGTAATAATGGAGAAATAATTGCAATTCATGCAAAAGCCATAGTTGTAGCAACTGGAGGCATTGGAAAGGCTTACCGAGTCACTTCAAACTCATGGGAATACACTGGAGATGGACATTCTTTGGCATATTTGGCAGGGGCTGATCTACAAGATATGGAATTCATACAATTTCATCCTACTGGAATGGTGTGGCCACCAAGTGTTAAGGGTACGCTGGTAACCGAAGGTGTGAGAGGAGAAGGCGGAGTCTTGTTGAACAATAAAGGCGAAAGATTTATGTTCAATTATATTCCTGAAGCATTTGCTGCTGAAACTGCTAAGGATGAAAAAGAAGCTAATGACTGGTTAAAAGGTAAAGAGGGGGCAATGAGACCTCCTGAACTTCTAACTAGAGATGTAGTTGCCAAAGCCATTATGAAAGAAGTCAAAGAAGGAAGAGGCAGTCCTCACGGAGGTGCATTTTTGGACATAGCAAACAGACAAGATGCCGATTACATAAAGAAAAAATTACCTTCGATGTATCACCAATTTAAAGAACTTGGTGATTTAGACATTACTGAAGAACCAATGGAAGTTGGACCAACTACACATTACATGATGGGTGGAATAACTGTTGATGCGGAAACTGGCGCCTCAAGCCTAAAAGGAATGTATGCTGCAGGAGAAGCTGCCGCCGGACTCCATGGTGCAAATCGTTTAGGGGGGAATTCATTGTCTGATTTACTCGTCTTTGGAAACATCTCAGGTAGAGCTGCTGCAAATTTCGCACTTAACACTGAAGAAATATCGTTTAGTAAAAGTAAGCTTAAGAAAGCTGCAAATGAAATTATAGATTGCTTTTCAGATGCAAAAACTGAAAATCCTTATCATTTACATCGAGAACTGCAAGACATTATGGAAATGCATGCCGGAATTGTGAGAGAAGAAGAATCACTAAACGAAGGTATTGGAAAATTAAAAGACTTGAGGAGAAGGGTGGAAAACGCAAAAGCAACCGGAGACCGATCTTACAACCCAAGCTGGCACCTATGTCTGGACATGAAAAATATGATAATAACTTCTCTAGCCGTAGCTGAAGCTGCCAAAGAAAGACGTGAAAGCCGTGGAGGACATACAAGGCTAGACTATCCTGAATATGACGAAAAATTAGGGACTTTGAATATAATAATTCGAAAAGGGCCGGATGGCTTAAATATTGTGAAATCTGACAAGAAAATTATGCCTGATGAATTGCAAGACTTTGTTATGAAGGAGGCTGTATGAAGAGAAAAATAATTATTCAAAGGGGTGAAAAAGAAGATTACTTCATGCATGAATTTGAAATGGAGAGTGGACCTGGAATGGTAGTTCTTGACGCAATTCACGAGATTCAAGCTAATGACGCACCTGATTTAGCTGTAAGATGGAACTGTAAAGCTGGAAAATGTGGTTCATGTTCTGCTGAAGTTAATGGAGTTCCAAGTCTTATGTGTATGACTCGGATGTCAGATTATGATCCTTCTGAACCTTTAGTTATTAAACCAATGAAAGCCTTTCCTGTAGTTAAAGACTTAGTGTCTGATGTCTCTTGGAACTATGAAGTTAACAAGAAAATTTTACCCTACCAACACCCAGATACAGACGATCCAAGAATGCTGCAGGAAGACGTAGATAGAGTTCAAGAGTTCAGAAAATGCATCGAATGTTTCCTTTGTCAAGACGTTTGCCACGTTTTAAGAGATAGCGATATGAAATCTGAATATGCAGGACCTCGTTTTTTGATGCGGAATGCAATGCTGGAAATGCACCCATTAGACCAAGGGAATCGTTTAGAAACCATAAAGAATGATAATGGAATAGGATTGTGTAATATAACCAAATGTTGTACTGAAGTCTGTCCTGAAAATATTGCTATAACTGACAATGCAATAATACCTATGAAGGAAAGAGTTGCAGACGAGTACTACGACCCTCTAAAATGGATTTGGAGAAAATTAACTGGAAAAACCAATTAATTACAATTATTTCCTTCACAGCATGCCTCAACTACAGAATGGCATTGAGGACATTCTCTATGTTGCCTCGCCTCGATTGATTCACCTATAAATCCGCATGAGCAACGTATGAAATTTGTATACGTTCTGTGATTTATCATATGTTCCAATTAAAATTGAATTTAAAAATGTTGCCGCTCAACCGACAGGTTGGGAGGTGGGAGGGGGCCCGCCGGGAGCAGCTATCTGTAATCTAACCGGGTTTTTTTAAAATATTCGTAGAAATATATTTAATTTAGAGGGTGTTACAATATATGTTATGGTAAAAGCTCCACACGGGACTGAAATTAGTTGCAAAGGCTGGCTACAAGAGGCTGCCCTTAGAATGTTAATGAATAATTTAGATCCTGAAGTTGCTGAAAGACCCGAAGATTTGATAGTTTATGGAGGTAGGGGAAAAGCTGCGCGAAATATTGAGTGTTACAATGCAATTGTTAAATCCCTTCAAGATTTGGAAAATGATGAAACTTTGCTTGTTCAAAGTGGAAAACCTGTCGGTATTTTTAAAACACATTCTGATGCACCTCGAGTTTTAATTGCAAATTCGAACTTGGTAGGTAATTGGGCGAATTGGGAGCATTTCGATAAATTAGAAAAAGAAGGGCTAATGATGTATGGGCAAATGACTGCAGGATCTTGGATTTACATTGGCTCACAAGGTATTCTACAAGGAACTTTTGAAACATTTGCCGAAGCTGCTAGGCAACACTTCAATGGAACTTTAGAAGGGAAACTTGTTGTTACAGGAGGACTAGGTGGCATGGGTGGTGCACAACCATTGGCTGCAACTATGAACGGAGGTACTTTTCTAGCTGCTGAAATGGATGAAGAAAGAATTCAAAAACGATTGGACACAAAATATTGTGACGAAATGACTGATAATATTGACTATGCAATAGACACTGCGTTAAAATGGAAAGAAAATAATATAGCTAAATCAATCGCAGTTAAAGCCAATATCATTGATTTGTTAGCGAAACTTATAGAAAGAAATGTGACTCCTGATTTGTTGACTGATCAGACCTCTGCGCACGACCCACTTATAGGATATATTCCACATGAACTAACAAATTCAGACGCAGACAAGTTACGAATTGAGGACCCGAAAAAATACATTTCACTAAGCTATGAAAGTATGGGAACGCATGTTAAGCACATGCTCACATTGAAAGATAGAGGTTCATACACTTTTGACTACGGAAATAATTTAAGGGAAAGAGCTAAGGAGGCTGGAGTCGAAAATGCATTTGACTTCCCCGGATTTGTCCCTGCATATATTAGGCCTTTATTTTGTGAAGGAAAAGGACCATTCAGGTGGGCAGCTTTATCCGGAGACCCAAATGACATCTTGGAAACTGATAAGATTATGCTAGAATTATTTCCTGAAGACAAAGCACTTGCCAAATGGATAAATATGGCACAAAAGAGAATTAGTTTTCAGGGACTACCTGCAAGAATTTGCTGGCTTGGGTACGGAGAGAGAAAAAAGGCTGGTCTTGCATTTAATGAATTGGTAAAAACTGGAAGAGTAAAAGCTCCATTGGTTATTGGTAGAGATCACCTTGATTCTGGATCTGTAGCTTCACCTAACAGAGAAACTGAAGACATGAAGGACGGAAGTGACGCCGTCGCCGATTGGCCAATACTCAATGCCCTACTGAATACAGCATCAGGAGCTTCATGGGTTAGCTTTCATCACGGTGGTGGCGTTGGAATGGGGTACTCACTTCACTCAGGAATGGTAGTCGTTGCGGATGGAACCAAGGAAGCCGATGAGAGACTTAGCAGAGTTTTAACAACAGATCCTGGTACTGGTGTTATGAGGCATGTAGATGCAGGATATTCGAGAGCAAAACAAGTAGCCAAAGAAAGAAATGTAAAAGTTGGACTTGTTGAAGGGTTATGAATCTAATTATTGCATCAAAAGCTGATTCAGCATCAATAAATTTAAGAGATAGATTATTGGAAATGTCACCATGGGAAAAATGTGGAATATTTGATGGAAATGATATGTGGAAAATTACTAAAACGCATGGTCCCTTTTGTGTTGAAGGAACTCATTTAATTAGTATAAATAAGATACATATTCACGCAGAAAAAATTGATGAAGCATTTGAAAGAAAAAATAGTTTGAAAATAAGTAATATAATTTTTTTATCAAGGCATAAAGCTGCAAGTGGAAAACCTAGCTTAACAGTTCATCCTATCGGAAATTGGGGGGATGCAGATTACGGTGGAATTAAGGGAGAAGTTACGCCAGCTTCCTCTGATATTATGAGCTCTCTCTTAAGAGAAATAAAGAAGAATCAGCTTAATGGATATGATGTATGCTTTGAAGCCACTCATCACGGGCCTTTGCTAGAAACTCCTACTATATTTCTAGAAATTGGATCTACAAAAAAGCAATGGGAGGATGAGATACCTGCAAGAGCACTAATTAAATCCCTTCTCGAATTTAAAATCAAAGAAGGCATAAACGTTCTAGGTTTTGGTGGTGGACACTATACGCCAAGGTTTACTGAAGCTGCACTATCTCACAAGGTATCTTTTGGCCACATGGTAGCAAACTATGGAATACCTCATTTAACCGAAAATATGCTCATAAGAGCTCTTGAAGCCGGAAAATCTAACGGTATTTACTTTCATAAAAAAGGTATGAAAAAAAGTGAATATCGAAAATGGAAACTTTGGGCCGAAAATAACAAAGTTTCAGTCTTCAAACAGTCAGATTATGAGACCCTTTAAATCCGTGTAGAAGGCTAAGTTTTATTTCCTGAAACATCCGGTACATTTAAAAAGAAATCCTCACTTAATGTTGTTTAGGTGTAAACCTATGAGTGACGACGACACAGAAAATAGTGGTACCGAAAACAACGTATCAGAAGCTCCAGCATCTACTCCAAGCGAGGGGATTATGGGGCAAATTGATAACTATTTTGGTATCAGTAAAGCCGGTAGTTCCGTAGAGGGTGAGATTCGTGCAGGAGTGACAACATTCCTTACGATGGCTTATATCCTCATCGTGAATCCTTTAATGCTTTCAGGAGGAGACATAACATTTTTAGATGATCCCTCAACTCCTGAGTTTGAAGGTTTCGCAACGGGAATCCCATTCAATGATGCATTAGTTGCTACAGCTGTAGCTTCTTTTATTGCATGTATTATAATGGGACTTTGGGCAAACTTGCCTTTTGCTCTTGCTCCAGGAATGGGGCTCAATGCATACTTTTTGTACACTGTATGTTTTGGAATGGGGGTACCCTGGGACATTGCACTTGCAGCAGTTTTCGTAGAAGGTCTACTATTTGTTGGACTTTCCTACGCTGGCGCTCGAACTGCAATGATTAACGCAATTCCGAAAGATTTGAAAATTGCAACAATGGCTGGTATTGGACTATTCCTTACGATCATAGGAATGCAAAATGCCGGATGGATTGTAGACAATCCTGCAACTTTAATTGACTTTACAAATGCAGGAGCCTGGACTCATGAATCAGGTCAATTCTGGGCTTTAATCGGACTTATAGCAATGGGTGCTTTAATGGCTAGACAGCAAAAAGGCGCTATTATGATTGGAATATTAGGTGTTAGTATAATTGGATGGGCAATTGTACCTGGCTCTGATGCACCTTCTGAAATTTTCTCATCACCAGATAATCCTTCAGATACAGTAGGCGCTGTGTTCGGTGCTTTAGGAAGTGCAGGCGATCCAATTGAAGGTTCTACGTACGGAGGATGGGGATCTTTCCTAATGGTAGTAATTGCTTTCTTCTTTGTTGATATTTTCGATACTGCAGGTACTCTATATGGAGTCGGAAGAATGGCAGGAAAAGTAAATGATGATGACGAACTTGAAAATGCTGATGAAGCCTTTATGGCTGATGCAGCTGGAACAACAATCGGTGCGGTCATGGGTACAAGTACTGTAACAACATATATCGAGTCAGCTTCTGGAATAGAAGAAGGTGGTAAGACTGGATTAACTGCAGTAGTTGTAGGATTCCTATTCTTACTAGGTGTCTTCTTCTCTGACGTCTTTATAGCAATACCAGCTTACGCAACAGCACCTGCACTAATGGTAATTGGAGCAATGATGATGCGTGGAGTAGGTGACATCAAATGGGATGATATAGAAATCGCAATTCCAGCCTTCTTAACTATTGCTTTGATGCCATTCGCATACTCGATTGCAGACGGTATCGCATGGGGAGTAATTTCCTATGTAGGAATCAAATTGGCTGTTGGAAAATACGAAGAAATTCTAAGCAACCAAATTTTGATGGCAATAACTGTTCTAATGACAATGTTCTATCTTGGACCTGGAGAACAGACAACATTTGATTGGATCCTAGATTTTATAAACTAAGGAAATAATCGAAAAGCAGTTAAATCCCCTGGGTGATTAAGCTCAGGGGAAATGCAATTAAACAGACTATGTCTTCAAAAAATAGTATCAAAGCAATCGCAGAAAATATAAGAGATATACAGGACTTCCCAAAAAAAGGAATTGTGTTCAAAGACATAACTCCTGTATTGTCAAATATAGACTTATTCCGTTTATCAATTGATACTATGGTAAAACCATTCATGAATTTAAATATTGATGTTGTCGTTGGCATCGAATCTAGAGGATTCATATTTGGAACTCCGATAGCAGACAAACTTAACGCAGCCTTTGTGCCTATCAGAAAGCCAGGTAAATTACCATGGAATACTGAAAAGGTAGAATATGAGCTTGAATATGGAACTGACACTTTAGAAATACATACAGATGCGATAAACGAAGGACAAAATATCTTAATTGTAGACGATTTACTAGCTACGGGGGGAACTGCTGAAGCTGCTTGCAAATTAATTTCGAAAATTAAGGGCACTATCAAAGGGTTAGCTGTTTTAGTTGAATTAGAATTTTTGAAAGGTCGTGAAAAACTAAATCCATATAATGTTCATTCAATAGTGAAGTATTAATTATGAAACTCTTAATCTCTGAATCTGAAATTAAAAAGCGTATAAAATCCTTAGGAAAACAAATTAATAAAGATTATAAAGGTAAAAAACCCATATTTGTAGGTATTCTAAATGGATGTTATGTCTTTATGGCGGACTTACTTAGAGAAATTGATTTAGACATTGAGGTAGATTTTGTTAAGATACGATCTTATGAGGGTGACTCATCGACTGGAACCATAAAATTTAGAAAAGATATCTCAGCCAATATTGATGGTAGGGATATTATCATCGTAGAAGATATTATTGACTCGGGCTTTACAATCAATTTCCTAGTCAATAGACTAAGGAATTCGGGACCTAAGTCCGTTGCTGTAGCCACTGCTTTATTCAAGAAAGAGGTAGCTAAATTAGATTTTGAAGTTGATTATGTAGGATTTAATATACCTCCTGAATTTGTAGTTGGTTATGGTCTTGATTACGATGAAAAATATAGGCAACTAAAAGATGTAATGGTTATGGAAACTGAGGATATAAATTAAGAGCAAACAATTTATAGGGCTTAATCAAACATAATAGGGGAAAGATGAGAATAGATGACGACCTAAAGCTAACCTTCAGAGATGTTCTGATTAGGCCAAAGAGAAGCACACTAAAATCTCGCTCAGAGGTTTCACTATCCAGAGTATTCAAATTTAGACATACTAAACGTGAATGGAAAGGAATACCAGTTGTAGCTGCTAATATGGACACTACAGGAACATTTGAAATAGCAAGTGAACTACAAAAAGAAAAACTACTTACTTGTTTACAAAAGTTTTATTCGGTTAAAGAGATAAAAAAGGCAATTGAAAACGGAATGGACCCCTATCATGTTGCCATAACTTCGGGATCTACAGATGAAAGTATGGAGTTGCTAAGGAGAAAAATGGCTATACATGAAAAATTGCAATATATATGCCTGGATGTCGCTAATGGATACAGAGAAGACTTTCTCCAATTTGTGAGGAAAGTTAGAAAAGAATTTGATGATAAAATAATTATTGCTGGAAATGTAGCCACCAGGGAAATGACTGAAGCTCTAGTTTTAGCTGGAGCTGATATTGTAAAGGTGGGAATAGGCCCTGGCTCAGTGTGCACCACACGTAAGGTAGCTGGAGTTGGGTACCCTCAGCTGTCAGCTATTTCAGAATGTGCTGACGCGGCACACGGCCTTGGAGGGCACGTAATGTCCGATGGAGGTTGTACTTCACCTGGTGATATTGCAAAAGCTTTCGCAGCTGGAGCTGATTTTGTAATGCTAGGAGGTATGTTAGCAGGCCATGCTGAATCTGGAGGTGAACTTATTGAAAATAAGGATGGAACAAAAAGTAAAATTTTCTATGGAATGAGTTCGGAGAAAGCCATGACCACTTATTTTGGCGGAGTCGCTAAACATCGAGCTCCTGAGGGTAAAGAAGTAAGAGTCCCGTACAAAGGTGAGATTGAAAACACTATACAATCAATTCTCGGAGGAGTAAGGTCTGCATGCTCGTACGTCGGTGCCCGAAGAATAAAGGATCTACCAAAGTGTACTACTTTCGTGAGAGTAACTATTACTACAAACGAAATTTATACTTCACATGACGTAAGTTAGATAGTTTAATAAATCTCCTTACAAAGGGAGTATATGGCTAAGAAAGTAATATTAGAAGCCGGGCGAACTTTTAGTGAATTTAGTCTTTTAACTGATTATACCTCTAAGGATTGTAATCTTAATAACATTAATTTAAAATCTCAATTAGGGAAGCTTAGCTTGGGAATTCCATTTCTCAGTGCGGCAATGACCTCTGTAACGGGGTATGAAATGGCTCTCGCACTAGGCAAAGAAGGAGGGCTTGGTGTGCTTCCTGCAAGATTATCAATAAAGGAGCAAGTTGATATTATTGATAAAATTAAAGGTTATGAGATGGGTTTTGTAGAAGACCCTGTTTCGGTAAGAGATAATGCCACTATAGATGAGGCAGTAAGATTAGTTGAAAAACATGGACATTCAAAAATACCTATAACTGACAGAAACAATGTATTCTTAGGATTATTTAATTTTGATAAGTACTTGGAAAGTAATGAGACTCCTGCTGAGAATGTCCTATCTATCATGACTAAAGTAGAAAATTTACCTTTTACAAAAAATGCTGAAATAACTGTTAAACAAGCAAAGAAAGAACTAGAGAATAATAATTATTTGATTGTGCTTGATGACTTGGGTCGTTTGGTAAAAATAGCATTCAAAAAGGATGTTGAAAATATTGTAGTAGGTGCTGCAATCTCAACACATAAAGGTTGGAAAAAGCGTGTAAAGACCTGCGATGAAGCTGGAGCTGATATATTTGTAATAGATACTTCTGATGCATATAATGAATTTACTTCTAAGGTTTTGAGGGAATATAGTAAAATGAACCTAGGGAAACCAATCTGTGCAGGTAATGTAATCACGTATGAAGGGGCTAAATTCCTAATGG
>MIZB01000236.1_pt1 | contig 18009 bp, 9 predicted proteins | sample 888171 | NCBI WGS metagenome assembly MIZB01 (sample SAMN05440186, study PRJNA335308) | marine metagenome | isolation source: marine water
TACTGGATAATCGCCTTTCTCTGCTAAAGGTTGAAGAATTGAAGTCATTTCTAAAAATTGACGGGAGGAGATTCCTTTGTTTTTCATGTATGACAATCTAAAATATGCATTTATTGTATCAACAACGATTAATGATATTTTATCATGTGTTTCTAATTTATTTGTCAATGTTTGATGTAAATCTGCAAGACTTGAAGGTCTAATCATTAATAATTTGGAAGTATCGCAATCTCCAAAAATTTGAGCCATTCTCTCAATAGATAATCCTTCAGTATCTACAAACAACACAACGTGGTCAGGATACAATTTAATTGCCTCACGAGAGAGTTGCAACCCCATACTAGTCTTTCCACTTCCTGCCTCTCCATAAACAAGGGAAACAGTCCCCTGTTCAATTCCACCTGCAAGCAGTTTGTCAACTCCTTCACAAGTCGTTGGAAGTCTGGGAATCATGTTCCCATCACCTCCATATGTCGTTAAACTAGTTAGTGTGTTCTACGTCTTAGTATACTGATTACACCAAGAGCAGAAATTACTGCTAGTAGATTGAACCCAGGTAGTCCACTATCTTCTAATTGTTCAAGGATAGATACTGGAAGTAATTGTTCTCTACAGGTTTCTCCACCATCTTCATCAGTTGCACAAATTTTTACTGTAAATGTGTCACCCTCGGCAAACTTATGACTTATATTTCCGCCATCTTGTGTAATTAATGGAGAAGTTCCATCACCAAAATCAATATTGAAAATAATGGTATCATCTCCAGGATCTGAAGCTGCAACATTGAAGTCTAGAGCTTCACCTTCCTGACCGGATGAAGGCATCTGGAATTCTGTGAAAATTGGAGCTACGTTTTCAATTGTAACTGTGATTTGTTCAGATACTTGTCCACCGTCTTCATCAGAAGCTGTAACCAATACTACGAAATTTCCATCATCGGTAAACATGTATTGTGTAAACGATGAATCTAATGTTGAACCATCTGGGAAAGTCCAGGTTATTGTGACTTCATCGGATGGAACATCAGTTACTTGGGCATTGAAAGAAACCATATCTCCTTCATTACCAAGAGAATCATACATTATATCTACGAAAACCGGATCTGAATTAAAGACTCTGACGTTAAAGATTTCTGTCGTTATGTAAGTTCCATCATCTACAGTTATCGTGATTTCATAGTTTCCATTGTCTTCATACATATGGAATAAATCAAATCCACCATTATCATAAGTGGTTCCATCTCCCATATCCCAATGAATTACTAAATCTGAATCTGCACCATCATCTATTACGATTACCTCAATTTTGTTCATTTGACCTTCCAAAATATCATCCCATATCACTAAGTCTTCAATTATTGGAGCCTCATTAAGACTGATTATAGTTTGATAATCAACAATGCTTTCCTGATTGCCATACTCATCATACATGACTGCTAGGAAACGATACTGTCCACTTTCGTTTGCAGTCCATTCAAAATGAATCTCTCCGCCATTCGATCCGCTAATCCATGCATCATCACTATAATATTCTAGCCATTCCCAGTCATCGTTGTCTTCATTATACATCTCAACAACAAATGCATAAGTTGTATAAATCTCGTCATTATAATTAGTTCCGGGATATAACTCAACCTTAACTGTGCTGCCCTCTTCATACCACTCATCATCGAACCATTCGTCTGACATGATTAATGAGAATTCGAAAGAATCTTCACGATTTCCTTCATTATCATATAGAGAGAAATAGAAATTGTATTTTCCTGGGTCATCTATTGATAAATCAATCTCGAACCAATCCCAATCATCGCCATTGATTGTATAATTAAAGTAAGAGTGATCACTCCAACTTCCATCCTCATTCTCGATATACATCTCTACCATAATATTCATTTCACAATTACAGTCTGTATTTGGATCATATGCAACTACGAGGTCATGCCATATATTCTCATCATTTTCGTCATTTTTACCCCAGTAGGTCCAATCACCGAACCATTCCTCGTAATCATCATCTCCGCCGCCATTGTCATCACATCCTGCCCAGACTTCATAGTATCCTTTTTCATCTATTCCGTCATTATAGACTTCCCATTCATATTCACCACATGTCTCATTGTAGAGCCAAGCTTCTCCAGTCTCGTTGGTCACAACGTAGGCATGGTAATCCCATTGCTCTGTTGAATGGTTGTACTTGTAAATATCAATACCTACATCCGCGACTCCGTTATCGAAATTACCTTCGTGGGCAATGAATCCTACATCATCATAGGCTGCATACTCATCATCATCAAATACCCCATTTTCCACATTGATGACTTCAAATTCGGTTGAATCACCGTACGAATAGAATGGACCCTCTTGAAGAACAGACCCATTTTCTTCATAATACACTACCTGCTCATACCAACCTTCAGTCAAATTATATGAAACGAAAATCAATCCATAATAGTTTGGATTGCCACTATCTACCAATTCACCGTCTTGATAAATTTCGAAGTAGGCATTTTCCTTATATTCATCATCTTCTATAACGTAACCATAGTAATCATTGACATAGTCATCACCATCAGGGTCATTATCGATGCCAGATTCATGTCCAACACCTTTGTCATCATCTGTTTGGTTGCCGCCGCCACCATCATCAGAGCTTAGGTATACATCATAAATCCAGAATTCATCCTCAAAATTCCAGCCCTCATCATACATATAAACATTGAAATCATAATTGCCATCTTCGTTAGCAGTCCATTGCTCTTCAAAGTTGTCTCCATATCCATTGTAAATGTCGTATTCTGACATTATACTGTCTATGTAATTACCAGTCTCATTTTCGAAAACATCTACATAAACATAAATTGTCACATTACACTGGCATTCTGTGTCTGGATCATGATATATTGAGATAGTATCTGAATTTACAACAGGTTCCCATGAATAGAAATATTCGTCATAATCGGTTTCATTATCGCCACCACCATTACCATCATCACAGTGTGCCCTGACTAGATAGTATCCATAATCATCTTCTCCATTATCTGGTGCATTTGAAGTCCATTCATATTGGCCACAAGTCTCATTATAAAGCCAAGCTTCTCCAGTTTCGTTAGTCTCAACTTCAGCATGGTACTCCCAATCACCTGAGGTTTCGTTGTACTTAGTGATTTCAATTTCTACGCCTTCAACACCATCGTCGAATGTGCCTTGGTGAGCAATAAATCCTATATCATCATAGACTGCGTACTCATCGTCATCAACTACTGCATTATCCACATTATTTACTGTGAAATCTGATGAATTGCCATATGAGTAGAAAGTTCCTGTCTGAAGCATGTCGCCATCCTCTTCGTAGTAAACATCTTGGTAATACCATCCTTCGGTCAAATTCGAAGAGACAAAAATCATACCATAATAGTTTGGATTACCGCTATCTACTAGATTATTGTCCTCGTCGTAAATTTCGAAATAGGCATCTATCTTATATTCGCCATATTCTAAAACTCCACCAATATAATCATTGACATAGTCATCATCATCATCAAAATTATCGATAACACCCATATGTCCAACACCATTGCTATCGCCATCTCCATCTCCATCTCCATTACCTCCGTTTGAACGGACATAAAGATCAACACCTAGATACTCTAGTTCATCTTCTAAATTTCCATCTTCATCATAAAGATCTAAGTAAAAATCAAAAGTTCCGTTATATTCTGGTGACCATTCATTCCACAAATAATCATCATCATCATTGTAAATGGTATAATTTTCTTCAGTTCCATTTATCCAAGAACCAGTTGTATTATCATAAACATCGAATACTAATTCTACTGTGATATTACAGTCGCAAGTTGTATCAGGATCATAATCCACTTCTACAGTGTCATCATATCCATCATTATCGGAATCGTAAGTGTAAGCGTCTGCATAATCAAAGTATTCATCTTCATCACCAGGTCCGCCTGCACCACTTGTTTGGTACAAGTTAACGTTTCTTAACCAAAATGAATCCTCCCAATTGTTATTATCATCAATCAGGTAAACATAGAAGTCATAAGAGCTACTGTTATGGGCTGTCCATGACTGTTCAAAATATTCCACTTCAGTTCCATTAATCGTATAGTCTTCATAGTTATAATCAATCCAATCTCCTGATGAATTTTCATAAACATCCATGTAAACACGAACCTCAAGCTCACAATCACATTCTGTATTTGGATCGTAATAAATATCTATAGTGTCATCTAAATTATCACCGTCTGTATCTTCTGTTTCATAACTTGAATCTTCAAACCATTCATCAGAATCACATTCTGTGAAATTTGCATCACACTCTAAGTATACTTCAAAATTGAAATAATCATAGTAATTCCAACTGTCGCCTTCATAGAGCCATACCTCGAAAGTGTAATTACCGTCTTTTACAACTGTAAGGGTGTCTGTTTCAAAAGCATTAGTTTGATTAGCTGTAATTTCATACTCATAACTATAGTAATCACCAGAACCATCTCCACTATTTATATTAATTTCAACTATTACTTCTTCTTCTTCTTGACTATCGGTACCTATCTCGTAATTAATTGTAACATTATTGTTTTCTCCATCGTTATTACTATCTTCTAATGTATAATTGTGATCTTCAAACCAATAATCAATATGGTCTGTTTCACTTCCATAGGAATGTAACCAACCGGTCTGAAGTAAATCACCGTCTTCTTCATAGTACAACTCAAAAGTATAGTTTCCCTCTGGAACATCATAAAACATTATATCTGCTTCATCATCTCCACTATCTTCAGCTGAACCTGATTTGTATAATGTGTTATTATCCTCATAAAATATTTCTACATAAGATAAAGCGTTAGTTTCATTATCCTCTTCTACTAAAAATGCAAAATCATCAAAATCATCTGCATCATCTAAATCATAAAAATAACCTACATGCCCTATATTACTTGCTGAATTTGCCTGAAGAATGAACCATCCCTCATCAATCTCTTCATTTTCATAATATGCAGTCCATCTATATTCCCCATCTGTTTGATTAGAAATTACTGCAAATCCATCGTCACCAGTCGTAGCATTTCCTGCGTCAACCCAAACTCCGAGAACCTTCTTTTCTAATTCATAGCTAACATTTGCGACTTCATAATCCAAAACAAGTGCTCGAGCAACTGCATCATTATGGAGATCATCCATATCCCATGCTAATGGACCTCCATCAACTTGGATGACATCGTCAGGCATTCCCATTTCAGAAAGAGTAATATTACTTATCGAAAAATAATCTTCAGCATACCATTCATCATCATAAAGAGTGAAATTGACACTGTAAGGTCCTGCATTACATGCATCTTCTTCGTAATAACAGTCCTCTAATCCCCATTCAAAACCAAAATATTCAGTTTCATTAGCATTAATATCAAAATATTCTCCATCACCATAAATATATTCTCCAGTGTTATTGTAAACGTCCCAAGATATGTAAACTTCCACTTCGTTAGCAGAGTCTGTATCTGGATCAACATGAATTGTTATTAAATCTGAATTATTATCTTCGTCTCTATCTTCAAAATCATAATACCAATCTTCAAACCACTCTTCAGTTTCTCCGTCTGCAGATGAATAAGGAATTACGCTCAAAGTGAGAGTAAATACAAGGGCCCAAGCAAGGACCTGCTTACCAATTTTAGATTCTCGAATATACATCAAATTCTCCTAAAAGGATGTCTAAATTCGATTGGCACTATATAAAATCTGGCCAATATTAAAATTATTCTAATAATTTTCTAGAAATTAAGGATATTGCATACGAAGTGAAATACGCTTCTTCCCATGGTTTTAGGTATCCTACTTGAATAACATAATCCAAAAATTCTTCTTGCATTTCTATACCTTTTGTGACCATGTCCATATCTTTAGTATGCATTCCTTTTGCAACAAATTCAACCGGATATCCCTCACGATGAGGCTGGTAAAGCAAGTAATCAGGAATTATAGAACGTCCATGTTCAGCTTCACTTATGCACATGGCCCATTCCTTGGATAAAAATGCATTCTCCATTAAGCCACTACGGGCCTGTCTAGCATTTCTCAAAGGTTCGGTGGCTACATCTATAGCCAAATCCTCCGGTAAATCAGGTAGAGCTTTTTCTAATTCAGCTTCAAATATTTCTTTTGCCCTCACCAACAAATCATCTCCAGACTTTTCCAATAATATTTTTCCAACGGCACGAGCTTGTAATTCTCTAGCTAATTGATTACCAGAAATTTCTGGTTCTGGGGTTGCAAGGAATTTGTTTATGGATTCATCCCTTTTGTCAAGATTATCTAATATTCCATACCCCAAAGCTGAGCCTCTAATAACTAAACAATCGTCTGAAACCTCTTGATCTTCTAACTGCTCTAATAGTGGCTTAACTAAATGCTCTGGAACTTTCATTAAACTGATTTTGAGGTTATGGACTCACCCTCTTGCCAACGTGCCATTACCCACAATAAATCTGAAAGTCGATTCAGATATGCTACAGCCAAAGAATCTTCGATGTCACAAGCTATAGCTCTTCTTTCAGCCCTTCGTACTACTGTCCTAGAAATATCTAAAAGTGCTGCAACTCTATTTTGTCCAGGTAAAACAAATTCTTTAGGAAGTTCAAAACTATCTGTTATTTCATCAATTAAACTCTCTAAAAATTGAATCATTTCATTATTAACTTTACTCTTGCCTGATACTAATTTACTATGATTTGAGGGATCTGTAGCTAATTCAGCCATCAAAACATACAGATCTCTTTCAATATGAATGATTTTATTCTCTAAATCACTTCCTTTTTCGCATTCGGTGCGCACTAAACCCAATATTGCTTGAGCCTCATCAACGGTACCATAAGCTTCAGGAAGTACTGAATTCTTTGATACTTTATCTCCATAAAGTAATCCCGTTTCTCCTTCATCTCCTTTTCGGGTGTATATTTTCATTATTATCTGATTAGCCTATGAATTAATAAAGTTTGTAATCAGGATTTAGTATTGATTAGTAACTCCATTTTCTGATTTTTATAAACTGTACGGGCAACGAAATAGTGAGAATTATTATTCAGTAAATTGGTAGCCCATTTTCTTACTTCTTCCATATTGGATTCTCCAACATGCTCTTCCTTAGTCTTGACATTTATTGCAAAATCTAAAAGCGTTTCAAAAGGAATCCGCCCATGACTCCCTACATGTCCCGTATAATCACTCCATGATCCTCGAACCAGTGAAACAAATTTCCCTTCAAAACCCGTTGCCGGAACCTCATCAGGCATATCATTACCTTTGATTATATCTATGTCAATTCCAGATGAAGCCCGTGATTTAGCAGTCTTGGAAAAACCCCAATATGCAAGTGCGATTTTTCTTGCGACCTGAATTGACATTAATTTCTAAAGTAAAAGCCTCTAAATATGCAATTTGATGCACACGAAAGTTTATTTCTGTGCTTATTATCCAAATTCTATGAACTCATCTAAATTAGTGTCATTCGTAATGGCTTTTCTATTTTTTAGTTCACTTTTTGTTACCAGCGGTTGTCTTGAGGAAACGACCAAAAATGATGTGATTAATCAAGATGATTCTACTGATTATAATAATGATAATGGTAGTAATGAAAATCAGAATGGAAATGGAAATAATTTAGAGATAGATTCTGATAATGATGGTTATCCTGATAATATGGATGCTTTTCCGTATGACAAAAATGAATGGAGAGATTCTGACAATGATTTAGTAGGAGATAATGCAGATAAATTCCCTAATGATAATTGTGCGACTAAAGATATGGATGATGATGGGAAACCTGATGAAATAAAAGATAATTGTAGTACTTCTTTGTCTGAAGATGAAGATATTGATGGTGATGGATTTAGTAATGAAATGGAAATGATGCTAGGAACTAATCCAAAAAATTCAGCATCAAAACCACTTGATTATGATGGTGATAAAACTCCGGATGGTTTAGATGATGATATGGATAATGACGGAATGAATAACTCCGTTGATCAATGCCCTCGTGGAACTATGAACTGGGAAGCTGGTTCGGATGCTGATTGGGATAAAGATGGATGTAAAGACAGCGATGAAGATCGTGATGACGATAATGACGGAGTCACGGATACTTCAGATCTATGTGATGAGACTCCATTGAATGAAATTCCAAATGACGAAGGCTGTTCTGCATCACAAAGAGATACGGATGGTGATGGAATTGTAGACTCACTCGATATTTGCTGGGGAGATGATTCAACTGGTGATTCTGACGGTGATGGCTTATGTTCTGATGGAGATCAATGCTCGGACGGGCCATTTCTATATGGTGAGAAAGTAGACGATAATGGATGTTCATATTTTGAAAAACCAATACCGTGGAATAATGGGCCCTATTCTACTGCTTACATGGGAACTGTAGACGATTTCACAGTTCCTCAACCTATTGATGAAAACTTAAATTTTACCAATGACTGGAAATTTAAAGACGAATGGAAAGGGAAAGACAATTATGTTTTTGTAATTTACAATCCTCTAAATCCTGATAGTGTAATCACTTGGAACTCGGCGAATCCCATTGGACAAGCTACTGAATTGAGTTTAATGTTTGAAAAATCCCCAGATAATGTTCACTACTTCTTTGGATCTTATCGTGATGGGGGATGGATGGGAGATGTTAGTTACATGTCTGGAAGAGTAAATGCAGCTCTAACAAGTATGAGTGAAGAAGATAGAGAACATTGGAGCGACAGAGTTCATTACATTGCAATGGATGCTAATTTCTTAGATGGAAGTATTGCTGAATTTATAGAAGAAAAAGAATCTCCTGCATGGTTTTGTATAGATAGATTACAACGCTGGCAAGAAGTCGGAAGCTTTTGGGATCTAAATTTTAACCAAAATTTTAGTTGGTATCGTTTTCATTTCATCGCTAACGAACCAATTTATCTAAACTTTGAATTTGGTTTAGAGAGAGAATTGGCTGCAATGGAGCATCATACAAGTATTCCATGTCATGAACGAAATTTTGCTCCTGAAAATTGTTTGAAAGGAGAATCAGTAACCATCTTTGAATGGAATGAAGGGGACTCAAACACACATGGCGGTGGATGGGGAGGAGGTACAAGCGTTCGAAACGTAGAGATGCCAGATAATCTAGAACGGTTTGATTCTTTTGCAGTTTATACTTACGAAGCATGCCAAGATCATAAAGGATGCAATGAATGGGATTTCATAGGATATTTGAATGCTTACAGTTCGGAATGCTCATTATCTGAGTTTTCAATATATGAAGAGTGCGTTGGTGAAATTTTAGTTCAATACGGAACTCAAGAAGCCTGCGAAAGTGCTGGACATAGATGGGATACAGGAGAGGAACCGGCCAGATGTGAAGGTAAATGGAATAGAGTTTGGAAAGCTGAAATTGGAAGATATATTACGGCGTACAATAGAGAAGGTCGATACATCTCAGATGTTACTCCAATGTTGGGTGTTCTAAAAAATGAAAATATTAATGAATTCAATTATTGGCAACCTAATGCTTATGGACTTACTGTAAAATTATTCTTTTGGAATGAAAACAAAGATTATACTCCTGTCGGTGCAGAATATTTAGCTGGAGCAACAAGGAAATTTAACTTAGAATACAATGATATATTTGGTAATGAAAATCCATTTGAATACAATATTACAGATAATGCTGAAAGAGTAGAAATTGTCACGTTCTTTACAGGTCATGGTCACAGTAGTACTGATGAAAATTGCGCTGAATTCTGTAATCATCAGCATGAATTTACTGTAAATGGAAATACTTTAGATTTATTTGAGCACCCTAACGGAGGAACGCCATATGGTTGCTACAATAGAGTTAATGAAGGTGTTTCAGCCAACCAATACGGAACATGGGTCTATGGAAGAGCTGGGTGGTGTCCTGGACAAGATGTTGAATATAATCGAATAGATATTACTAGTGAATCTGATACAGGAACCAATCAAATCAGCTATCGTGGTTTATACCAAGGTGAAGAATATGATCCTACTGTAAATGACCCAGATGGTTACTTACCTGAAATTAAATTACGTATGTGGATTATTATTTACGAAGCTCAATAATTGTCTATTTCAGTTCTAAAATATTTGTAAAAACACCACATTGAAACAGCTCCAAGTAAGTGCCATAATGCATGACCTTGCGCTAGGGAATCTGGATCACAAAGAACTCCATCTGTTTTACTTGGCTGCCAAATTATTGTAGCTAAAAAATACGATCCAAAACCTAACCAGAAATAAGGGGTGTGAGTTCTTTCTAACTTAATGTCTTCTATTTTGTACAAGAAAAATGCTAAAGCTGCCCAAAGTAGGATTGCCTCAAATTCACTTAAAATAAAATCTATTGGTGTAGAACCTGGGCTTGTATACAAAAATAAGAATAAAATTATTGATGTAGGTAATAAAAATATCAATATTGGTTGTTTTTGATATTTTAGTGCTAGTTCTTGAGAAAGCCAAATTCCAATTAATGCACCCCAAAGGAAAGTAAGAAGGCTGTATTGCCACAATAGGATTGCAAAAATAACGTTAGCTCCTAGATAATAACTGACGAATTCTTTTTCCGACCACCTAAGAAATCTTGAAAAATTATAGAAAACAGGCATGGAAATATACATCATCATCCCAGTAACATCTAACCAACCCCCCCATCCTGTATTGAATCCATGCATAGCAAAACTACCCATACCTACAGCTACGCATGAAATTCCATATAATGTGAGGAACCAACTTCTTGTAGAAAGTGAAGGCTTACCTTCGCTTGGATCGTATTGTGCTAGCCAAAGAATATACATTCCAACAAATACAAATGCTAAATTTGAAATTGTATTTGTAGGTTCACGAATCCAAGTTTCTCTAACTCTTTCACAGTATCCTGATGCACTTGTACCTGTCCATTCCCAACCATTCAAAATATAAGTTAAACCATATATTAGAAAAATAACTGTAATCGCGAAAAGTACTGAAAAAAACTCTTTTCTCTCTTGGATATACTTATTGTCAATCAAGATATCTTAATTTTCCTAATAAATCCACAACCCTTGCATTCATAATTTGGATATAGATCTGGGTTATTTGGAGAAGAACCGTGCCAATGAAATGTGTATTTCCCACATTTAACACAGTATGAATTCTGTTTGTATCCTGTATATGCATGAGCACGTTGTTCCATTACTGGTGTAAGTGCTACTTGAGGCATGGACGGTATTGCCTGAGTGGTAGCAACCGGCCCTTCTGCAGCTTCAACTGGAACTTCAATTTCAATTCCTGCTGCATGAGCCTTCATATTTTCTACTAAATCAGGGAGGAATTTCCCACTATCATCGACGCAAGCCAATTTGGGCATTGCACCTTTCATCCATTCTTCGGCAGGCATTTCGAAATCTACATCACAATCTACACGGTCGTGTATTCTTGAACCACCCATGTCTTCTAGAGTTTTATCCCAATCTTTCCCAGATTGACAGAAATCTCCAAGAGCACAAATTGAAAAATTAGTTTTGGATAATATACTTCCTGCAGATGTTGCAGATTCATACAGATCTTCTGCATTGTCTGGCATTTCTCCTTCACCCCATGTCGAACAAACAATCATAACTCTTGACATTTCAGCCATAGATTTGATGTCAAATCCGTCCATGTCATGGACTTTCCCCTTCAATCCATATCGAGTTGCTTCTTGTTCCCAAGCTTCTGCAAGCCCTTCAGAATTGCCACTCTGTGACCCAAATAAAATGTGAAGATCACGATTACCTTCAGAAACGAATTTAGAAATATCAGTCTCAGACATTAGTTGTTACCCTCCAAATAAGAAATAATCTGGTTGTGCCTGTCGTAAGTTGCAAGTTTACCATATATCGTCATTGAATTCTTAGCAATGCTCATGTGACTTTAAACGCCTCAAATATAGTATTTAGAAGGGGGTTTATTGAACTTACATGTTAGAAGCTGATTTATTTTTATCCAATTAATATTTTAATGAATATATTACTAGTGCCAAACTGTTTTTTTAGCTAGGCACTAGGAATTAAAGCATATCTTTAAAAAAATAAAATATCTGTTTTTAAGAACAAAAACTCTGTTTTGGACTATGCAAAAAAATTAGGCAGCAGGACGCATCCTTTTTATGCTTCATACTTATTTTTAAATTATGAGAAGAAGACACATGCCTGCTAGTGATAATGGTAAGATGTTGACACTTTGTGGTCACGCCGCAACCAAACAAGAATATCGTAGAATGAGAACACTACGAATCGAAGAAGTCACTTGTAAACGTTGTCTTAATCTGAATACTGCTAATCTAGAAAAAATTCAGGAAATCGATTATAAAACTGAAAATAATCTTGATAAGAGAATTAAGGCCGTTCAAGTCTAAAATAGAAATGATCGAAGCCTTACCGTCATAATTTGTTCTGAAACATCCTGACTGACGTCTATCCGGTCGATATATATAGAGTGTAATAGAGTCACTGACGCCCAAAATTAAAGTGGGCACAGTTCTGTCGACCTTCTCACGTCAGTTGACATCGCTGTACCCGGGGTGGAATTGGTGCCTGATCCTAAGATCAGGTTCCTTTTCCGGCGTACAAGTTTTGTTTTCCCGCGACATCTCGCCTGTTTTCCTGGCTTGCGTGCTTAGATTGTTTCCCCTTGGGTTTTAAATTGTTTCCCTCTTTTCCCGCTCAAATTGTTTCCCCCAGTGTCCTGGTTGTTTCCTTTTTTGCATTCAAAGATCGTTTCCCCTTAGTTTCCCAAGTTGTTTCCTTCTAGGCTTTTGCCCTTACTCCTTAAGTTGGCTTCATAACCCGAAGGTCATGTTTCCCAGAGTGCGGGAACTTTACATGGACAGGGGGAGTATATACTACCTTTCGGATACACTTAAATATGATGAGCGCGCAAATGTTATTTTGCGCTTATTTTTTGCATTTTTTTGTAAAAAATTATATTTTGGTGTTTGCCATATTACAAACTTCATCAAAATGGACTTTGCCAACTGGTTGAACTGACAATCTCTGCCCTCTTTTGATTACAAGCATCTCTTCCAAAGCTGGATTTTCCTTTAATTGATCTAAAGTCACCATTTCATCAAATTTAGTTACAGGCTCCATATCTATCAGAAACCATCTAGGTACTTCTTCTGTGGCTTTAGGATCGTAGTATTTGGATTTCTTATCGAATTGTGTGATGTCTGGATAAGACTCTTTACAAATTTTAGAAATTCCTGCAATATGTGGAGGTTTAGTATTCGAATGATAATAAAGAACCAGATCTCCAATACGCATCTTATCTCTCATGAAATTTCTAGCTTGGTAATTACGGACTCCATCCCAATGCGTACTACCATCCTTGACTAGATCATCAAACGAGTAAACGTGTGGCTCACTTTTCATTAACCAGTAATTTGTCATCATTTAGCTAATTCGCCGGCCTGTTTAACCCATTCGTCCCGTTTGACTCTTCCTGGGAAGAACTCAATTGCAACATTTACTTCTTCCTCAATCTCAGAAGTCATCTTTGCAATTTGTGAGAACTTGAAGATACCCAAAGCATTGAGCTTTTCTTCAATGAAAGGACCAATGCCCTTAATCTCTTGTAAATCATCCTTGTCAGAAGCACTAGCAATACCAAGAACTCCAAAATCGATTCCTTCAGCCTTAGCTGCTACTCGGTCTAAGTCTTCTGCCTTCTTGAGTGCTTTCTCATCAAGCTCTGCATCTTCACCAATCAAGATCTTTGCCTGAGCTACCCATTGGTCTCTCTTAACTCTACCTGGGAAGAACTCTATTGCTTCGTTTACTTGATCTTCTAAATCAGAAGTCATATTGGCAATTTGCCTGTAAGTATAGATTCCTAAAGCATTCAACTTTTCTTCAATGAAAGGACCTATTCCTTTGATTACCTGCAGGTCATCTTTTGATACAACTATTGATGCTGCAACAAATGTCCTAGTAATTCCTGAAACACCCGTCAATTGATTATTGTCTTTACCCTTCCAAGTAAATGTCTCACTTCCGTCCGCGTCAGTAATAGTTGCCGTACCTCCATTTTCAAACTCTGAAGCATCTGCTAGTTCAACTTCTGATGCGCCAGCCTCAACTTCGTTAGCCAACGTACTTTGAGTCGCAACGCCAATTACCTTGAAATCAATTGTTTCAGCTCTAGCTTTGACTCTTTTGATTTCTTCTTGCTGCTTAGTCTCTTGTTCAGTAACTACTGGTTTAGGCTCAGGTTCCTGTTCAGGTTCTGGTTCTGGTTCTGGCTCCGGTTCTGGCTCTGGCTCTGGTTCGGATTCCTCTTTTAGAACTTCTACAGCCCATGTAACGTAGACCGAGGCTGTTCCTAACTTCATTAGTGCTTCATAGTCTGCACCATCGATGCTAGGCTCATCATCTTTGAAATTCACTCTGAATTTAATTTTACCATCTTCATCTGCGACCAGTGAAGTTTGACTACCTAAGTCATCAATTTCAGACACTACTGAGAACCTCTTGTCATTATCCTTTGAATTTAGATCTTTAGCATTAACAACTCCACCAGAATTTAATCCAGATATTGTCAGAACTTGTTTAGATAAAATTTCTTCACCAGGTTCGAGCCCTTTAGCTGGAGTTATGACAAACGGATCCATCTTGGTTCCTGCACCACCATTAAATTTAGGTTTAGAAGACGTATTTTCTGGTTCCGGATTCGATGTGGAAACTACTAATGGTTCTTCCTCTTTTTCTGATTCTTCTTTCTTTTCAGAAACGTTGATAATTAATTCACCAATATATTTTCCTTTGGAATGTTTCATTATAACTTCATAAGTGTACTTTCCAACCTTTTCAGGGTGTCCTGAAATAATTCCAGTCTTGGAGTCTATATCTAATCCATTTAAATTGCCCGAAATACCATAACTTATCCTCTTAAGACCTTCTTTATTTACAAGACTAATATATTTCTTTGTATATTCGTGTAAAGTAGGGACAGCCCGTATCTTAGATTTATTATCTCCAATGATATAGTTTATCTCGTTTGGCTGATAAATCAAGGAATTATCATATCGTTTCTTTAGAAGAGGAAATAGAAGAAGCAAGAGAAGTAATAATACCCAACAACATGTTTCTGCCCAATTTGTGCCTGAGCTAGAGGTACTAGCGGTTGAAGCAACTCCTTGTAGCATATCATTAACACCATCTCCATCTGCATCTGCAGGATTTCCTGCTGCGTTTGGATTATACTCGTCTCTGTCTAAAATTCCGTCTCCATCTGCATCTCCATTAGCATTAGTTGGTAAAGGATCCCAAATATCTGGAATTCCATCATTATCTGTATCTGGATCTAATGGATTCGAGCCAAGGGCAATTTCTTCGGTATCGTTCAAACCGTCCCCATCGTCATCAGGATCTGCTTCGTTACCGATTCCATCTCCGTCTGTATCAAACCATTCGCTAGAATCTAATGGGAAAGCATCAACTGCAACACAAACGTCGATGATTGTGACATTACCATCACAATAACCATCATCATCTGTGTCTGGATCTAATGAATTGGTTTCACCTTCATCAAAAGTTCCATTACCATTTACATCTTCCTCAATATCTGTAAGGCCATCATTATCGTCATCTAAATCTTCTACAAGAGCCGGATCTGATGTTGAAGTACCTGTAATTGTATCAGGCATTCCATCTCCGTCAGTATCTTTGCTTGCTGAAGCATCATCTGGGAAGGCATCATCATCATCCATAACTCCGTCACCATCTCGATCTCCGCTAACACATATTCCCTCAACTGCAATTAAACCATCACATGTTCCATCATCATCTGTATCTGGATCTAGTGGGTCTGTTTCACCATCATCAACTATTCCGTTCCCATTGGCATCCTCTACAACGTCATCTAAACCGTCGCCATCATCGTCTGTATCTGTATTGTCTCCAATACCATCTCCATCTGTATCGAACCATTCTGTTTCGTTTGTTGGGAAAGCATCGATTGCTTCACAAACATCTACGATAGTTACTGGTCCGTCACAGTAGCCGTCACCATCTGTATCTACCTTGAGAGAGTCAGTTTCACCTGCGTCAACAGTTCCATTTCCATTTGCATCCTCTAGTGTATCATTCAAGCCATCTCCATCGTCATCTGGATCTGCATTGTTACCAACACCATCTTCATCAGTATCTAACCATTCAGAAGGATCTAATGGGAAAGCATCAGGACCTGCCTCACAAATGAGAACTTCATTGATAGTTACAGAAAGAGGGCCATCACAGTAACCATCATCATCTGTGTCAGGATCTAAGGAATCTGTTACTGGATCTGATGATGCTTCATCCGTATCATTCAGACCATCATTATCGTCGTCCATATCCTCTACAAGAGCTGGTTCTGAGGTTGAAGGGCCTGTTAGATTATCTGGCATTCCATCGCCATCTGTATCTTTGTGAGCGCCTGAATCTAATGGGAAGTCGTCTCCTCCTACACACACACCAATTACAGTTAGAGGGCCGTCACAATATCCATCTCCATCTGTATCTGGATTAGTTACATTAGTTCCTATTACGTTTTCTTCACCTTTTGGTAAACCATCATTATCTATATCACAAGCTGTTGAATTTTCATCAGGATCACAGCCATCGAATGTATCTGTTCCATTAGCTATTTCATCAACATCAAGGAAATTATCATTGTCATCATCTGGATCTTCATTGTCTCCTATTCCATCCCCATCATTATCATTCCACTCATCTGGATCAGTTGGGAAGGCATCAGTAGCGTCACAAACATCTGTTATAGTAACTGGACCATCACAATACCCATCATCATCGGTGTCTGGGTCTAATGGATCTGTAGCTGGATCTGAATTTTGCTCATAGAAATCTGTAAGATTATCTCCATCATCGTCAGTATCTGCATTGTTGCCAATACCATCATCATCAGTATCTAACCATTCAGTAGGATCATCTGGGAAGTCATCTAAGTAATCTGGATAAGTGTCGCCATCAGAATCTCGATAATAAGTTGAAAGAGTAATGGCAGTTCTGTAAGTATTGCCATCAATTTCAGCTGTGACAGTATAGTCTGTGGCTGGAATCTCTTCAAGAGGAGTTCCGCTAATTGTACATGTACCCTGGGCCATATTCAATCCATCAGGTAAATCTGGTGAAACTGAACAAGTTGCTCCAGTAACGTTGGTTTTACTTCTTTTCAATGAATTAGCTTCTGTCAAGAAAGAATAGGGAGTTTCAACTAGTGATGGTGAAAGGACCTTACAAGTAACACCACAGAAAGAAGTACCATCACCAATTTGACCATGACTTTGCCTTCCCCAACAATAAATCGAACCATTCTCGATTAAAACACAAGAATGATCTCCGTTACTATCGATAGCTAATTTCGTTAAGTTATCACCAAAGGCTTGGGTTGGTAAAGGTGTATAATCTGTAGAATCTGTACCTCTACCGAGTTGCCCTGCATTATTTCTTCCCCAACAATAAACTGAATTATTGTCAAGAAGAGCACATGTATGATCATCTCCAGTACCAACGTCAACTACAGTCCGACCACTTGGCCAATTATCCTGGTTTACCAAAGTAGGAACTAGGACCTTATCGGGACTGTTAGAGCCAGTTCCAACTTGTCCATGATCATTCTTACCCCAACAAACTAGAGAACCATCCTCGAGAATTGCACAGGTATGCCCCATATTACTAAAAATTGCTACTGCAGGTCCACCAAGAGGTTCCGTTTGTGTTGGCACATGGCGGTTTGTAGTTGTACCATTTCCAAGTTGTCCAAACTCATTGCCACCCCAACACGAGACTGTTCCATCGTCAAGTAAAGCACATTTATGATCGCTTCCTGATGTTATTGCTACTGCCTTTTTTCCTCCTTCAAAAGGAACGATATATGTTGGTGTAGCTCGGTCTGTTGATGTTTGATTATCTCCAAT
>MIZB01000279.1_pt1 | contig 17955 bp, 18 predicted proteins | sample 888171 | NCBI WGS metagenome assembly MIZB01 (sample SAMN05440186, study PRJNA335308) | marine metagenome | isolation source: marine water
TCAGACTCTGAATACAATGGTTTGACTTTATATCTAATTATGAGACATCGATTCAATCAGAATCTAATTTTGAAAATATTAGTTCTAAAAGTATAGATACCGGAACGGGAAATACTCAAGCTTGCATGCCTGCAGGTCGACTCTAGAGGATCCCACCGATATTAAAATTTAAAATGATCAATTCGCAAGGTGATGTCATAGAGACCATTACCAAAAATCTTGAAAATAATAGCTTTGACAATTTATTAGTTCAACCAAAAAAATCTGGAAATTATTCTATTGAATTAACACTGTATAACGATAATGGTTATTTACAAGATTACTATTACAAAGAAAACTTATTTGTTGATTTAAATCTGCCGGATTTGCATCTCGATATGCCAGAACTAATTAGTGAAACATCGGAAGGTATATTGTCACAAGTAAAAGGCGTTGATGTTAACGATAAATTCTTTGTAAAAGGCCAAATAAGAAATTTAGGTACTGTTAATGCTAATAATGTCTCGGTAAAAATAGAATATGAGGATAAAGTCAAAACTATAAACTATACTAAATTAAGCCCAAAAGAAATCATCAACTGGACTTTAAGCGATTATGAAATATTAGATAGCAATAACTTTTCTCAAAACGTAAATATAAATTTAAGTGTTTTATCTTCAGATTACTACGAAATCGATCCTGAAAATAATATAACTTCATTCTCATTCTTCATTCATGATGAACAATCCCACTACTATACCTCTATTGTAAAAAACTTGAACACCATTGAATTAGTAAGTAATGATAATGGATATTATTTTCCGTGGCTAGAAACTGAAATAACTATTATAGACTCATCAGAACAATCGTGGGACCTAGTAAGTTTTAACTTTAGTTTACCGCAATCTTGGGAGATTAATAATACAAATATTTTGCATGTAAGTACTGAAAGTAAGGCTTTGATCAAACTGAAACCTCCAATTGACGCTAAGAAAGGAGAGACAAAAATACCTTTTGAAATCTTAAATGGAAATGGTACCATAGGAGGCTATGGTAACGTAAGTGTCACTGTACCTCAATACTATGGAGTAAGTATAGCTGCCCAACAAATGGACTCAAGCGTTAAAATTTTAGTTACAAATACTGGAAACGGTAAAGACACCTTCAAACTATCAAAAGAGCTTGTAGATGGGTTGACTTTATATCTTACTGAAACATATTTTGAACTTGAAGCATACGAAACAAAAGAAATAAACACTCAAGGACTAGAAACTGAAACTACATTAAAATATGAGGCTTACTTTGAAGTAGAAAGTATAGGAAACGAGAATATTTCTGCTAATGTTGTTTTGGAAATAAAAGGAATTGAAAATTCAGAATCTGAAGAATACTCAGGCCTAAATTTAATTACAATTGCTACAATTGGATTTGTGATATTCACAATTTTTATAGTAAGGATGAGAAGAACATAATCAATGCAACATTTTTTAGACCTATACAGGGGTGGTAAACTATGAGAGCCGGAGGCATCGTCTTAATATTGATTTTAAATCTTGTTTTGCCAATGGGTTCTGCCATTGAAGAAAATACAACTTTTGATGTTACCTTCTTCGACAAAAATGCAGACGGAATAGATGACAGAATGGACCATCTGGTGGCAAAGGGTGAAGATGTAGCTGTCATTATGATGTTCTCTACTGCAACTTCTGATAAGCACGTTAACGAAATAATAGAATTGGGGTTAGAAGTAACTCATGTTTACAAATACATTGATGCAATAAGAATAGATAATGTTCCTTCAGAAAAATTACGAGATTTAACTTCAGTTTCAGATTTAAAACTAGTTGAATGGCAAGTTCCAGTTTATCCTATGCTAGATACTGCAGTTAAAGCCGTTAAAGTAAGGGATTCAGATGAATATTCTCCAGTTGTGTGGGACAAAGGATTGTATGGTGAGGGAATAAACGTAGCTGTTTTGGATACTGGAGTCGATAACGAGCATGAGACTTTCGGAGTTTATGCAGATCAAAGTGTTAGACGATTCATTGCTGGAATGAACTGTGACGGAGGTTGTCCTACAGATGAAAACGGAAACTATCAATTTACAACAGATGAGAATAGTAATGAAGATCCTGATGACTTTGATGGACACGGAACACACGTTGCATCAACAGTCCTTGGAATGGGAGGAGATGATGACGAAGATGGTGATGGAGAAATAGATTTTATCGGTGTTGCACCTGGAGCACGCCTTATAGACATGAAAGTAATGGCAGATTGGGGTTCCGGTTCTGCTGCTGATATTAACGAAGCAATAGAAGCATGTATTGAGAATGTAAACACTGATTGGGAAAACGACGGTGAAAAAAATAATGGAGTGCATATTATGTCTATGTCGTTGGGAACAACCAGTGACAGCGATGGTACCGATTCTCAATCACAACTGGTTAACCAAGCTAATGCAGCAGGCATTGCAGTAATCATTGCTATGGGTAATGATGGTGATGAGGAAGTACCTTCTCCTGCAGCTGCAGATTGGAGTATTGCAGTTGGAGCTATAGACAATAATGACAACGTTAATAGAAATGATGATGATTTAGCTAGTTACAGCAATTATGGCCCTAGACAAGATGATGGTGATAATGATAGATGGGATGAATTGAAACCATCTGTTGTAGCTCCTGGAAGTGATATTAGAGCTGCTGCAGGACATGCTAATTTCTTCGGAGATAGTAATGCTCAGGGATGGTCCACTCTTAGTGGAACCAGTATGGCTACGCCCATTGTAGCTGGGTTAGCGGCATTATTGCTAGAAGCTGATGGTTCGCTGAAACCTACTTCAACAACTAATGGTGTAAGAGACCGATTGCAAGATTTCTCTGAAGCATGGGATGGAGAACATGATGGAAGTCCATCTGAACCTAATGAAAGTGATAAGTACAATTATTATTACGGATATGGATACATTGATGGATATGAAATAGTTGATATAAATCAACCTGATGCAGTAGTTACTGAAATTACCTCAACACCTGAAACTCCGTTGGAAGGTGATACTGTTACTATAACTGTAGATATTGAAAATCAAGGTAATGTGGACATCGAAAGTGCTTCGATTAAATTGACATCAGATGGTAGCGAGATTCTTAGTGAGGAGTCATTAGATACAATATCTGTTGATTCAAGCATAACATGGACTTTTGAATGGACTCCTGAAGAAGGTGAATACGATCTAGAAGTTGAAGTCTATGATGTTTCACCATCTGAAAGTGATACTAGCTCCAATAAACTTGAGAAAACTATAAGCGTCGGAGCTGCACCTGCTGAAGGCGTTGATCTTACTATAACTGAAGTGTGGACTGACAATCTGGATCCTGTGGATAATGAACACATAAACATTTATGCAAAAATAAAGAATCAAGGAACTGAAGATTCTGAAAACTTTGAATTAAGATGGTACCATAATGCCACTAAATTCTCGACAATTATGGGTGAGGTAATAGAAGTTGAAGAAGAAACAACTATCGAAACACAATGGATTGCTGAAGAAGGTCCAAATACTCTAAGTGCTAGATTAGTGGGAATACAACCTGAAGATCAAAATGACAACAATGATGAAAGAAGTTTTGAAATTGATGTAGGACCTGCACCAGACGAGCCTGATTTCTCCCCAGCAAATATTGAATTTGTAGGTGAATTGGAAGATGGAAATGAAATTACAATAAATTTTGATATTCTGAATTTAGGTAAAACAAGCGGAAGCGTTGATTACGAAATAATGATAGATGGAAGTGCTGTGGATAATGGAAGGGAACAAGTTTCTGCAGAATCATCGAAGACCATATCATATCTCTGGACTGCTGAAGAAGGAATCAGCATTGTAACGGTTGAATTGAACAACGCAGACCCTGTAGAAACTACTGAAGAAAACAATGAAGTTACAAAAGAAATTGAAATTCAAGAACCAAAAGAAGATTTTGAATTAAAAAGTATATCTTGGAATGATCCTTTATTCGTTGGTGAAGAAACCATAATTACCATAACAGTATCCAATAATGGTGGAAAAGAGGGTAATGCATTAGTTTCAACTTATGCTGCTGAGAATTTACTTTATCAGGAAAGTCTTGAAGTGGGATCTAACCAAGAGAATACAATTTCGTTTACATGGACACCTTATGAATCTGGCAGTATACAAATTACTTCTGAAATAGAGGAATATGATGAATTAATTAGTAAATACGCATACATTCAGGAAGCTGAAGAAGAAAATATGAATCCTGTTGCTACTATATCTACAACAATCAACGGAATTCCTGTAAATGAACAATTTCTTAACCTAGAACAAGGCGATATTGCTTCATTCAGCAGTTCGTCTTCTTATGATAATGATGGAAATATTGTTAGTTTTACATGGACACTTAACAATGGAATAGACTCTGAGATAAATAATCAAGAAAATCTTAATTATAAATTTGACATTGAAGGAAGCTATGAGCTAACTCTTACTGTTGTTGATAATGATGGAGGAAGTAGTACAAGTGGAACATGGTTCATATTCGTTACAACTAAGACCAATACTGGAGGAACTGGAAGTGAGGATGAAGGCAGTAATACTCTTCTAATTGGTGGAAGTATAGCTGGTATTTTGGCACTGGGTGCTGTTGTTGGAATGAAATATTTCCGAAATGAAGATGAAGAAGAAGACTTCTTTGATTTTGAAGACACTGGACCAACCACTTTATCTTGCCCGAGCTGTTCTGGACAAATAACGATAAATACCGAACAGAGACCGATACAAGTTGGATGTCCAATGTGTCAAAGTCAATTTATAATTAGAGAATAAATTAAGCTTCTATTCCGACTGCTTCTGCTAATGATTCAAAACCCTCGGATTCAATACGCTTTTTCAATCCCTTTACAATACTTTTAGCAATTCCTGGACCTTCAAATACTAAGCCAGTGTAAAGCTGTAAGATTGAAGCTCCTGCTTTTATTTTTTCCCATGCGTCATCTGCTGTAAGAATCCCTCCAACTCCAATAATAGGAACTTTACCATTAGTCATCTTAAAAATTTTTCTAATCATCTCGGTACTCTGATCCTTAAGAGGTGCGCCACTTAGGCCGCCTTTCTCTTGGTAAACCTTTTCAGATGATTGATGCTTTGCCTTTGGTCTATGTATAGTAGTATTAGTTGCTACAATTCCTGAAAGCTTGTACTTTTTTACTAATTTAACAATATCTTCCAAGAACCCATCACCTAGCTCAGGAGCAATTTTAACTAAAAGAGGTTTTTCTGAAGTACCTTTTTCAACAGACTTTTGTTTATTAATTTCACAACAATTTTTCTATAATAGAATCCAAATTTTCTTGACTCTTGAAGGTCTCTAAGACCAGGAGTATTAGGCGAGCTTACATTTATGACAAAAAAGTCTGCGTGATTCCATAGAATTTTAATTGAACCTGAATAATCTGAAGGCGCTTCTTCAAGTGGAGTTACTTTTGATTTACCYAAGTTAATTCCTACTGGTGAATCYGGCCATAAGCCCTTATCCTTCCAAAATTGTAACTGTTCCTGAAGGSCATTTGCACCGATATTATTGAAACCCATGCGGTTGATAAGAGCCTTCTCTTTGTTTATCCTGAACATCCTAGGCTTTGGATTTCCTGGTTGCTCATGAAGAGTAACGCCGCCTATTTCACAAAATCCGTAACCTATTGATTGCCATGAAGGAACCGCCGCCCCGTTTTTGTCCATACCTGCAGCTACTCCAATGGGATTTGGAAAATCAATATCAAAAACATTAACTGGAAGATCAGGTGAACGATAAAGCGCTCCTAACATCGAWAGAGAGAATCTAGTTCKAGACATTTTAGATAGYACWGCTAAAACCCGTGAATGCGCGCGTTCTGAATCTTGCAAAAAAACTGCCGGCCTCAGAAGGGTTCTGTATAGAAGACTCATCTAAAAGTAAAGTCGATAACTGGTTAGATATAAGGTTAATGGAACAATCATTCCAGCTCTTCCTCCTCTTTTACTATAGTAGTTACAACACCTAYAATTCCTAATATTAAYAATACTAAACCGAAAAGTAAYAACAAAATTGGAGAATCTGCCCAATAAAACCARGATAAAATTAAAATTAATCCAACCATGAAACTCAGGGATGAAGACAGCTTACGAATCATAAAGGCCATGGTAAGCTAGTATAGTTGGCCTTAAAACCAGACCTCCATACTTCAGTAACATGAGTATTAGTTTAACCGTGATAATTCCTACTTTGAACGAAGGTGAGTCTATTGGACCCACTATAGACCAAATACCTAGGGATTTATCATGGCTAGATGTTAAAGTCTTAATAGTTGATGGAAATTCAACAGATAATACTGCAGAAGAAGCCGAGAAAAGAGGGGCTATAGTTCATAACGAGCCTCGGAAAGGATATGGAAGGGCTTACAAAACAGGATTTAGTTTAATAGATACGGATTACGTAGCTACTATTGATGGAGATACGACTTATCCTGCTGATAAAATCCCTCATGTTTTAGCATTTTTGATTAACCATAATTTAGACTTTGTAACATGCAATAGRCTAGATCGAATGGATTCCGATGCTATGTCTGTWACTCATAAAATTGGTAATTGGGGGCTAACATTTGGAACAAATCTRTTTCAYGGAATCAACATAAAAGATTCGCAAAGTGGAATGTGGGTTTTCAAAAAAGAAGTCATAGGAAAAGTGAATTTAACGAGCGATGGAATGCCACTATCTGAAGAATTTAAAATTGAGGCTTTCAAAAGGGGTTTAAGGGCTGTAGAAATTCCAGTTCCTTTCCATGCCCGAGTTGGAGAAGTCAAATTGAATACATGGGAAGATGGAATATGGAATCTTTGGTTTTTGGTTACTAAAATGAGAGACTTTAGGTAAATTAAAATTAATCTGAACAGGTTCCATCTGAATTAGTATTACAAATGTGGAACCATTTCCAATTGCTTTGACCTTGCTTTTCAGTTATATCTGAACCTAAATCATTAGTAAATTCAATAACTATTGCATAGTCTCCACTGTCTCCGTAAAATTCAGAAGTATCAAAAATAAAAGGATTGAAATTTGGACCTTCCTCGGATGCTCCAGATTCATAAATTACTGACATCTGATCTCCAAAATATGAAAACTGCATAGTTTCTACTACTTCAAGTTCACGACCATTATCTGAATCCCAATAATCTTCATCTTCACCCTCTTCGAATAATTCTTCAGAAAAGTAAATTGTTATTGTGCCTGTAACTGAAGGAATAATTATAACTGATGTATCAAGATTTGAATCTGGATTGTCAATTACCTCACTTGAAAAATGCATATTAGTGATAACTCCATCGTCTCTGTCCAAAGGTTTACTTCCGTCGAATTGAACTAAGTCTGCAACTGCGCTCTCTGAAAACTTATTTAGAATTACAGAATCTGTAGCTTTTTGACTTCCAAGTTCAACTTCTACACTATACTTTCCATTCATTTTGAATAAATCTGAATAAGCAATTGATACTGAACCTCTTCCATCGTCAGTCAAGTCAAAAGAGCCTGAAAAAGCAGGTATTGAACCTCCAGAGTAATCAACAGAATTCGGTACATTGGTTATTGTATACTTTCCATCTTTAGCTAAGCTACCAAAAGCTGGAGATGTTGCTAGAACATTAAATGTAAATGTGTTATCGTTAGCATCTTTACCTTCGTTAACATCAATAAGCACAGATATGCTACCTGCTCCGCTGTAAAATCCAAAATTTGTGAATATAGTTGATGACAAAATAATTAACAATGCAATCCCAACAGCTCCTGCTATCTTCATCTTAGTAGCCAATTCCATATCTAGAAATGAGGAAGACTCAGAATCATCATAATCGTCATCCCAGTCTTCACCATCATCCCAATCCTCTTCAGATTGCATAATAACCATTCTAAAAGTTACTTCTTAAAGGCTTTCCACGTTAACTTGAACTAGTTTGCTAATTCTGGAACAACGCCTTTTTTACCAGTCATTAGACTTAGAACATCATGTTTCAAGACACCTTTAGCAATCAAAGCTAAAACTTTGTTCTTGATTTTAGCTGCAGGCATTGACCCGACAAACATGTGTGTGAAAAATTCTTTAGTTTCTTCATCCAAAGCTGCATATTTTATCAAACTATTAGGCATAACCATCAAAAGATGCCAGCCTACTTTTAACCAKWCTAMAYYATMGSSCSAWTTMGAGCTCGGTACCCGGGGATCCCACATTAAATCTTGTTTCTGAAAGTTACCGTCTTTGAAYAATACATCTAAAGATTCTGCAGCTAGTCTTCCTGAGTCCAATGCATAGTAAAGTCCTTCACCAGATAATGGAGATACAAAACCTCCGGCATCTCCTACTACCATCATTCGATCTCCAACAGTACAACTCATTCCCATACCTACAGGGATGTTTGCACCAGATATCATTTTCCTATCTACCTCTATGTCTTTAGGGAACCAACCTTGCTCCTTTAGTGTTTCAACGTAATCTAATAAATATTTTCTTTCACTCCAACCCTTCTTCTCTTTCTTTAATTTTTTAATAATATTTCTTGGGCAACCTATTCCCACATTAAGGACGGTATCTTTTGAAAATGACCAACCATAGCCGTCTAGCCCGTCGTATTTGATATGGGCCATAGATATCCTTTCTTCGCCATAAACCTCATCCATGAACTCTCTACCAACATCTACTTCAAAATAAAGTGCCATTGCAATGTCTTCGTCTCTCCAATTCATAGGCATTTTTTCTAYTTCCCTAATTCTTTTAGAGACTAAATCGTAAGAACCACCAGCRCCAATAATTACTTCTCCACTAAGCTCTTCACCATTTCGTAACTTAACAATCACCTTGTCATCTAAAACTTCGAAATCTTTGACTGCAACTCCTTGAATTAATGTAGCTCCTTCAGCAACTGCGTATTCTACTAATTTATTATCGAATTGGAGTCTACGAATATTGTAGAAAAAAGGTTTCTCACTAACGTAATCCACTGGTAAAAATTCAGGCCCATAAACTATACCYCTTTGACACTTTGATTCAAGAAAATCATCCCAATTATTAATAATATGATCAAACTCTTCAATGTGAACACAAAGGCCCCCGCCGCATGCTTTTTCTCTAGGAAATTTTGCTCTGTCTACAAAAGCTACGCTTTTRCCTTGCTTAGCCAAATAATATGCTGCTGTAGCACCTGAAGGGCCTGCACCTGCTACTACAACATCGTAATGTTTCAAACTTGACCTTGCTTCCTGAAACGAGTTACATATCCAGTTATTCTATTTCTCATAGTCAAACTTTCTACGTCAGTCAACTCTTCAACAATTGATTTATTATGGTCAAAATCTTCATTAAATCTGTCTGAATAATTTCTTACTAATTCAATAGCAACACGTTTGATGTAAGTCGGTCTTACTCTACCCATATATTCGCTTTAATTTTAGGGCCTATTTATAATCTATTATTATTTGATATTGTATAAATGCAACACAAACCAATTATATCATTGCTCTATGGAAGGTTGTGTTAAACGAAGCTTCAAGACTGCCAGGACTGACGGTTTACACTCGAAAAGGAATGAGATTGGGTGTAGTTCATGATGTTCTTTTAGATACTACTCAACGCATTGTTTCAGCTTTACTCATTACTGGGACTACTCCTAGCTTAGTAAAAGACGGAGCAAANTGTAATAATTCCATACAGATGGGTACAAGACTTAGACGATGTTGTAATTTTGAGATATTTCCCTGATAAAATTGACTTTACAGAAAATACAGAAAAAACAGAGTTTGAATTCGAAGACGATGATGGCTTTTAYGATGACTAGAAATAATATTCCTCGTGTATCAAATTAAGAATTGTAGTGAAGCCCCGTAGTGTAGTGGTCCATCATTTGAGACTCTGGATCTTGAGACCCAGGTTCGAATCCTGGCGGGGCTACCACTAATTAAACCCACCATATTGACAAATATGGATGTTTGGACCATTCTATTTGCTACTCTGCTGATTGTTGCACTGTTTTGTGGTTGGTTAGTGTGGGTTTCAAGATTTGTTTGGGAAAGTAAAGAATTGGCCGTGAAATATGCGGCTATTGCAGGAGCTGCGACANTTGGGCGTTATGATAATAGGAATNGGAAAAAATATNGAAAGAAAATTTACTTGAGCATAGACCAACCCAGATTAAAAATAATGAAATAGAATCTGTCTNACGAAAANTNGGGAAAATAACAATNTATTTATCCTAAAAAATTTGGTAGGATTGAGAAATGGSTTAAAGATAGAATAGGGGGGCCTGACCAAGTTAGAAGACCTTTGGATAAGTTTACAACATTCATCTGGGAAAATTGTAACGGTGAAAATAATATAGCAGAAATTATTTCTAAATTTGATCGTAAATTTGGTGAGGAAGTAGCTCCTGCGGATGTAAGGGTTCAGAAATTCATAAAACAACTCCTAGAATTAAATTTGATTACTCTGAATTTGTAACATTATTATTATATTAAGGCTTACAAGACCGAATATACGAATGTCTGAGATAAAGTTTGACTGGGAAACTGGAATAGACGAAGTTTGTACGAAATTAAAAGATAAGAAGCTAATAGGAATACAGCTCCCAGATGGACTAAAGGTTAAATCTCATACTATCACTAAAAAAATTAAGGAATTAACTGGAGCAAATGTAATTTTATGGGGTGAGCCTACCTACGGAGCATGCGACTTGGCAGACAGACCTTTGGAAGAAGTCGGGGCTGATGCTCTTATTCATTTAGGCCATATGCCTATGCCCTATCATTCAGAATTTTATGCAATACCCACTTATTTTGTACCTGTAAAACATACTGGAAAGTTAAATCTTAAAGARGATAGTTTGAAAGAAATAAAAGAGATGTTACCTAAAAAAATAGGAATTGTGACTACTGCCCAACATTTACATATGATTGATGAAGCTACTGAGAAATTAGAAAATATTGGCTTTGATGCAAGTGTAACTAAAGGTGGGCCACGACTGGCTGCAGCTGGCCAACTACTGGGCTGCAACTCCTCCTCAGCAAGAAGATTAAAAGTTGATGGGTTTTTGTACATAGGTACTGGATTATTTCACCCGTTAACTGTAGCTTTATCAACAGGAAAGAGAGTAGCATGCGTTGATCCGCATAATGCCAAAGTAAGTGAAGCCGATCCAAAACCTTTCTTAAAACAAAGATATGCTGCAATTTCCGTTGCTAAAGATGCAAAGAGATGGGCTGTACTATTCTCAAATCAAATTGGCCAAAAAAGAATTGAACTTGCTGAAAGAATGTCAAAAGCGTTGGAAGATGCAGGAAAAGAAGTTATAATGGTTGGTAGCATACACCAATCTCATGAACAACTGCTAGGAATGGGGATAGATGCTGCAGTAATTACAGCTTGTCCAAGACTGGCTATTGAAGATGGACCAACATGGCCTATGCCACTTCTTACAGTCCCCGAAACCCAAATTGTTCTTGGTAGGATTAAACCAGATCCATACCCATTTGACGAATTTGCATAAGGATTAATATCTTAAACTTGCCCGGCCTCAATGATTARCGTGGCTAACCTAGAAATTGAAAATGTCATTGTCGCATCCCACTTAGGAAAGGATATTGAATTAATTAAATTGGCAACCGAATTACCTAATGCAAGATACTCTAGCTCTGGCAATCCCTCAGTAATTATAGAATTGGATAGAACTAATCCAAAATTCATTGGACATAAACGTTTGAAGGCTGCAGGTGTTTTATTTAGTAATGGAAAAGTGTTAGTAACTGGAATAGCTTCACTTCAAGAAGGTAAAGAGATAATTGCTAAATTAAAATCATCAATAAGAGATATTGATCCTAAAATTAGTACAAAAAGAGCTACTAAAATTGAAAATATGGTAACTAGATTAAATTTCGGTAAAAGATTGGATTTACAATTAATCTCGAACGCAATTCCAGGTTCTGAATATGATCCCTTAAGATTTCAAGGACTGATTATACGTGTTGATAACCCCCTTGCTAGCTTTATTCTCTTTGAATCGGGCGTTGCTGTTATTACTGACATTGTAAGTGAAGCAAAAGCCAAAAAAGCATTTAAAGAATTAAAAAATCTCATTGAATCCAGTATTTTAGCGTGAGCAAAGATAAACTTTCTGAAATCGGACAAGCTATAGAAAAAGCTGTTAGAAATGATTGTGAAAAGAATATTACTGTTTCCTTTTCTGGAGGAATTGACTCCGCACTTGTTGCTTTCTTAGCAAGTAAATATACCAATGTTGAATTAATTGCAGTAGGTGTAAAAGACTCGCATGATATCGATGCAGCTAAGTCAGCTGCAGAGATTATCAACCTAGATTTAACAGTTAAAGAATTAAACGATGAAGAACTAATATCAGAAGCTGCTATTTTACAAAAAAAACTAAAATTAACGCAGTTTGAAGTGGGATTTATGCTCCCCTTTTGGGTTGCTGCTAAAAATGCCAAAAATGAAATCTTAATGTGCGGCCAAGGTGCAGATGAAGTATTTGGAGGATATGCGCGCTTTCGTGAATCTATGAAAAATACTAACCTCGACGAAGAAACTAAATCCTTATTGAAAATAATTCCAAATAGGGAACAGGAAATATCTAAGATGTTCGGGCTTAAACTTTCATGCCCTTACCTTTCGAAAGACGTTATTCAAGCCTCTAAACTATATTCTCAAGAGCAACATATTGGAGTCGTAGGTAAAGAAAAACTGAGGAAAGCAGCAATAGCACTTGGACTTTCTGAAAAAATTGCAAATAGAAAAAAGAAAGCTGCTCAATACGGAAGCGGGAGTCAAAAAGTTCTGAAAAGGAAGTACAAATATTTGATAAATTTTGAAATACCGTTTGAATCTAATAAAGTAGCTGAATCGATTAAAAAAGCAACTGACCCTGAAAACGATGGATGGGTTGAAAGTTCTATTGAAGGCAATATTATGAAGGCAAAAGTTAAAGCTCAGAATATGGGTAGTCTTAGGGAAGCTGCTGAAGATTTTATGTCTTGTATTTCTGTCGCTGAAAACGTCTTGAAAAAGTAATAAAAGGCAACTCTATTAGAGAAGAATGAGTCAAACATTTACTCAAATGCTTGAAAAAGTGGAAGAATTTCACAACAAACATGACTTTGCTAATAAAGAAAATAATGGGCACGATATGTCATATCGTATTTTACTGACTATTGAAGAACTTGGAGAATTAGCTGAATGCTTCACGAAAGGAAAATCTAAAAATGAAAAAGCTGAAGAACTGGCAGACATCTTAATTTTAATTTTTGGTCACTCAATAGCTATGGATGTCGACCTTGAAGAAGCATTTAATAAAAAGATGGAAATAATAATGAAAAGGCCTGCTATCAAAGGCGATCTTGGCATAAGAGTCACCGAATATAAAAAATAAATTCGGCAAATCCCTAAATATTGGTTCCTTTACTGAATAATGTGTCATTACCAAAAGATAATAAGGATTCAATACCTGAGCCAACAAAAGGTTTAGAAGGAATTGTAGCGGCTGATACAAATTTAAGCTCAGTAAATGGGGAAAAGGGCATACTAAGATATTGTGGATTTAATATTGATGATTTAGCTTTGGATACTACTTTTGAAGAAACCATCTGTATTTTATATGATTATGAACTTCCTACAGAAGACCGTTTAAGCGAAATGACTAARAATATAGGTGAGGCAAGAGTGCTACCTGATGACGTAGTTGAAGTTATTACCAAATTAGTAGGAAAAACTTCGCCTATGAGTACTCTAAGAACTGTTGTATCTGCCCTTGGCCATTATGAAAAAAATGTACCTCTAAGTGAATTAGCTCCAAAAGCTCTGAGACTTGTAGGACAAATTGCAACTGCTGTTGCAATGATACATCGCCTAAGGGAAGGTCTCCCAATAATCAAAGCTGATCCTGAACGAGGTCATGCTGAAGATTTTCTAAGAATGCTCCATGGAGATGAACCCTCAAAAATTCAGATTAATGCTTTGAATCTTTACCTCATACTACTAGCTGATCACGGATTTAATGCTTCTACTTTCTCTGCAAGAGTAACTGCTGGAACCTTAGCAAATCTACACTCTGCAATTACTTCTGCCGTAGGTACTCTAAGTGGTCCACTTCACGGAGGGGCCAATGAGAAAGCAATGGATATGATTCTGGAAGTTGGGAAACCAGAAAATGCTTCAGAGTATATTGAAAATGCTTTCAATAACAAACAAAAAATTATGGGATTTGGTCACAGAGTTTACAAAGTTGATGATGCACGAAGAATACATCTAAAAAATATGACTGARTTAGTTTGTAAAGAAAACGGCAACATGGAAATTTATAGAACCGCAGAGGAAATCGAGAGRCAAGTAAGGAAAAGAAAATCAATTATAACAAATGTGGACTTTTATTCTGCCCCACTACTTTACGAATTAGGGATTCCTACGGACTTATTCACACCTCTTTTCGCGATGTCGAGGGTGGCTGGCTGGACCGCACATGTTTTAGAGCAATACAAAAATAATCGATTAATACGTCCACGAGCTAGATATGTTGGACAAATTGACCGAACTTTCACACCTCTTCAACATCGYAGTGAAAAACGATTTTAACAAGTACTTTCTTCGTTAACTAATGTTAACCATTGATGAGGCTCGAAGTGCTCTCAAAAAAGGMAAAATTATTGTTTACCCAACCGATACAGTTTGGGGAATAGGATGTAATCCTTTTGATCAAGAATCTGTAAACAATCTATTCAATATAAAAGGTAAAAAGGAAAACGGAGTAAGCATCTTGGTTAACAATGTAAATTTAATCTCTGAATACTGTATTACTAACAAAACGCAGARAGACATAATTGAAAAATTATTTCCTGGGCCTGTGACTGCCATACTGAAATCTAAGGTTGAATTCGCTAAAGGTGTTACACGAAACGGAAACATAGCAATAAGAATACCAAAAAATAACACCTCTGTATCTCTGGCCAAAAAGAATCCAATCATTACTACCAGCGCAAATATYCACGGTGAAAATATCGCTAAAAATTTAAATGAAGCAAAAAAAATATTCGGCAATTCTTGTATTTACCTAGACGGTGAAAAGCCTTCTGGAGTTGAATCCACTATAATTGATTTAACTAAAGATACTCCTAAAATAGTCCGCATCGGTGCTTTATACGGCAGCACATTGGAGAATATAATTGGACATTAATAAATTAGAAAAGTGGAAAGAAGCCGGAAAGCTAGCACATGATGCTTTACACTTTGGTAAAAGGCTRATTGAAGAGGGCAAATCCATGYTAGACATAACTGAAAAAATTGAAAACTATGTTTATGACAATGGAGGGAAATTAGCATTTCCAACAAACCTCGCAATTAATAATGTCGGAGCTCACTGGACTCCCTCTACTAAGACTACTGAAAAATTCCAAAAAGGCGATCTAGTGAAATTAGATGTTGGAGTTCATATTGATGGCTATATTGGAGACAACGCTCTAACGGTAGAAGTTGGAACTGAAAAATATAGTAAACTCATAGATACTTCTCGTGAAGCACTTAATGCAGCTATCGAAGTAGCTGGGCCAGGAATTAATGTAGGCATGATAGGTTATGCCGTACAAACTACTATTGAAAACCGTGGATACAAACCAATTGCAAATTTGACTGGACATGGAATTAAACGATATAATCTTCACAGCGGAATCTCGGTACCTAATGTAAAAGAGAACGGTGGTGCAGTATTGAAACCTGGGGATATTATTGCAATCGAACCTTTTGTCACTRATGGGGCTGGACGCGTTGGAGGTAAGAGAAACTCAAACATTTATCACGTTAGACAAGTTCGAAATATCAGAGATGAAAAGGCAGCTGAAATGATAGATGAAATACAGCACAGATACAAAGGCTTACCGTTTGCTGAGAGATGGCTGCATGATATTCAAACGAATGACGCAGCAAATAGCTTAACAAAACTTATGAGAGCAGGCATTATCTCATATTATCCTGTTCTAGATGAGCTTGGTAAAGGAATGGTAGCACAATCTGAGCATACTGTTTTAATAACAAATTCAGGTTCTGAGGTTCTTACAAATTGAACGATTCTGAAGCTTTTAGTCGCTTAAGAGGCATAATAAATTCCCCAATGCTACAACTGAATATTGTAGCTGCAATTACAGGGGCAAGTGCAGCGATTCTAACATGGGTTTTTATCTCAATGACTGGACTAATGCAAGGTATATTCTATGGAGATTCACTTGTTCAAAATAATATAACTGAATCCGATAGACCATGGCTTATTATTTTTGTTCCTGCGTTAGGAGGGCTAATCGCAGGATTAATAATTGAATACTGGTCAAGAGAAGCAAAGGGAGTAGGTGTACCTCTTGTTATGGAAGCTGTAGCCTTTAAACAAGCAAGACTAAGTGCAAAGCAGGGATTAGCCAAGTGTGTTGCTGCTATAACAAGTGTAGGAACTGGAATGTCTTTAGGACGGGTTGGCCCTATGGTGGTTGTATCGTCAACTCTTGCTTCTGAAATAGGTCAAAGAACTGGAAAGACTGTTGATGAAACAAGAACAATAGTAGGATGCGGAGCGGCTGCAGCTATCACAACTGCATTTAACGCACCTCTTGGAGGAGTATTATTCGCTATCGAACTCATTTTGGCAGAACTGAAGACTAAATCATTCATTCCAATCGTTGTAGCTGCAGTAATTGCGACCACAGTTGGGAGAAGTTTAACCGGCGACGTTGCTGCTTTTGATAGCATTCCTCAATACAAATTGGGATCTGCTATTGAATATCCATTTTACATTATTTTAGGAATATTAACTGGATTTACTGCGTCTATATTCATAAAATCTCTTAATTTTGTTGAAATAGAATTCGAAAAATTGAAAGCTATCCCTGTGCCTCTAAAAACATGTCTTGGAGGGCTTTTCGTAGGCCTTATTGCTCTTTCTTTTCCACAAATTCTAGGAAATGGATTTGATGTTACATCTGACTTGATATCATTAGATAGTGATGAAAATGGAAACATAAGTGTCGGTGAAAACTTAGCAGGCGACAATAATACTAATTCAATTATCGACGATCTGTTCATCTTTATATTTTCAATAATGGCACTAAAAATAATAGCTACTTCTGTGTCTATTGGCTCAGGAGGTTCTGGCGGTATTTTTACTCCTAGTTTGTTTATCGGAGCTGCAATAGGGGCTGGAATGGGTTTGTTTATGAGTGATTTAGGAATCATTACACATCCTGGTGCATTTGCTTTAGTGGGAATGGCGGCGTTTGTTGCATCTACAACAAGGGCCACACTAACAGCAATAGTTCTGCTTTTTGAGATGACTGCAACATATGAAATTATTTTACCATTAATGCTTTCATGTGTAGTAGCCGATGCAACGTGTTATGTTGTATCCAAAGAATCTGCCTATACTTCTAAATTAGCCAGAATGGGAATAAATATTGATCTAGGTGCTGAGCAGGATATAATGAGGATGATCACTGTCGAAGAAGCAATGAGTAATGAAGTAATGACTATTACTCCCGATAAACCCTTAGAATTAGCCTTACAAATAATTGAAGATACTGGCCACATGAGTTTGCCGGTCATTGATGAGAGAGGAAAACTTTATGGAATTATTACGTGGACTGACATACATAATGCAGCAGTTAAACATGAGAGACATTTAACAATTAAAGATTATTGCGTTACTGATTTAATCACTGTAACTCCTAGAGACACGCTTTCTGAAGCCTTAGATTGTTTGGGCTCTAGAGAGATTAGCCATTTACCAGTGGTAGATTCCTCAGATAAGAAAAAACTAATTGGAATTATTACAAAATGGMRWTATWAYWAAAGGCGATATAATCGTMAGRSATWWAMTCGTMAGAGATTAAYKMGTMTRGAWRATRA
>MIZB01000134.1_pt1 | contig 17947 bp, 16 predicted proteins | sample 888171 | NCBI WGS metagenome assembly MIZB01 (sample SAMN05440186, study PRJNA335308) | marine metagenome | isolation source: marine water
GGACTGGGAATTATGTATCAACGAAGCTGAGCACGGCCGTTCCATAATTCCCGATTATTTATTATATCAACCTCACAGAGAAGGCTATCCTATTGAATTTGTAGCAAAGGGAATGAATATTAATGATAAAGATTTAATTATCAAAGGATTTGAAATGCAGGAAGAATTTCTCCAATATGTTATAGATGTGGGATATCTGAAACCTTGGGAAGATGCCTATTTTGTATCACATTCTTTATCAGTAATTAGTAAAAAACTTGTTTCAGAATTATAAACCCATTCTTTAAATATAGAGTTAGTAGCTTTCTGTGTCCGAGGTATCTAATGTCTCAAAATAGAAATTCAATAAGCAAGCAAGTCTTAGCATGGACTGCAGTTTTCGCCCTTGTGCTAAGCATACTACCATACACCGTGGCAGATTCTAATTCAGATGAATACTTTGAATCATGGAGTTACGAACTGTCTGATACAGATGGAGACAACCAAGATGATACCATATTATTCACATTTGATGTTGATACTAATGTAACTGACTATGTTGACATAGAAGTTCAGATGGAAGTTCGAAATAACAATGGCAGTTATGTAGGTTCAGAAGGAGACGATTACGAAATTTACTGGACTGAAAATGACACTTTTGAAATGGAATGGTTTGTTGACGATTGTGATGACTGGGATGATGATTGTAATGGTCCCTTTGATTTCCATTTCAGGCTTTACGAAGATGTTGATGGGTCCTGGTATTTTGAAGACAATTTTACAGAATCAAACATTTCTCTTTACGAAACTACAATTATTCCTGAAGGTATAGTTCAAGTTGAGAATGGAGTGTTTGCAAATGATATTGATGGTTATCATAATGATATTGCTTTTTTAGCACATATGGAAGATTATGAAGTTTCAAACGTAACTATTGATTTGGAAAGAAAAGTAGGTACTCAATGGGTTGATGCTGGAGATGGTGAAACAGACGATGGAGGGGAAGTTGTGTTCAAAAACATGACCTCTGGAGAATACAGATGGTTCGCAACATATGATGAAGAAAGTATAGATGCTCAAAGTCACACTTTTGTTTTCTACAGTCCTACTTCAGATGAAAATATCGGCCACGTTGGTTTTATGGATGATTTTGATGGTGACGATGATTTTGATGATTTTGCATTCTATAGAGTAATGGGGAACGGAAGTGAAGATTTCGATGTAGATAATGGTGTTTATGTAGAGTTATTCCACGCAGAAAATAACACACTTTATGCAGAAGATGGTGGTGACGGTGAAGATGAAGCTCTTATGTTTAATGATGTACATGAAGGAAATTATACTTTCAACATGTATAATGGAAGTTCAGATGGGGATTTATTACAAACTGGTTGGATGCATTCATATGGAAGTTTGAATACAAATTATGGAGAATACTTTGAGTCTTGGAGTAACCACACTGAAGATACTAATGGCGACGGAATAGACAATAATGTATTTGTAAAATACAACCCTGATACTGAATGTAATTGTTCAGTAGACATTAATGTTCAATACAATGTTTATGATGCCGATACTGGCATGTACGTTGATTATGACAATGAAGATCATGAAATTAATGGTACAGAAGTAGATAATTTTGAAACAGATATATTTTATCCACCAAGAGATGCCAATTATACTTTTGAATTTTATCTATATGATACAGATAACGATAACTGGATGTATGAAGATAATTTCACTTTCACAGTTTATCTAGAGTGTGACAGTGAAAACAACGTTACATCTTGTGATTCAGATGAATACTTTGAATCTTGGAGTTCACATACTAATGATACCAATGGAGATGGCGTAGCCAATAACATATTTGTAAAATATAATCCAGATACTGATTGTAACTGTTCAGTTGATATTCGAGTAAATTATAACGCATTCAGTAATGAGACTAATGATCAAGATTATGATTATTTTGAACATAATATTACTGGAACAGAAATAGATAATTTTGAAACAGATATTTTCTATCCTAGCGGAGACGGGAACTATACTTTCACTTTCAATATGTATGATGAGGATTATAATTATGAAGATAATTTCACTTTCACAGTTTATCTTGAGTGTGATACTGAAGAAAATAATTCAAATTGCGATTTTAATGAATGGTTTGAAGATTGGGATTATGTAACTGAAGATGATGATGACGATGACGATAATCTAGACGATACTATTGTAGTTAATTTTGATCCAAATACAGAATGTGATTGCGAGGTAGATATTCGGGTCTATATGGATGTTTATGAGAATTCATCGGGTAATTACGTAGGATTTGAATATGATGATTTTACTATTAATGGTACTCAAGTAGATAGTTTTGATATGGATTGGACTTCCTCCAATAGTTCTTCTTATGATTTCAATGTTTACATGTATGATGATCAATCGAACTTTGAAGATTCATTCAGGATTTATGATGTATACTTGTACCAAACTAGTGGCGCAGGCGGACCTGGAGACGAGGATGAATATTTCGATTGGTTTTATCATTACATATATGATGCAGATGAGGACGAGCACAATGATACTATTGACTTTTATTATGATCCAGATACTACTTGTGATTGTAATATCAACGTAACAACTTATTTTGATGTTTACGACAATGGAACAGGAGAATGGATTGATTCTGATAAATATAACCATACAATCTATAATGACAATGATGATGAACTCTATCATTATTGGACTCCTTGGTACAATGGAACATTTGATTTCGCGATTAAATTATATGACGAGGATGGCAATTTAGAAGATGAAGTACATTATGGTCACGTTGACTTGCACGTTCGTTCGGAAAGCAACGGAACAGATGATGATAGTGAAGAATATTTCTCAAACTGGGATTATCATATAGAATCTTCAGATACTATGCTAATCGAATATGATCCAGACACAGATTGTGATTGTGAAGTACAGATATCTGTTTATGTAGATATACTTGATAATAATACAGGAGACTACGTAGACAGCATGATGGATGACCATGTTATTTATGGAACAGAATCTGATTGGTTTGAGCAAGGTTGGGTTGCATCTTACAATGGTTCATTTGATTTTCTAGTTTCGATGTATAACGAAGATGAGTTACAAGATAGATTCAAAATTGAAGATGTTAATTTAAACATAGGCCATTCTTCAGATAATCAGTACGGAATTGGATATGTTGGTTACATAGTAGATTTTGACGATGACGGATTCACAAATGATTTCGTTGGTTTGACTTCAGAAAGCTCTAATGAAACCTACTTTGAAATTTGGCATAATGACAGTGTTATTGATTCAGGAGAGTCAGATGAAATGTGGATTTCTAATGATTTACCAGAAAATTGGTATGATTTTATGATTATATCTTCAGATAATCAGGTACAAGAAGGCTCATTCTACTCATATGGTAATTCGTCAGGAAATAATTCCAGTATCATGAATATTGCACAAGCAACGGTAGAAGATAGTGAGGAAGAAGGTGAACTAAGTTTAGATTGTGAAGACGGGCCTTGCAATGATGCAGCATTCATAACATACATAGGCTCACCAGATGAAGAAAATTCAATTCCAGATGTTACAATTGATATCCACCATTTCTATGAAGAAAACGGTAATTGGGATCACTATGCAACTACATATACAAACGAGAGTGGACAAGCAGTTGAGTACAACTTAGTTTGCGGAGAGTATACTTGGGATGCACATTATGAAGGAAATTATATAAATTCAGGATATTTCCTCGTCTTAGCTAATTGCGACTCAGAGGATAGTAATGATGCATACGCATGGTTTGAGTCTTTATCATACAATTTAGAAGATAGAGATGGAGATAATCAAGAAGATTCAATCAACATAAATTACATGGTAAGATCATCAGATTGCGACTGTGAAATGGATCTATTAATCATCCTTGACATATTTGATGAATCTGGCAATATGGTCGATACTTTTGAAGAGAATTACACAATTGCAGCTAATGACAACATGGATTTTTCCTTTATCTGGGAAAATAATTTCGGAGACGGCGAGTTTACGTTTAATTCATTATTAGAATATTTAGTAGACGGAGACACAAATGGTGAAATCATAGTTCAAGAAGAAGCTAGTGAAACATTTTACTTGGCTAATGTCAATGATGAACCAGCTTTCAATATTGAAGATGTAACTGGTAGAGATAACGTATTCGAAGGACAAAATATTGAATTAGGATTAGTACTGTCTGGTACAAATGACGTGGTAGTAGATTGGTACATGGGAGATGGGATGGCTTATCAGAACGTCTTTAACGTATATCATACCTACCAACAATCAGGAAACTATGAGATAATGGTACATGTCTACGATGACGATAATTCAGTGGAAGAATACTTTGAAATTAATGTAAGAAATATGGCACCAACAATATTGAACATAATGATGGATGACATTGTAAACGAAGGAGATGAAGTTTCTTTCAATGTTCAATATCAAGATGTTCCAATGGATATGGATAATATTTCAGTCATGTGGGTTTTCCCAGATGGTGTATCTCTTGGTAACTTTGTTCAATATACATTTGCTGACGATGGAGAATTCTTAGTTTCAGTGGAAGTTAAAGATGATGATGGTGGTTCAAGTATAGAACAAAGGATGATTACAGTTCAGAATGTAGCTCCAACGTTTACTGAATTTATTCTACCTTCACAAGGAGAACAAGGTGTAGCTATGGACTTCAAAGTATCAGCAACAGATCCAGGTGATGATACCATAACTTACACATTCGATTTCGGTGATGGAACTGCTCAATTAATCACACAAAATGGTAATGCAAGTCACAAATTCGCATCTGGCGATACTTTCGAAATTATAATCTGTGTAATTGATGAAGACGGTGGAGAGACTTGCAGAACTGAAGTCCTTCCGGTAGCTTTACTTGAGCAAATCGAAGATAGTGGATTACCAGGATTCGGTTTCTTAGGAGTAATATCTGCTCTTGGAGCTATAACACTTCTAAGACGCAGAACACACTAAGTAGTTTAACGACGTACGGAACTGTGGAATCATGATTCCACGGCTTCCATCTAATTGTGAAGGAGTTGACAAACTCTTAGCTGGAGGAATTGAACAAGGTACAGTTTCCCTAGTATATGGAGAAGCAGGAACCGGTAAGACAAGTTTAGCTCTACAATTGTCACGTGAAGCAATTAAATCCTCACCGGATCATGTAGTATTGTTTGTAGATACAGAAGGTTTATCTTTAGAAAGAATGGCACAAATATTTGGAGATATCAACCCTTCAAAACTATTGATGATTCGTCCTTCAAGTTTAACTGACTTACATCAAACACTAACTAGAAAATTAGAGAAACATCCAAAAATATCATTAATTGTAGTTGACACAATAAATGCATATGTTAGATTGTCTTATCTTAAAAATAAGGAGCTCTCCTCTCGTCAGTTCCTTGAAATGACATCTATACTACAGCCTTTGGCTGAGAAAGGCGATTATCCTGTCTTAATTTCAGCACAAGTATTTGAAAAAGATGGAGAAATAGGGCCTTATTTTGGTAAATCTTTGATGCATCTTTCCAAGACTATTATTCACTTAGAAAAAACAAAGAGAGCTGGCTTTAGGCAAATTAGATTGAAAAAGCACAGATCACTTCCTGAAGAATTAGTGGAAAGTTTTGTTTTAACTAATAATGGACTAGAATAAACTCAACTCTTTAATTCTCCCACCATTCTATGATTATATGTCAGATTATGATAATTTCATAGGTCGAGTCAAAGAATTGAGTTTAATCGGTAGCCTCTCAGGAATAATGGGATGGGATCAGGAAACTATGATGCCTCCTAAAGGAGGAAAACTACGTTCTGAGATGATGGCTTTTCTTTCAAGTCAAGCACACTCCAGAATAACAGACCCAGAAATGGGGAATTTACTCACATCGTTAGAATCTCAAGATTTAACCGAAGAGCAAGCTGCAAATATTCGTGAAGTTAAGCAATCATATGATAAAGCAACTAAGCTTCCAGGTGATTTAGTTGAAGAAAAAGCAAGACATAAATCAAATTCACTGAGAGTTTGGCAGGAAGCCAGATCGGAAGATGATTTTGGCAAGTTCCTTCCATATCTTGAAAAATCAGTAGAATTAACATGTAAAACTGCAGAATATTATGGATATGAAGACAACATTTACGATGCACTCTTAGATATTTATGAATCTGGGATGACGGTTAAACAATTAGATCCTTTATTTTCAGGTTTAAGAGATGCTATTGTTCCTCTGGTAAAAGCAGTTGGAGAAAGCCCAAATCAACCAGATACAAGTTTCTTAGATATTGGACAATTTCCTGAAGATAAACAAAGAGAATTTTCTCTTAAAGTAGCTGAAGGGATAGGTTTTGATTTTGAGGCTGGAAGAATGGATACTTCTACTCATCCATTTTGCTCAGGAGCAGGGCCAAATGATGTTCGCTTTACAACAAGATATGATGAAGAATTTCCTTTTGGATGCTTGTATGGTGTAATGCATGAAACAGGGCATGGAACATACGAACAAGGATTGTTAGAAGAGCATGAAGGCACCCCTATGGGCCAAGCAGTTTCCTTGGGAGTTCATGAATCCCAGTCAAGAATGTGGGAAAATATGGTTGGACGTAGTAAAGAATTCTGGCAATATTACATTGAAGATTTCAAAGAATGCTTTCCTCACTTACCAAGTGATCTAGATGTAGACACACTTCATAGAGCTGTAAACACAGTCAAACCCTCTCTAATAAGAGTGGAATCAGATGAAGCAACTTACAATCTTCACATAATGGTTAGATATGAAATTGAAAAGCAATTAGTCAATGGCAATATCAATGTTTCAGATTTACCGGATTTTTGGAATTCTAAAATGGAAGAATATTTGGGAGTAACTCCTCCAAATAACACAAAAGGAGTACTTCAGGACATACATTGGTCCATGGGTGCAATCGGTTATTTCCCAACATACACGCTTGGTAATTTGTATGCAGCTCAACTTTATGCTGCAGCACTTGCAGATGATCCCATGATTCCTAGTAAGATAGCTAAAGGAGAATTTAGTGTATTATTAGACTGGATGAGACGTAATATTCATGTCCATGGTTCTAAATTAAAACCAGCAGATTTAATTACAAAAGCTACAGGAAAAGAACCAAGTAGTGATGATTTTATCAAATATTTAACTTCTAAATATTCAAAAATATATAACTTGTAAGGTGGTAGCCCCGCTCGGATTTGAACCGAGGTCTCAGGCTCCAAAGGCCTGAATGATGGACCGCTACACTACGGGGCTTCAAAGGTCCAGAGACTGGCCTCTTTAGAAATGTCCCCCGTAAGCAACAATTAATAATGGTCCCTTGGTGGAATATTAATGACAGCTGGTGATAGATTTATGAAAAAGGTCAGTGATTACTATAATGACCTAGGATATCCTGTTACTTGGGAAGGTGAAGGTTCTAAGCGCAGCCTTGAAATTCAGTTCAAAGCTGAATCTGGATATTTTACTTCTATGATTTTTTCTCCTAGCGGAGATGATATTATTATCAAAGATGAATGGGGTCGTGAGCAAAAAATAAAGGCTACAAAAGGAAATCTTGATATGATTAAGTCTTGGTCAGAAACCCGTTAATCTGGTAATTTACTCATACTTTTTGCATCAGGTCTAGCCTTAATTTCTAAATTAGTTAGTGTGGTTTCTTCAAATTCAAAAATCCAAGGTTCACACCAACCGATTTCAGTTTTGAGTATTTGTTCCGGAGTGAAATTTTTAAGAGCCATAACAATCGCTCTAATACTATTTCCATGCGCACTTACAATAATGTTTTTTCCATCGTACACTTGCGGTAGTATTTTTTCATTAAGATAAGGAATCACTCTATCTGCAGTATCTTTTAGCGATTCGCCACCAGGGGGGGGAATGTCGTAACTTCTTCTCCAAATTTGCACCTGTTCATTTCCAAATTTTTCTGCAGCTTCAGCTTTATTTTGACCTACTAAATCTCCGTAGTCCCTTTCATTCAATGCTAGATCTTTCTCAATAGGTATAGATTCTTGATTTATACCTTTAAGAATGAGATGTAATGTGTCATTAGCTCTCTTTAGCTTTGAAGTAAATGCCATATCAAAATTTACTTTTTCAAGCAAAGTAACGGCTTGTTTAGCTTCCTTCACACCTTGTTCGTTTAGATCAACATCTTTCCATCCAGTAAATCTATTTTGATCATTATAAACAGACAATCCATGTCTCACCAAGATAAGTTTTCCACGATTCATGATTAGTTGTATTTTTCTATTGAAGCTTGTCCATATTTAGGTAACGGCTGTGCGTTTATTCCTAATTGTTTTTGAATTTCTTTTGCTAATTCCTTTGTTGAGCCATGAACTGTGTAAACTTGTTTAGGATTACATTCTTCAACAAACTTCATTGTTCCACTAAAATCAGAATGGTCGCTTATGGGAAATCCTGCATCTACGCTTCTCAAGGCCCATTCGGAAAAAGCACACCATCCAGAAACTCGTGCTGTTTTAGCACCTTTCTTTCTCATATTTTTTACAGCTTCATCTTGTTTTTTACCATTTGCAGCAGTAGTTGAAGTTACTAATAATTCAGCAGTCTCTTGTTCCTTTTCAGTTAACTCAGAATATGTATTGTATTCTAATTTAACTCCATTTTTCCTATAGATATCACTCACTGAAGCAACACCATCAGAAACTACAGGAGTCACTCCTCCAAGATTTGCAGTTGCTATTACTTCCTGAGCCTTTCCTAATGAGTAAGCTCCAATAATGGCACCTTCTTTTGCAGAGGTAGCCATAATCCATGCTTGCAAATCACTAAGCACTTCGTTTCTATCAGGTAGAACTTGGTCCGGCTTTCCATAAGTTGATTCAACAATTAATGTGTCACAATCTTGAGGCTTGGCAATGCCTGCAGTTACAGTCCCGTATGGATTGTAATCGCCAGTGTAGAGAACACCTTCACAGTCAATCATTGCAGATCCTACAACATGTCCTGCAGAGACAAATTCTAATTCAAAATCATTTATCTTAAATTTTTCATGGAAATTATGCGTTGTCGCTTCTTTGTGTCCAGTACGAGCTATCATAACTTCCTTTGTAGGCTCAGTCATGTGAGTCTTTGGCCTTAGATGGTCAGAATGTCCGTGACTTACTGCACCGTCAGGCCTTCCGCTTGATGGGTCTAAATATATTGCCCTTTTATCTCTCTTTAAGCAGATGCCTTTGTAACTAAAGACTTCCACTAATTTACACCTTTTTTACTAAAAGAATATCTTGCAGGCTCTCTCCATCTATGTCCCGTTAGGTACCCACATAATTTACAATTAAATCCTATAGCAACTTTTCCACCGTAAAGTGTTGCATTGTGTACTTTTTTTAATGGAGAAGTACAAACGGGGCATGGCTGTCCAGGAGATGCAAACTCACCCCTATGGTGGGTATGTCCACTTTGATCTTCACCGGGCCGAATTCTTCTCCACCTTTTTACAACAGGATCATAGCCTAGTCCTTGTCTCCTGAAAATATTTTCATCACTTTCAGGTCCAGCTCCTACGGAACGGGTTCTTATTCCTAGCTTAACTTTTTTTGATTTAACTGCCACAATTCTCATTCTTTCAGCAGAAAGTTTGTATGTTTTATCTTCAGCTTTAAGATGACTAACTACTAGTTTGTGCATTTTAGTTTGAGTGTCTATAGTTCCCCTACTTTTTAGGACGCTCATTACAGCCTCCACTATCACTTTTTTAGTAGGTTTTCGATACTCCATTAATCTCCTATCAGAACTGAATGTTAAAGCTTGTTGGACCAATAGTAGTTTTTATATTCCATTACAACAAAGGGTATACAACCGGAGGTTGATATGTCATTTGATGAAGTAGATGAATTGTTTTATTTGTTGGAGAATCCAACAAGGCGTAGAATTCTTAAATTATTGTCCGTAGAAAGATTATATCCTTTACAATTATCAAAGGAAATTGATGTTACTCAACAAGCAGTAGTAAAGCACTTACGAATTTTAGAAGACCACGGTTTAGTTAAATCAAGAGATGAACCTAGTCGCAGAGGTCCAAATCGAAGAGTGTACAAGGCCTCTAGAGATGTTTCACTGCACATAGATATTGGCCCTTCGACTTACAAACAAAAGGCTGAAACTGATTTTGATGTTTCAGATTTATCAGATCAACATCGTAGAGTTTTGGATGCAATAGCTGAATCAGAGGATATGGATTCGAGAGCTCGTATGGACCTTTTGTCAAGAGTTTCAGAAGACCTCAAACACTCAATTGACGAAGTGGAATCTGAAAGAAGAAGTTTAATGGCATTAATGGGTGAATTAAATCGAAAGATTATTTCTACAACTCAAGACGCAGATTGCACATATCATGAAAGAAGATTACTACATCATATTCTCCATAATAGAGAATATACAATTGAAGGTGCAGCAGCATCACTAGGGCTTCGTGAAGCTGAAGTTAGAATAATTCTAGAAAGTTTACAACACAGAGGATTAACGCGTTGATTATCCGCATATCTTATATAGAATGCCAAAATAATAATACTACCTAATAATGAATATCATTCAGAAAAGTTTACTTGCAATAATCGCCATATCGCTATTTTTGCCTATATCTCAAGCTGAAGACAAGATTTACCGCGTAGAAGGTTTACCTAGCGATTTACATTATTCAACAGGAACTTCATACGAGATTATTCTCACGGCAAATGATTACGCATCTATTTCTGAGGTAAATATTAGTGTGACCAATGGTTCACTGAGTTCAACAAATTCTTTTGATGCTGACGTTCAAAATTTAATTTTGCCATCTAGTGAAGAAGGGTGGACATTCTTTTGGCAGGCACCTTCCCAATCTTTTAGTCTCGGTGAAGGTAATTCTTTAATGACAATTATTTTTACAGATTCAGAGGGTGAAGTATGGTCCTCTTATGAGTCAATGCTTAGACCGCCAGAGATAGTATCGCACAGTAGTTCAGGTGTTCCAGACTGGGCAAATTCCTTAGCTTGGCTTGGCGTTAGTGTTACGGTTCTTTGTACTGTTGCAGGTTCTTATGTTCTTAGAAGAGACAAGCCCAAACATTAATATTTCTTTAACGTAAGGTATATATGCTCAGCCAACTGTCTATGTGCCTGACTTAGGTCAGAGGACACAACAATGCAAAGAAGAATTGTAAAAGATGAGCAGGCAGTATCTCCTGTAATTGCGGTTATTTTAATGGTCGCTATTACGGTGGTTTTGGCTGCAGTATTGTACGTTTGGGCTAGCAGTTTCCTTGGTGGTACAACCAAGAACGCACCAACCGGCAGTATGATAGCTAGCGAAGATGGAAGCGGTGTTTGGACGGTTCAGATCGTCAAGATTAACCCACAAGTTTCCGTAAACTCTGTACACTGGTACTTATTGGATGTACAAGGAAACACTAAGACTGATGCCTTAGTCTCTGATGTCTATGGATATTACTCTGGTCAGGGTAAAGCTGTAGTCTTCATTGACAACGACTTCAACGGTAAGTTAAGCCCAGGTGACAAGTTTGAAGTTCACCCAGGTGAGGAAGGTTCTGATTTGGCAAGCGTAAATGACGTAAGTGATTACGCATTCCGTATGAAGTTCGAGCCTACTGGTGACGTAATCGGTTACGATATAAGTCTACAATCATAGATTTAGTCGCCAAAAAATAGAGTGGAATTAGTTTCACTCGCAGGTAATTCGGGGGCTTCGGCCCCCATTTACCAAACTTGTTTTATATTTTTTTTAATCTAACCAGGGTACGCGTTGGATTGGTTTTGCACCTTCAATTAATTCATCAACAATTTTAGCATTAGGCAACAATGCTTTGACAACTTCCTCAATGCTTCTTTTCTTTGGTTCCTTACCAATTTCTAGTCTCTCGTTATTGAGAGTTGCATTAGGGTATTTTTTTAGAAATTCTATGGCTCCATTTTCCCATGGAGCTGGGCCTTTGTGCAATACAATCTCAGGTAAATTTCTAATTCCAGTTTCAACAACAATGTAACCTTCTTGCCCCATGTTTGCATTCCATGCAATTGGTTCAAAATCACTAATTGCCCTATAAATTTTTCTGCCTTGCTTCTGCAACCAAGGCATTACAGTTTCCTCATTACCTTTCGGAAGGGAAAGTATAATCGTAGTAAGTTTTCCTTGGAATTTCCTTTCTTTATATTCTGGATAAAAGAAATTCATGGATGGTTTATCAATAAATGATTTAGATGCTAATATAGCAGTTCCTAATCCTTTCAAAGTAACGCCTGCAGCTACATTTCGTTTGTTATCTACTGGATCACATATCATTATTGGAGAATCAGGAGCGTTTACAATATTATCAATAATTAGAGGAGGTTTCCATTGAGACATTTCCTTTATTAAATTTAGGAATCCTCCATATTTTATACAAAGGATTTCAACAAGATAGCCTGAGAATCCGCCTATTGCAGAATTTGCACCATAGGCTCCAATTGCTTTGAGAAACTGTTTTGTTAATCTTACTTCGTTTTCTAATCCAGATATATTTGATATTACCCAATCCGTATGAAATGGAGTTCTATCTACTGCAGATATGGATTCTGTGGATTTATCAATGGCAAAACAGGGAACTAGGTCAATTCCAACACCCTGGATTTCACCTCTTAAATATGGGTGTTGAGCATATAGTTCTTTTCCATCAGGTAGTATTTTTCTTGCTATAGTAAGGCCTTGTTCTTTCAAATCAGTACCTTTTTGAAATACTAAAAAAATATCAATATCTGTGCCTTCCAGGTAAGTTCCCTTTGCAATAGATCCTACTACTTTTGGTTCAACAGATTTTATTCCTAATTTATTTATTTTACTTAGAATATTATCTTTTAAATTTAGTAATCTTTCTTTTTCTTCAAGTTTTGGTTCGACTCGTTTTAAGGCTTCCTTAACTAGTTCTTTCACTCTTCTTCATCAGAGTGGCTAACTTTACCTTTGCGCCAGGCTTTTGTTCTCTCTTTTTCAGCTCTCTTTCTTAAAGTTTCCACATCATCTTTAACTGGAAGAAATATGGGAATAATAAACACTATAAGCCCAATAATCATGGCAAGTATTCCTAGTAGAACATGTTTTCCAGTAGTAATAGCTTCTAAAAATAGGGAAAGAAGGATGAGAGAAATAATAGTGGAAATCCAAATTATTTTTCTAAATGCTTTTTCGGTAATTACATATTTATCTTTTTCTTCTAAAATTTCAACTGAAAACTCAGCATTTGGTATTTCAATATCTTCTTTTTTGCTAACTGGCCTTTCCATTTTCAGTTTTCTTAGGTACAAATGTCCTGCGATTCCAGAAATTATGAATGCGGCCTGACCATAACCCGGATCTCCGGCAGCAGTTGCAGCCCAAACTGCGTAAAGCATAGTAAGCCATATTGTTATTATTATAGAATTATACAAATCCATAAGCTATTAAGTTAAACTTTACTTTCCATGGTGATTGCTTCTACAGGACAAGCAAAAGCGCAAAGAGTACAGCCTACACAAGTATCATCTAAAATTAGAGCCTTTTTAGATTCAAATTGTGAAGTTCTAGCTTTTAAATCCCAAGAGATCATATCGATTGATGCAAAGTTACAATAGTAAACGCATTGAGTACATCCTATACATTTATCATTATCTACTAAAGCAATGTAGTCTTTACCTTGAGGAAGTGACTTAAGAGTTATTTTTCTTAATTCTTTAAACATATCTTTAGCTTTTTCAATTCCAGTAGTAGGTAATTCATCATCGTCTACGGCTTCTTTAACTCTTTTGAGCCACTTATTTGGCTTATGAAAGAAAAGAGATGCAGTCTCCATTGTTTGATATGCTGAGGTTCCAGCATTTTCTTCCATAACTACATTAGGTTCATCAACTTCGATTGCAGCACCTGAAGCATAAGATGTCATGCTATCAACTAAATCAGCCTGAAATGTACCATCATTGTCTATACAAGCTAATTTTGACATGGTTCCATTCATCCACTCTTCAGCAGGCTCTTCAAAATCAACATCACAATCTACTCTGTCATATATTCTTGATCCTCCCATGTCTTCCATGGTTTTATCCCAATCTTTACCAGATTGACAAAACAAATCATAATCTGTATCTCCAAGAGAACAGATTGAAAAATGAGTATTGTTTAATATTTTACCAGCTCCAACCGCAGCTTCGTATAATTCTTCTGCATTGTCTGGCATTTCTCCTTCACCCCATGTCGAACAAACAATCATGACACGAGACATATTGGACATTGATTTTATGTCAAATCCATCCATATCGTGAACTGTAGGATTCAATCCGTATTTCAGGGCCTCTTTCTGCCATTTTTCAGCAAGTCCTTCAGAATTTCCACTCTGAGAACCATATAATATGTGTAAATCTCGATTTCCATCAGTGGCGAATTTTGCAATGTCCGTATCAGACACTATTTTTCGTCCTCCAGACAGGCTACTAGAAATTGCATTAAATCCATCATTTCATAGTCATGATGATGTCCTTCTTCAGGATTCATTCTTTCTTCATTTAGCATACACTGCATATGCATGTAACACTTAGGACATCCGCCAAGCATAAGATCAATGCCGGCATCACTACCTTGATCTAATCTTTTTCTACGTACAGCCTTTGTAGCGTCATTACAATACATCATCGAAGAAACTCCACAACATAGGGCTCTTTCTTTGTTATTTTCTAACTCTACCATTGTAGCTCCATCAACTAGTTGTATCAAATCTCTAGGAGCTTCATACTCTCCCATCATTCTTCCAAGACGGCAAGGGTCATGGTAAGCTACAGTTACATTTTCAGGAGCTTTAAATTTTAGTCCTCTTCCTTGTAGAGTTTGAGTAATATGTTCAACTTTAATTCCAAGAGTGCCAGGTAAATCATAATCTACAGCAAATGTACGATAACATTCAGCACATGAACAGGTAATAATTTTAACACCAGATTCCTTGAGTCTTCTTAAATTGTGTTCTTTTAAGGAATCAAATACTTCTAAGTTTCCTTGCCATAGTTGATCGTGTCCTGAGCACTTGAATACATTCATATCCAAAACTAGAGGATCAATATCGGCATAATTTAATAATTTTATTGAAGCTGCAGCAATTGATGCATGATCAGCATCTCCTTTGTTTAGATGAGTAAATTTTACTTCTACATCCATAAAATCTACGCAACCAGGAAAGTATCCATATTCGTGGTATCTTTCAGGTTTCCACTCATCTTTCTCTTCATTCATTGCATCTTCTACAATCAAGCGTTCAAATAGAGGGTGCGGAATAGTTCGGGCATATGGTTTTTCTCTTGATTTCTCACTCATGCTTTAACTCCCATCGTAGCTAATAATCGCTGTTCTAGGACGTAATCAACATATTCAATATTTTGTGGGCAAACTGCAGTACACATTCCACAAGAAATACACGACCAAAGAGCTACTCCGTCATGTTTATTTTGGAAAGTATTGAATATAATATTCAACTCATGTTCACCTTCCATGTCTCTTACAGGACAAATATCATCGCATAACCCACATTGGTAACATCGATTTAATTTGAATTCATAAATACGTTGCATTCTTCGATCTTGAATACCATTCGAATAAAGATTAAATCTCTCTTCATCATTTAAAGGTCTAGCACCTTCAGATCTTCTTCTATCTAGGAAAATATATGTTATCAATGCACATACTATAGGGCCCCAGAGAGTTACGGCGTATAATATATCAGTTGTAACTTCAGGATAATATAGAGCAATATTTGCATTAACTGAGAAAATAGAAAGCATGATTACCATTGCAATACCATAAACCCCAATCGCAGCTCTAACAGGATCTTCGATTGGCCTTCTTTCGTGTCCTCGATTAATTACGTCACCATATTGAGGATCAATAATGGCTCCTATGGCTCTGTCAATGAAAGGAACAGCTACTACCAGTCCAACAATAAGACCTTGAACAAGAGTTCCCCAAACTTTCGCACTCATTAAGAATAATTCTATATCATCAAGCCCTAGGAAAGGAATCATAGATAGCGGTAATCCGATTTTTAAATCTGTAGCGACTTTTAAGCAACCAAAAGCCCATAATAAGTACCAATCAGGCAATGGAGGTGGATATGCAGTTCCAGCAGTAGGGTCTGCAGATTCGTGAAGTGGCGGTGGAATGAACGCACCTAGATAAAATAAGATAGAGATTACGTAGAATGTGTAAACAGTATCTCTTGAAATTTCGTGAGGATAAAGAGGCTCTCCTTTCACCATACTGGCTTCCAATACTGAGTGTTCTTCTCTATTTTCTAATTTTCTTATTGTGTCCAGTTCTTGTTGTTCTACTTGATCTTCATAGATCATTTGTACAGCATCATCTTCTTGGTTATTTTCTTCGCTCATTAGTGAGGTTCCGCCTCCCCTTGAATCCACACTAATGCCATGTGAATAATCATAAGAACTGTGCCAATTAAAGGTAAGACAAAAATATGCAACCAATACATTCGTAAGACCGTATCACCCGTAACCTGAGTTCCACCAAAGACAATTTCAGCCATTAAAGGCCCCATTGCAGGAATAGAAGTAGCCATTTCGAGCCCTATTGCAGCAGCAGCAAATCCAAGCGAATCCCAAGGGAGCAAGTAACCTGTGTAACCAAAGAAGATAGTAACTAGTAAAAGTATAACTCCTAAAATCCAGTTTACTTCTCTAGGGTTTCTATAAGCTCCCACAAAGTAAACTCTCATCATGTGTAAAAATACAGCTGCAACCATGAAATGTGCAGCCCAGTGATGGATAGCTCTAATGATGTATCCAAATGATACTTGAGTCATAATTAATTTCATTGATTCATAAGACCCAGAAGTCTTATGGCCATCATCATCAACATAAATTTCACCATCAGGGACATAATAAAATCCAAGATAAATTCCAGTTATAACCAAAATAATGTAGGCGAAAAAAGAAAGTCCGCCTAGCGAATAGAAAGGATACCAGTACCAAACAGATTTTACATTATACCTCTCAGTATGAGATTGCGGCATTGTTCTTCCACTTGAAGGTAAAAGCGTGAATACAACAGAATAATATTCTCTTTTAGCCAGGGAGGCATATCGGTGTAAAGCAAATCGTTCGTCAAACCATTTCCATGTTGCTAATAGTACTCTTGGTAAAGTTCCTGAAACATACAAGTAGCCTACAGTTAGTACTGCTAGGAGTAATTGCAAGAAGATAAGTGGAAATGTATACTTTCTCATCAACTCTTCAATAATTGGCGGATCGCCAGCTGCACTAACTGGTAGTGCAAGGAAAGTAATACTTCCTAAAACAGTAGCTAAAAGTAATCTTAATTTCATCCTTGTCCGCAATATTTAAGCCATTCAATTTCAGTTGTTAGGCCTATCAATCCTCCATCTTTTTCAGCTATAGGGACTACAGGCAATCCATAAGGTGCTGGACCTTCTAATAATTCGGCAGCCATAACTTCACGTCCTTTTTCATCAACATTTGTAATAACTGAAACAGGATCAAAAAGAGAGAGATGGCATGGACATAAAAACATATTTTCGTAATCTTTTCCACTAATAGTACTAGTTCCTTCGGCAGTGAAAACGGGTTTACAACACAAATGAGGGCACTTGTAGGTATGGTAAGCCATAATGTATGCATTTCCGTCATCTACACTTATTCCTAGTCCATTCATAGTGGGTTCAGCAGGAACTTTGGCGAGAGCTAGTTGTATTTCACATGTACCCAATTCTTGTTCTAAGTCTTTAGGGGCCCAGTTAACGATGGCAACATCCCAAAGATTAAAGTCTTCTTTTTTGGCTATATTTCCACCCATATTTTCATACCATTTCCCGCTCTCAGATTTATAA
>MIZB01000339.1_pt1 | contig 17936 bp, 17 predicted proteins | sample 888171 | NCBI WGS metagenome assembly MIZB01 (sample SAMN05440186, study PRJNA335308) | marine metagenome | isolation source: marine water
AAGTGTTTTGGCTAGTACTTTACTCCGGCTTCCATCTCTTAAACTAGTACTAATTATTAAGTAACTCATTGGTTAAACAAAGGAGGATAATTGTATTCAGGAACCTTATCTCCATCATATTGTATGACGTAAATTCCAGTAACCATTTCTGAAACAAATACATATCCTCTAGGATCATACTGTAATCCCCAATCGAAAGGAATCATGCATGAAGCCCAGCAGTCAGCCATATCGTATCCTAGTTCCTCAGTCGCATTATCTAGCCAATCCGGCCCATGGGGTAGATAATAACCGAGAGTATCTGTAGTACCCATCTTTTCTATGGCTTGCCAACCTTGTTCAGGACTTACTATTCCATCTTTCCAAACTATAGTCTCCCATATTCTGTCGTGCCCAGTTATCCAAGTACCGGCATGGTAATGAGTCCAATAAACATTTCCATTTGTCCCCGTATCTCCATTGTGTGGTGAATAAATATAAATATTTGGAATGAAATGGTGTTCATTTTCACTGCCATCACTTCTTACTCCTTTACCTGGCAATTTCCACTCAGAAACTAAGAATGGTTCTGCAGGGTCAGTAGTATCTATAGTTCTAAGATATCCAGTATGGTTATCATTTTGTCCATATTCAGGAGCAATCAAAGTATAATGTCTCCAGTTTACGCCAAACTCGGAGTCGTCAGGACCTGTACCGCATGAATCTGGCCATTCAGACTCATCCACGTATTCTGATATTCCATTACAAATTAAATGATCATAAGGGACCGCATAGTGAATCCATCCATTTCCTTCCAATTTTGAGGTCCATACTTCGGCACTCATTCCAGCATGACCTCCACCTTCTGGACCATACCATCCACTAGAATCAGTTGGACAACCTAACCACCTTCCAACTTCATTATTTTGAGGCCAAGTCAATCCGTTAGGGTCAGCTACTGGAGGTGGATTTGATACGTCTAGAATTCTTAGCCCCGCATCCCAGTAAGAAACGTAAAGTAGTATTTGATTTGTAATTGGATGTCTGTGAATAACATTGTCATGATTGAAAACGGTACCTCCGCATGTTGTGGCAGGATCAGGTGAATATCCTCCCCATCGGACGATTTCTTTAGATTCATTCTCACCTTGAATAAATGACTCTAGACCATCAGGCGCATAGAAAATTTGAGTTCCCTTATAGAGACCGGCACCATTTATTTCAGGGTAGGGATCAGCGCCAAACAAAAATACTTCACAATCTTCAGTATTCCAGTCTGGAATATCATTACTACAGTATACGTGTATGTCTTGGTTGTGGAAACCAGCTGGAGGATTATTCCATTCAGCTCTTTTCACAGGATAAGATTTATCACTTACATCGATTAAATCCAGCCTATTTGCTCCACTATTTCCATCGTCATCGTTTGGTATGGGGTCTAATTCAGAATTAGTAAGTTCATGGTTTATCAATACCCAATTATTGTCTTGCGTTACTTTAATGTCAATTATTCTTGCTACTTCAGCATAGTATGTTGAAAGCAAGATAATATTATTTGGTTCACTTATATCTAAAATTTCAAATTGGTTGTAGCTTGAAACGTACGCATAGCATCCGCCTTGCGTTCCTACTTTTACACAATCTTCAAGGAAATTGCCTTCAATTGCTATCTCAGAATTATCGCCAGGAGTAGGAGCTACATTTTTGTATTCGGGATAACAAGGCCTGCCTGCAGTATTATCTAGTTCAGCAGGGGGTTTTTCGTTACCATCGCAATTTAAATTATGATAATCAATTAGAGTTATATTGTCAGTTTGAAGGAAATGTTGCATCAAGTTAGTATGTTGATGGTTTTGATCTAGCCCTGTACAATTTTCACAGTTTTCAGATTCAACGATAGGGTCAACCCAGTCTTCAGTATCACTAATGCTAGAAGAAGTATCGTCTAAGCACCCTGAAAAAGCTATTCCAATAAATAGAAATGTTATGCTGTAACTTAATATTTGTTTGCTAATCAATGATTCACACCGTTCCTATACTTTCTGAGCACATTATATAGTTTAATACGGGTTCCTTTCCATCAATATGGAAGAATCACTTTCACCTTTAACGTCGATACCAACTTTGAGGCAACTGGCAATGCCAAAAGATACTAATGCTCTTGGGACAATTTTTGGAGGTGTGATTTTAAGCCAAATTGATCAAGCTGCAGCAATTGAAGCTCACAAATATCACAAAGGGGCAGTTGTCACCGTGGCTATGGATGAAATTGAGTTTAAGCAGCCTGTTTTTGTTGGAGACGTAGTTTCTTACTATGCCACCACTCACAAATTAGGTAGAACCTCAGTAACTATTGATGTTCATGTTTTTGCGCAAAGGCAATTTGCAGAAGAAGGTAAATTTATTCCTGTAACGGAAGCAAGAGCAGTAATGGTTGCTGTAGATGAAAACAATAAACCCACTGCATTGAATAAGTGAATATTTCTTTACTAATAGCAGCCTTAGTTTTTCTCATTCCGATGTATATTACACCAGGTCCGAACAATATCTTATGTGCAGTTCACGGTTCACAACACGGTTTTCGCGCTACAATTCCACTAATCTCAGGTTTTGTAATTGGCTGGTTTGTAATGGGATTATTTGTAGCATTTACAATTGACTTTTTAGAGCAAAATACAGGTTTACTAACCTATTTGACAATGATTGGGGCTTCGTACATGATTTATTTATCTTACAAAATAGCGACTTCAAAACCACTTGACGAGGGCCCGAGTGAGAGTCAGAGACTAACTCCCCTTACAGGAGCAATGTTACAATTTGTTAATGGTAAGGCTTGGATTCACGACATAGTTTTATTGGGTAGTTTTGGGACGATTTTTGGAACGGGTATCTTGGCAAAGATGATTCTGATTATTTTTTCTATTATTCTTTGTTTACCTTTTGTTGCTCTATGGGCTGGCTTCGGTACATTCTTAAGAAATTTTTTTACAGCTCCCGAATCATCTTTAATGTTAAACAGAGTAATGGGTTTTTCATTATTTATCGTAGCGGTATGGCTTCTTGTATACTAAGATAGCCTCTCAGCACTCATAGGGCTCTTCAAAGCGCGAAGCTCAGCCACAATTTTTACATCATAGAGGCCTGTACCTATTGGGGTACTGCAAAAATAATTTATTGATAGATAATATTATTAGGGATATTCCATCTGAAAAATAGTTGCTAGCAAACAAAAAACCTAAGAGGTTGCCAGAATGGTTCAAAGTTACCTTGCCTTCTGGTGAGGGTATGCAGCGATATAATTCAACTACTTCTTCTGTTAAGGATAACAAATTACATACAGTATGTGAAGAAGCTAGGTGCCCTAATATTCACGATTGTTGGGGCAGAGGTACAGCAACTTTTATGGTTGCAGGAAAGGCTTGTACACGAGGTTGTCGTTTCTGTGCAGTTGATACTATCCGTAATCCTCCACCGCCAGATGAAGATGAGCCGATCAAGTTGGCTGAAGCAATAAAGAATATGGGCTTGACATATTCAGTTATCACAGTAGTGAACCGAGACGATATGGAGGATGGAGGTGCACAGCATTACAAAAATTGTATAGATAAAGTACATGAAACTTGTCCTTACGTAGGCATTGAATTTTTGTGCAGCGATTTGAGTGGAAATGTTAAAGCTTTAGATTTTCTACTGAAAGATTCACCTCTTACTGTGTTTGCGCACAATGTTGAAACAGTTAGGAGGCTTACACCAAAAGTTAGAGACCCTAGAGCCACTTTTGATCAAAGTTTGTTAATTTTGAAGAAGGCCAAAGAATTAAGGCCAGATATAATTACCAAAACAAGTATAATGCTTGGACTCGGCGAAACTGAAGAAGATTTATTAGATTCATTTAAAGAACTAAGAGAAGCTAATGTTGATTTATTGACTTTAGGCCAATATCTTTCACCAGGTTCAAGATTCCATCCAGTGGTATCTTTTCCCTCACCTGAAACTTTTGATAGCCTAGCCCAGATAGCAAAGGATATGGGTTTCAAAGCCGTAGCTTCAGGTCCAATGGTCCGTTCATCGTACAGAGCAGAATCCTTAGTTGCTGCAGCTAAAGGTGAAACATTTGATATCAAATTAAAGGTGGTAGCGTGAGTAAGAAAGGAAAAACTTTATTTGTTCCCGATGCTCCATTTAGGCCCGGAGATAAGCCAGACTTTTCTAATTTAAAATTACCTGAAGCAGGTTCTTACGACAAACCAGATACATCGGTTGACCCTTCGGAAATTAGTGATCTAGCATTTGGTTTAGTAAGAGTTTTGGATGATAACCATAAAGCAGTAGGTTCTTGGAATCCTAATCTCAAACCCTCAGTTCTCAAAGAGGGATTGAGGCACATGACATTGTTGAGAATTTTCGACGATAGAATGTTAACTATGCAGCGTCAAGGTAAACTTTCATTTTACATGAAATCATTAGGCGAAGAGGCAGTTGCAATTGCGCAAGGTATGGCCTTAAGACCGGATGATATTTTATTTCCTTCTTACAGGCAACCAGGATTGCAGTTTGTTCGTGGACGTAACTTAGTAGACATGATTTGTCATTGTATTACAAATTCAAAAGATAACGTTAAAGGTAGGCAAATGCCTGTCCATTATTCTTGGAAAGAAGGCAATCTAGTTTCTATATCTAGCCCAGTGGGAACCCAGTTCCCTCAGGCAGTTGGTTGTGCAATGGCTTCAGCTTACAAAGGTGAAGACAATGTATCTATATCTTGGTTAGGAGATGGTACGGCGGCAGAAGGAGACTTTCATTATGCACTTAATTTTGCATCAGTCTACAAGGCCCCTGTAATTCTCAACGTAGTTAATAATCAATGGGCAATTTCAACACATAGAAATTTTTCATCAGGTGAAGCAACATTTGCTTCTAGAGGTATTGCTTATGACATGCCAAGTATACGGGTCGATGGTAACGATTTTCTAGCACTTTATTCAGTCACAAGTTGGGCTGCTGAAAGAGCACGTAAGGGAGAGGGTGCTACTTTTATCGAAGTATTCACTTACAGGGCAGAAGCGCATTCAACTAGTGATGACCCTACAAGATATAGACCTAAAGATGAATGGAAGTCTTGGCCTTTGGGTGATCCGTTAGAGCGTCTGAAATTGCATTTAATTGATTTAGGTGAGTGGTCTAAAACGGATCAAAATAAGTTGGAAAAAGAGCTTGATGAGTTAGTTATTAAATCATACAAAGAAGCAGAAAAGTATGGAACATTGAACGAAGGTCCTTGGGCTTCTGAAGAGACTTTGTTTGAAGATGTTTACAAGAAACCTCCAAGGCATTTGAGAAAACAAAGGCAGGAGTTGGGAATTTAGATGGCTCAAATGAATATGATCCAAGCAGTCAACTCAGCATTGGATATAATTCTTGAAAAAGATTCTAATGTTTGCATTTTTGGTGAAGATGTAGGATATTTTGGAGGAGTTTTTAGGTGTACGGATGGCCTTCAATCAAAATATGGAAAGCATAGAGTATTCGATTCTCCATTAGCCGAAGGTGGTATTGTTTCTACTGCAATTGGCATGGGAATTAATGGTTTAAGACCTGTAGCAGAAATTCAGTTTGCTGACTACATATTTCCAGCTTTTGACCAAATTACAAACGAGTTAGCTAAACTTAGATACAGAAGTGGAGGCGAATATTCAGCCCCAGTTACCATAAGAACTCCTAGTGGAGGAGGAATAAGAGGTGGTCACTATCATTCACAAAGTCCTGAAGCTTATTTCACACACACTCCAGGGTTAAAAGTTGTAATACCTTCAAATCCTCATGATACAAAAGGTCTTTTGATTTCTGCAATCGAGGATGATGATCCGGTTATTTTCTTTGAACCTAAGAGATTGTACAACGGTCCTTTTGATGGTGATCACAAAAAGGCAGCATTGAAATGGGATACTCATCCAAAGGGAGAAGTCCCTGAGGAGTACTATTCAATTCCACTTGGAGAAGCTTCAGTAGAGAGAGAAGGAAGTCAGCTTACTGTATTGTGCTATGGAACAATGGTGCATGTTGCCCGAGAAGCTGTGAAATTGAGTGGAATAGATGCCGAGATTATTGATCTTAGAAGTCTAGTTCCCTTAGATATTGATGCTATTACAAAATCAATCGAAAAAACTGGAAGGTGTGTAATTGTGCACGAAGCACCTAAAACCAGTGGTTTTGGAGGAGAGTTATCTGCACAAATTCAAGAGTCATGTTTCTATCACTTAGAGGCGCCAATTACACGCGTCACTGGATGGGATACACCATTCCCTCATTCGTTGGAATGGTATTATTTTCCAAGCCAGGAAAGAGTTATAGAGGCGATGAAGAAAACAATGGAGAGTTAAAATGGCAAAACACGTATTCAAACTGCCGGATGTCGGCGAAGGAGTAGTTGAGGGAGAAATTGTAAAATGGAATGTAAAACCTGGAGACACCGTTAAAGAAGATGAGCCTTTGGTTGAACTTATGACCGACAAAGCTACGGTTGCTATTCCATCTACAGTAAATGGAAAGGTAGTTTCTACAACAGGAAAGCCGGGAGATATGATTCCAGTAGGCTCCGAGTTAATTGTCTTCGAAGTAGAGGGAGATGGGTCTCCAGAGCCGGAACCCGAGCCGGAACCCGAACCGGAACCTCAAGCTAAAGCAGAGCCAATAGTAGCTACGCCAGCAGCTCCAGTAGTTTCACCACCCGTCTCATCGGGATCTAGGGCATTAGCCTCTCCAGCAGTTAGACGTCGAGCTAGAGAAGCAGGAGTTGATTTGTCAAGTGTTTCTGGGACCGGACCTGCGGGCCGAATTTCTCATGATGACCTTGATGCTTTCATATCTGGTGGAGGTAGACTAGCAGCAGTTCAATCTGGAGTAAAATTGACAGGTGTTGAAGAGCATCCAGTAATAGGATTAAGACGCAAGATTGCTGAAAAAATGGCAATTAGTAAGAGAAATGCAGCACACTTTTCTTATTTTGAAGAGGTTGATGTGACTGAGCTAGAGAACTTACGTCAGCATCTTAACTCTACACGCTCATCAGAACAACCTAAATTGACGTATCTACCATTTATTGTTCAAGCTCTAGTTAAAGCAATCAGAAAATTCCCTCAATGTAATGCAATTTACGATGAAGAAAAGAGTGTTGTTTTTAGACACCAAGCAGTTCATGTTGGAATTTCAACGCAGACTGATGATGGTCTTATGGTTCCTGTTATCAAGCATGCAGAAGCTATTGATGTATGGGATACAGCTAATGAGCTAGTACGAGTTACAAGTGCAGCAAGGGCAAAAACAGCCACAGTTGACGAACTCACAGGTTCAACTATTACAATTACAAGTTTAGGAGCAATGGGTGGCCTCGGAGCAACCCCTATTATCAATCACCCTGAGGTTTCAATAGTTAGTATTCATGCAGCAAGAGATAGAGCCGTTGTGAGGGAAGGTGAGATAGTAGTTCGTAAAATGATGAATTTAACTTCTTCTTTCGACCACAGAATAATTGATGGATATGATGGAGCATTATTAATACAGGAATTAAAATCAATGTTAGAAAATCCTGCAACAATTTTCATGTGAGATTATATGGCAGAAATTAGAAATTGTAAAGTATTAGTTGTTGGCGCTGGGCCCGGAGGTTATGTTGCTGCAATCAGAGCAGGTCAACTCGGTTTGGATACTGTAATTGTAGAAGGTTCAAGGGCAGGAGGAACTTGTCTGATTAGAGGATGTATTCCCTCAAAAGCGATGATACATGCAGCTTCAGCTTTTGAAAGCTTAGAGGCTCATTCGGGAAAAGGTAAAATGGGAATTAGTGTTTCAGGTAAGCCTAAAGTTAACATGAAAGAACTTGTTTCATGGAAAGAATCTATTGTAAACAAATTGAATAAAGGTGTGGAAACATTACTTAAAGCTGCAAAAGTGGAACTTATTTCAGGATGGGCTAAGTTTAGAAATGCTAAAACATGTGAAGTCAGTGGAGGAGATAAAGAGTACATAATTAACGCAGAACACGTTATTCTTGCAAATGGTTCGAAGTCCGTAGAATTACCCTTCATGCCGTTTGATAATAATATAATTTCATCAACAGAAGCATTGGAGCTTTCTGAAGTTCCTAAAAAATTAGTAGTTATTGGTGCAGGTTACATTGGACTCGAACTGGGTATAGCATATAGGAAATTAGGTTCCGAAGTTACTTTTATTGAAGCTTTGGAACAAATATTGCCAATTTACGATGCAGAGATGACACGTCCAATCAATTTATGGCTCAAGAAGCATAAAGTCAAAGTCAATCTAGGTGCCAAAGCAAAGGGAGCAGTTACTAAAGGTAAAGTGACAACCGTAGAATATGTAGATTCCTCAGGTAAAAATCATAAAATTAAAGCAGATAAAGTTCTCGTAACTGTAGGAAGAAAGCCCAATACACAAGGTTGGGGTTTGGAAAAAATGGCAGTTGATATGGATGGTCAATTTATCAAAGTAGACAAGCAGTGCCGAACTTCAATGAAGAATGTTTGGGCTATCGGAGACGTAGTTGGAGAGCCAATGCTTGCTCATAAAGCATCAGCTCAGGCTGAAGTAGTTTCTGAAATTATAGCAGGACATAGAAGGGAGTTTGATCCGGTTTCAATAGCTGCAGTTTGTTTCACAGATCCTGAAATTGTAGGTGTAGGCCTAACACCTGATGAGGCCAAAAAAGAAGGTATAGAAACAGTAGTGGGTAAATTTCCATTTGCTGCAAGTGGAAGAGCCTTAGCCATGGGCGCAGGTTCCGATGGTGGCTTCGTTCGTATTACGTCACGAAAAGATAACCAAGTAATAGTAGGAATACATGCAGTAGGTTCTCATGTTTCAGAGCTATCTGGAGAATTCGCATTAGCTCTTGAGATGGGGGCAAGGTTAGATGATATAGCAGGAACAATACACGTTCATCCAACTTTGACAGAAGCTTTTGCAGAGTCTGCCCTTGCCAGTTTAGGACATGCAATTCATATTTCAAATTGATTGAAATCGATATAATTCAGGCAAATAATTCTACTCATCAAGAAATAGATCAATTAATGGTTGAATTACAAGAAGATAGGATAAAGAGTAAAATTAGAGATACATTAATCTTTGTTGAACACCCTGAGATAGTGACTATTGGAAGACGAGGTATGCTTGATGGTTTAACAGCACCAGATAATTTTCCATCTTCTCAAGTAGATAGGGGTGGTGGACTTACTTGGCATGGTCCAGGTCAACTTGTGGGATATCCCATATTTCTATGGAAAGAAGAATCAGTTAGGGAAGTAATAACAACAATTGAAGAATGGATAATTCAGTCATTATCCGAGTTTGATATTTACGGAGTTCGTGATGATTCTATGCAAGGGGTATGGTTTGAGGGACACAAGGTAGCTAGTATTGGTTTGGCATTTAGTAAATGGGTATCAAGGCATGGTTTTGATATAAATTTAAACACTCCAGAAGGAAGAATAGAGTCTGTTGAAGGTTGTGGCTTGCCATTAGGTAAACATATGGCATTAGCTAAATTTGGTTACAATATTTCTATAACAGAAATGCAAAATGCATTACTTAGTAAAATGCCAGAGATTTTAGGAAGAAAAGTCAGGAGAATTATTAACTTAGAAAATCATTGATTAAATGTTGATTTTGTTCTTTAAGTTCGTGATGTTCTTTCATCCAAGATTCAGCTTTTTCAACACAAATGGATTTTATCTCACCAGTTAACAGCTTTCCAGACACATATTCTTCTCTAATTTTTTCTAACTCATTGTCGTCTTCTTCGAAAAAGTAGCGAAGGTATTGATATGCGACATCGATGTCAGGATTTCCTCCCTTTTTGCGGTGTTCTTCAACAGTAGGCTGGCCACCTGAGAATGAAGATCTTATTTTCTTCTCTATTGTCTTCATTGAATCATTTAAGAAAATTGTTGTTTCTGGCATACTAGAACTCATCTTACCACCAGTCATACCTACTGCAAATTGGTGGTATGTAGATGATGGTTGCATTAGTCCCATACCCCCTAATTGCCTTTCAAGAGACAATAATTCGTATTGAATCTCAGCATAGTTTTCAGAAGTGGCATCCTTGATATCGATTGTGCCGTGTTTTGGATTTGAATTAATTTGATTATAGCCAGCCTTATTGATTGCACTAATTGCCTTATCGATGACTATCTTCCTTCGATTTTTATCAACGCCCCCATCATTTCTCATCCCCATAATATCTTGATTATTATCTTGGATTGATAATCCAATAGTTAAGTTTCCTAATTTATTTTTATTCACATTGAACCAATTAGTTTTTGAGACCATACCTCTTGTTAACCTGATATGCGGATCTTGATCCATTCCTACGGGAACAACTATAGGCCTCAATCCTCCATATTCCTCTAATTGGGGATGTACAATATCACCAGCTTGAACCAATGGTGATTGAACGTGTGCAAGACTTGTTTTACCTGAGAATCCATAAATGGCTTCCATTTCAGAGAGATTAGTTTTCGTACCTAATGTAAATCCCATTTTCTGTACTATTGCTCTTTCAGATTGAAAATATATTGATGTCTTATCCGGATTTAATCCCATTCCAGCATAATTTGATATATATTCTTCAACAGCATACTCCTTACATTTTTCTAAGCTAAGGCCTCTTGTTGCATGAGCTTCTAAATCAGCTACAGCAATTGTAACGTCCCCTCCTAAATCTTGGAACCACCTAGCTTGGTCAATTACCATTTTGTGGCCTAAATGCATCTGACCTGAAGGCATAAGCCCAGATAAAACTCCGAAAGGTTTTCCAGCTTTTCTTGCATTTAATATAGAATCTAAATCTCTGTGAGCAAAAATTATTCCTCTTCTATGAAGATGTGTAGGTTTAGGCAAAGTTGTATGATCTATTCTTTCTAGACCAAATTTTTCGCAAATTTCGTCATAGTTTTTGATACCTTTACTCGCCCAAGGGTCAATCTCCATTATTTACGCAAAGCTTGGGGACTTAAAGATAATACCCACCAAACTTACTGTTATTTTCCCTATCCGTTAAAGGCTTGTGACTCGCTTAGAATGGCCTAGAGCAATTTTACATTTAGATATGGATGCTTTTTTTGTGAATGTTCACATTTTAGAAAATCCGAGCGATAAGGGGATTCCTCTTGCAGTTGGTGGAAAGCCAGGTCAAAGGGGAGTCATTGCTTCAGCTTCTTACGAGGCTCGAGCAAAGGGAGTACGTTCGGCTATGGCTTCAAGTAAAGCTCTGAAGCTTTGTCCCGAGCTCAAATTTGTCTCTTCAAACAGGCCCATGATTCGTTCTTCCTCAGCTAAAGTCATGGAGATTTTAGCGAGATATGGTACCTTGGAGAAAATGAGTGTTGATGAAGCCTTTGTAGATTTATCACTTCAAAAAAACCCTGAAGCTTTGGTTAAGACAATTTTAAAACGGATCAAGACAGAAACAAATTTACCTTCTTCAGCAGGTTTAGCAACATCTAAATTAGTTGCTAAGATAGCTTCAGATTTTGAAAAACCAGAGGGTTTCACAGTCGTTCAGCCTGGAACGGAATCTAAATTCTTGGCGCCATTAGAAATAAGGAAAATGTACGGAATTGGCCCTAAAACGGCATCACGTTTGAATAGTCTTGGGATTGAAAAATGTTCAGATATAGTTTCAATAGATATTCAGAAGTTATTACCGATATTTGGGCAATATTCTGTTAATTTAAAGAATAAGGCAAAAGGAATAGATAATAGAGTTGTTGATCCTTCACCATGGATTGCTAAACAGCAAGGTACTGAGACTACGTTTGAATCTGATATTAAGGAAGTCAAAGAAGTAGAGTTAGCCTTGCGGGAGTTATCCGCAGAAGTATCAGATAGTATTGAGCAAATGGGGAAGTCAGCAAGAACGATAACTATCAAAATTAGGTGGTCAGATTTTACAACTATAACACGCCAAAAGACAGTTCCAGGTGAGATACATAAATCAGAAGACATTTACAAAGTAGCAAAATCGTTGTTGTATGATAATTGGGAACCTGGCAAACCAATAAGACTTCTGGGAGTTTCGGCTAGTCGATTGGGTGTATCTGATCAGCAAAAGTTAAATTTAGAATTCGAATAAACTTTTTTGTTTTTTATCATTTCTTGGAACAATACGTTTAGGTTCTTCTTCGTATTTTTCTTCCATTTTAGGAATATAATCTAGAGTTACAATATCTTTTTCTTGTCTATATTGTTGTGATTCTTCCATTATAGATATAAGTTTTTTATTCTTTTTGTCTGTATTAAGTAAAATAGCAAGTTCATTTTCATTTAAGTCCAGATTTCCAGCAATCTCAGCAGCCTTGTTTACATCGTTCTGGCAAATAGTAGATATTACTCCTATTTGTTCTATTTTTGACTCTTTGATTGATTGGTGGGTTGCAGCACCTACTTTTTTAGCTAAAGAATCTCTGTATGCTCTTTGAAATCGACTTGCTCCCATCTTTCTAATGTATGATGGAAACTGAGGTCTTCTTCCACTTGTAGGATGCATTTTAGACAAAGCTACACCACTTGAAATTAATTCAGAGGCATATCCCCATAAACCATAATTCTGGTTTCTTATTACTCTTGCAAGTAATAAATCAGCGTATGCCACTTTTGAATATGCTCTATCGATATCACTTGGATTTTTATATACAATAGGTATGTTATCGCTAACCCATGTTGCAACATCTCTAGGCGGTTCATTGAGGTCAAAAATAGCAGTTCTTGGTTTATCAAAAGTATCTCCGTGAAAAATAGCGTTTAGAGTTTCAAACATCTCAGTTTCTCGATCTCTCGATCCCACTTTTTTTAAATCATCATAAATAATTTTCTTTTTTCCTTCTGATAGTGACTGTAAATCGTTTATCGCTCCTCTTAGGTCACCTTTAACATTTTCAGCCATAGACCTTATTGTTTCGTTGTCAATCTCTAAATTTTCATTTTGGCAAATTTTCTGTAAAACAGTAGATATAGATATAACAGAGGGCCTTTGAAATTTCAGATTGAGGCATAATCTTTTGATTTTAGCACCAGTACCTTTGGTTAAATTATACAAATCATTTACAGTAATTACAACGGGTTGCTTGGTTTGTTCAAGAGTTTTTGATATAGCTCTTTTACCTCCTCTATCGCTGTAATTTTTTATTTTGTTCTTAGATTGTTGCGCTCTTTCGTACAAATTATCGGCTTCATCTAGTAGTATTAAATTTCGTTCAGCTAAACCTTTACTCCCGAATGTTTGGAAAAGTCCCGCTCTTAAAGCGGTTCCTTCTATTACAGCTCCAGATCGGGCATCAGATGCATTCAATTCAATTACTTCCCATCCCATATCATTTGCTAAAGCAATAGCTGCAGAAGTTTTACCACATCCCGGAGGCCCAGAGAGTATCACTCCTTTCTTGACCATTTTATCGCCCCATGAGCTTGCCCATGTTTTCAAATCGCTTATTACTTTTGAATTTCCGATTATGTCTGAAAGACTCTCAGGCCTGTATTTTTCAGCCCAGGATTCCATTATTCACCTAATTTCATAGTAAAATGCATTTTTTGGTATCTAAGTATTGATTTAGCATTTCTTGCTACAATCCAAAGGCAGAAGAAAATACACGTTCCACAAAAAATCATAGTAGTTCCAAAAGATGATTTAAATTCTTGACTATTAAGCTTGAACACAGACATATTCCAATCAGTATTACCCATGTAGATTAGCGATGCACCTACCATCGTAGCTAAAAATCCAGCAAATATTAGGGATCGACTCCCAGTCCGTTGATAGAGCTGTAATACAGGAGAAATAATTGTTAGAAATAAAGCTAAACCGAATAGAGAGAAAAAGAGACTCATAAATTTTGTTTGATAGTAGTTAATAGAGGATGTGGGGAATCCTCCAGACATTGCGCTCTCTGCAATCATTGGCATGGGTGCATAGGCAGCAACTATACATCCTAGAAAGACAAACCTTGCCATCATAAGAAGCAATTGAGATCTTTTACTGTCTACTTCTAATTTTTCAAGCTTCTTGTATGTTCTTTTCAACACCCATCTTGATATTGCCATGGTACTTGAGGCGAGAGGAACAAAAACCGCAGTTACTAAGATTAATCCACCGATTAATTGACCCATTATGTCTCCACCCGAATCTCGTCCGATTAAAGATGAAAGTGAAAGAACTTTATCTGTGCTTGTATAAACCAAGATTCCTTGTCCAATATATAGTAAAGCTAATAGAAAACCGGCGATGAAAATTCGAGTTCCAAAACTACTGTAGATGTAGGCGTCTGGTTGATCTCTAACAAACCTTACCATTACTATACCATAAGAGCGCTGTTAATTAGACTAACTCAAAGCGCATTTGTTCAGGATCTTTTTTTCCAGCTAATTTTTCAGCCAATTTAGTTCCTATTCCAGGAATTTCATTCAAATCAGAAGGTTTTGAATCACGAATTGAGCTTTGGCTTGTGAATCCTGCATTAAACAAAGACCTTGCACGGACTCTTCCGATTGAATCGATTTCTAATAACGGTAGTAATTCTTTTCTCACACCATTAGATATTCGAATTTCTAATTCGGCTATCATCTTTGTAGTATTGGGTGATAATAGTTCAGAAAGTTCAGACATGGAATAAAGAATCCAACCTGCTGTCTCAACTTTTGCTCTAATGTCTCCCGGAGTAGTTGAATATCTTTTCATTAGATGTTCTTCAGGAGTTTCTTCTACCCAATCCATCAATAGTAGTGCAGTTTTCAAATCCCAAAGATAGAATTCAAGTTCGGTATGTTCTACGGGAGGTGGTAGCATGAGATCAGCTTCCATTTGCATTAAATGAGTAAGGTAAGTTTCCATTTCATTTTTTCTAACGTAAAGAGAGTAAATATCTGGAGTTCTTGTAACTGTGTGTAGTAAACCTAACGGATTTGCAGGTACTTCAGATTCAAGGGCATTTCTAATGATGACTCCGGACAAAGGATCAATGTACAGTTGTGAAACTTTTCTCCCAAACGGAGTAGCTTTTAATTTCTCCTGAAGAGAAGCATTTGCAGGTATAAATTCTCCATCTATCTTTCCTTCAATCTCAATTAAACCTTCTTCTTCTAAAAAATTAAGTACTTTGTTTATGCGATGTTGAGTTCTCCATAGTTCACCCTGAGCGCCAAAGAGTGTCTTTTTTAGGAAAGAATGCATTTCTTCAGTAGTACTAATTGTCCCAGAAGAAATTAAAGAAAGTAAATGAGTCCTTAGTGCAGGTTCACTGCCTAACCTCGAAAGAACAGGTTCAGTTTCGCCCTCAAAATAAGTTTCTATAATTTGCGCTTTTTGTTCGCTGTTTTTAGCAATTAATACTCCCTCACCGTCAACATCAAATCCAGGCCTTCCAGCTCTACCTAGCATTTGTTGAATTTCTAAAACAGGTAGCGGTTGGTTTGACTGAAAACTTGAATCCCAACGAGTTAAATCCCTAATAATCACTCTTTTTGCAGGTAAATTTACTCCTGCTGCTAAAGTCGGAGTTGCGCACAAAGCTTTAATTTTTTTATCTCTGAAACCTTTCTCTACAATTTGTCTTTGCCTGTTAGTTAATCCTGCATGATGATATGCTACCCCTCTTTCAATCAATTTAGCAAGGTTTGAGTCTACGGATGTAACTTCATCAGCTCCAGCTTTCAGTTCACTAGTATATTTTTTTAGTTTTTCAGTTTCATCAGCACTTAGCCTCTTGCCTATTAGCATGCCAAGTCTTTTAGCCTGAGCTTCGGCAGATCTCCTTGTATTAACAAAAACTAAGCATTGGTCTGGTAAATTGTCAAGTGCAATCCCCTCAGTACCGTCTATATCTATAGTCTTGAATTCATCGCCATCCCATTCAATCTCATTAGCAATACAAATTCCTTTTTTGAGTGGAACTGGACGAAAGTCACTTTCAACTAGTGTAGCTTTCAACCACTCAGCAACTTGACTTGAGTTAGATACGGTTGCAGATAGTCCTATAATTTGTATATCTGGATTAATTTCTCTGAACTTCGATAAAGTAACTTCTAGTGTCGGTCCTCTATTAGAATCATTGATTAAGTGTATTTCATCAGATACTAAGCACCCTACTTCGGTTAACCAGGGAGGATTGTGCCGAATTAATGAATCAGCTCTTTCAGAGGTGGCTACAATTATATCATATTTGGAAAGACCTCTTATTTTATCAAAATCTCCCACTGAAACACCAATCTTAGCACCATTAAGAATATTTTTACAAATGTCTCTCAGCTCATTGACTTTTTCCCATGCTAGCGCCCTTAATGGAACTAAAAAAATACCTTTTTTACCTTCTTTTACTGCTTTCATTAGGGCGTTGTAGGCAACTACAGTTTTTCCTGCAGCAGTAGGCACTGACATTAAAAGAGATTCATTTCTTTCTATAGCCTGCATAGCCTCTTTTTGGGGAGGATATAATTCTTTAATATTAAGATAATTTAATAATTGATTAAGCAACCTTACCAGCTCTCGTCTTGCTCACTTAGTCCGAATTCAGGTTTGCTTTGGAAAGTAAAATAAAGAGCTGCCGCACCACATAATGTAGAAATCAGAAGTCCACCTAACCCTACTATCGCAGCAGCACAACCAACTAAAACAAGATTGTAATTTTGTCTCATGACTAGGAGAGCTCCTCCTACAAATGAAAGGATTGCACACACAAATTCCCAAATCATTCCGACTTCTATAACATTACTCACAAAAGATTCATCAATTTCTTCACCTTCTTCATCAATTTCGAGCCCCATTTCTTGCATTACTTCGTTGTATTTTGCAGTGACTCCTTGAATTTTATCAGCATCACTCAGGATTCCGTTCATAGTTGTTGCAGTACCTAATAAAACAAAACCTGCTATTATAAGCAGAAGTGCGGCAATATTCGGTTTATTAGTTGATGGGTACAAAGAAACAACACTAGTGTCACCTTCATTTTCTGAATCGCCCCAGTCTAAAGATTCGTATTCAGTTTCCTCCCATTCATTAGAATCTTCATTATCCATTAATAACCCAATCTTTAAGCCATAATAATAGTTGCTCTATTTTCTAAGGGCTTTCAAAGTCCCACTAGTCTTAATGGGTTTCATTCCTAATTCATCACTATTAATTTCTATTAATTCTCTTATAGCAATTGATTTTGTGTGATCTACTAAGACGATACTTTTTTTATCTTCAAAAGCTATAATTCGCCATCTAATTTTACCTTTGAGTAGTTCAGAATTTTTTTTTAAGAAAGACCTAAAATCATCTAGTTCTATTTTTTCAGTATGTTCTAGGAGCAAGTATCTTTTTCTCCCCTTTTTTTGTTTAACTACCAAACTATCTTAACGCCTCATTAATTTTTTCGATTATATTTTCAAGTTTCTTTACTCTTTCACTTAATTCAGCAATTTCTAAGCTTAGTTTTTCAGTATTTTTAGAGCCATTTTTTGCCTTTTCAACAATCCAAGCATCAGTTTCTTCTTTCTTTTTCAGCATTTCACTCATTTTAGATGAATCATTCACATTATCATCCATGATATCCTTACCTTGTATTTCTTCATTAATCAAATCAGCTTCTTCTTCACTAGATTCTTCTATTTCTTCAATATCCTCTTTGTTTTGAGATTTTTCTCTCTGATAATCTTCAACAGTCATTATGTTTCCTTCACTGTCAGATTTTATAATTTGTTCTTCTTGCAATTCTTCTAGAGAAGGCGTAAATTGAGCCATTTCGCCTCCAGCATCTTTGAATGCTAAGAATAAGCTTCCCGAGTCTAATTTGTAACCTTCCATTTTCAAAATATTTACAATTGTAGTTTTTGGCTCAGTTAAATCGTTGCTATCAAGTGGGTATGCCATACTTTTTCATTAGTAGCATAACTTTATAGTTTTCTCA
>MIZB01000255.1_pt1 | contig 17776 bp, 17 predicted proteins | sample 888171 | NCBI WGS metagenome assembly MIZB01 (sample SAMN05440186, study PRJNA335308) | marine metagenome | isolation source: marine water
GAAGTTACGGAAAAAAGAATAACTGTATTGTATGCCGCTAATGGAACTGAACCAGTAATAAGAGAAAACCTGACTACTGAAAATAAAATAGGAGTTTTAAGTGGTTCACAAAGTGAAAAAGATTGTAAGGACGGAAAAATAAAAGCACAATGTTTTACCAGTAACGTCACTAATTTGAAAAATTTCCTTAACTCCGAAAATGAAACTATAGACTATTTTATTATGGATTCACAATATTTAGGATCTCGCGCAGAAATAAATGGAACTCTCGTAGACTCGTGGGGAGGATATGCTGATGGAGAAGTTGAACTAATCTATACTGACTTAATCAGAGGGAGCATTGTATTTCTAAATATATTCTTAGGCCTTGTTGGAATTTTTAATTATATTCTAGCCATACCAATTGTAGTCTTATCTTTCTCCGTACTTATATACGGACTGCAATTATCTCTAGAACAAAGAAGAAGAGAAATAGCAATACATCGAGTAATTGGAGGAACTCAAGATGGATTGAGAAAAATGCTTACTTCCGAAGTAATTATTGTTAGTACTGTCGCTTTTATTGGAGGTTACTTCCTTTCAATTGGTATCGTTCCCGATTTACTGTCTGCAGTAGGGTTTATGGACTTCGAACGAAATAGTGATTTGGCAGAATACAGATGGAATAATCTGGGAATTGCAGCATTAATTTTCACAATAGCTGCTACAATCGGGATTGCTTGGTATTACGGAAGAACAAAGGCTAAAGAATTCCTTGATCAAGAGATCGAAGAAGGAGTTAAAAATAATACAAAACAAAACCAACCACGTTTTTGGCTTCCTCTTATATCTTTCATCATAGGAGGATTCGCAGCACTAGAAATATGGATTGAAGACAATGGAGGATGGGGACCAATTGGAGAGGATGGAATTATCACTAACTTCATAACTGGTGGACTTCTCAACATATTTGCACCCTTTTTGTTATGGATAGGAGGCGCAATAATACTGGGTAAAGTTGGAGCTAAGGGACCTGAAATTTTAATTAAAATATTTGGAAGAACTCCACTATTATCAGATATTAGGAGAGGATTGACTAATTCTACATCATCCGATACTGTAAACAGATTATCTGTTATTATGCTATTAACACTATCAATTGTAACTTTAGCTGCAATACAAGGCTACACCGGAACTGATGTTGATGAAAGGACTGCATCTGCGGATATTGGGGCAGATATACAAGTACAATTTGTAGATCCTATTTCAAGAGAAGAAGCTGAAATAGCTGTAAGAGATGCAATCGACAAAGTAAATGATAATGAAGTAAAGGAAATAAAGTCAAGTACTTCCGTCGGAACAATATATCCCACAACGAAGGGTAGCTCTGGAATTGTGACAACATACGTTGTTTTTGATAATTCAGAGAATACACTCATTTGGGATCAACAATCCGTACCTAATAGAGATATTGATGGGAGTATGGCTAAACTATCGAATGATGGTTTCACGGCTGGAGAAGGTGCTATCAGCTTACTTGATTTACCTGATGGTGATGATGAAGTAACTAATTCGGAGTTTGAGTACAAAATCACTCTCGAGTATCCAGAATACTCTTTTAGAATAAATCCAAATTATATGTTTGAAACCTATGAATTAAACATAACAAATGGTTCATTAACACAAAACTGGACCTCTAACTTGACTGCAGGGTCTTGGATTGTTGTAAATAATTTAGACAATACCACCTACAATTTAACTGTTGAAAGTATTATTGGAAACATTACACAACCAATCGCTGCCGGTAATAACTTTACTTTATTATTAGAAATTCCGCCATTTGTGGAAGATATTCTTAATTTTAATGTAACGATAGACAGTGATAATGCAGAACAAAATAGATTTGGATTTGAAGTCCAGAGTAGTGAACCATTCCTTGAAATTGACTATGCAAATAGTACATTAAGAGAAACTCAAATTAAATATCTTGGAAAACATATATGGATTCCAGGAATCTCTGCAACTGATACCAATAATGCTATACTCATAGGAGAAAACTCTCACAGAAAACTGGTTGGTGATGAAAGAGCTGATGCGTATGTTTCAACAATTTGGTTTTTCGAATTATGCGAACAAGGGAATGAAGATTGTAAAAAAGCCTTAAGTAAAATTTCAGGAGAGATGGGGAACAACGAAATCGTTTTTAGTTCAAAAGACTGGGCTTCCTCACATGAAGATGTAGAAACAAATGGGGGATTAATATTCGGTACGCAGGGACTATTAAGCTTACAATTCATGATTTCTTCAGTTGCTGTTGTAGCGTCAGCATTCGTATTCCTTTCTTTGGTCTTAGATCAAAGGAGTAAAGAATTGGCCATCTTACAAGCTATTGGGGCAAGTCCAAACCAAATTAGAAAATTAGTCCTTTTTGAAATCTTATCAATAATTATTGTAAGTATGACCCTTGGTGTTTTACTAGGAATTGGGGTTGCTCAAACTTTCAATGGATTCTTCTTTGTATTTGGATATATATTCCAAATATTCCTAGGTAATGCAACACCTATAGATAGAGAACTAATATGGCCGTGGGCTGAGATAATTATTGTAAATATCTCAGTTCTTATTGCCGTAATAATTGCTCTAGTATTAACTACTAGAAAAGTACTAAATGCGAATTTAGCAATGATATTAAAGGGGGAATAATGAGTAAACAAAAACCTTTCGAACATACAGTTGGTCAAGGTAAAGAAACTGGAAATACTGAAGAAGAAGTGCTGAAAGCTAACGAGGAATTTGAAAAAGCTCAAATAGAAAACTCAATTTCATTAGACGATAATATAATTCTAAACGCAGACGGATTATATCACGTGTATGAATCTAAGGCCCTAGAAGGGAACGTAGTAGCACTAAGAGGATTACATGTTAGCGTTAACAAGGGTGAAGCTGTAGCTGTGGTAGGTCCTTCCGGTTCAGGGAAATCTACACTACTGAAATGTCTAGGAGGATTGATGAAGCCGTCGGCCGGTGGTGTGATAATGGGTGGAGAAGCCATTACGCGGATGCAAGGTTCTGAACTTGTTGAGATGCGTCAAAAGACCGTTTCTTTCATTTTCCAAGAGTCAAATTTATTACCTGATCTTAATGCATTAGACAATGTTGCCCAACCATTAGTCCATCAAGGAGAAATGATTAGTTCAGCTCAAGAAAAAGCAATGGAATTATTGGACTTTCTCAAAATGAAAGAAAGAGCATATGGAATGCCTGAAGAACTATCAGGGGGAGAACAACAAAGAGTGGCGATTGCAAGAGCTCTAATTACAAATCCAAAACTGATTCTGGCAGACGAACCAACTGGAGCCTTAGATCCAATAACTAGTAGAGAAGTTCTTGGTTTATTCAAAGAATTACATGAAGAAAAAGATGTAGCATTTCTAATAGTAACACACAGCAGAGAAGTAGCTGCCTTTGCAGACCGATCTTTGGAATTAAGAGATGGGAGATTTGTAGCACAGCATGGAAATACCGTCGATATTTCCGATCTAAATGACAGTCGAGAAATTATAATAGATGATACGGGAACTGTAACTTTACCGCCAGATCTTTTAGCACAAATTGGAGGCTCAGGTAGATTTGAAATACCTGCTGCAGAACAAAATGAAATTAGTTTTTCAAGAGTGGAAGATGAAAGAGTGGAAATTGAAGAAAATACCGAACTCATCTTGTCACCCATTTGTCCAGCCTGTAAACATGACTACAAGAAGGAAAAAATACAAATGTGTCCTGGATGTGGCTCTAGCAGGCCAATGGTTAATGCTGATTAAAGTCTAATATTAATCTAGGAGTTTTACTATCTATGATTGGTATGTCATCCTCATATATTGGTTTAACAAAATCTTCATAGGATTCTAAATACTCAGGAATATTTAATCCCATAAATTTAGTAGGCTGAACCCTAGATAGAAGAGACATACCAGATTTAGCCAAATTGCGAGCTCCTATCAAATCTTGAATTTCTAAACTAGCCATTCTAATTTTCAATAAAGCAGCTCCCAGTTTTATCAATCCTTGAAGAAACATATGCTCACTACTATTTCTTACAGAAGCAATCCATAAGCCTTCCCAAGCTTCATGCGCTTCCCAGTAAAAATGATAATTGTAAAGGTCAATCCCATACAAGTAATCTTGATTCTCAACCCATAACTCTGAGTCCCATGTCGTTACTTCCTCTTCTTCTACACCAAAACTATGCCCTTCAGGGCTGTTAGTTGGATGTGGATGAAGTCCAGGTACAAATCTATAGGGAGGAAACTCAGACCTACAATAGCGCTCATTTCCCACATTTAGAACTTGTTCAGAAGAAGCTAATGGATAATCATTCATTTTCGATTATCTATACTTTCTTTAATTGCATTGGTAAAAGATAGAACATCTTCTTCATTATTGTAAAGATAAACACTAGCCCTAGCAGTTCCTTCAATGCCTCTTGAATTAAACCAAGAATGAACACAATGCATCCCACTGCGTATTGCAATATTGTATTCTTCATCTAAATGCATGGCGACTTCTGTAGGATCCCAACCATCTAAATTAAATGAAAAGATACCACCCCTCTGATTAACGTCAGATGGGCCTACCAAATTTAATGATTCTACATCACTCAATTCTTTAGTCATTAATTTATTCAATTTATTCTCATGTTCATGAATATTATCTCTTCCTATATTCATAATATATTCTGCTGCTGCACCGGAACCAATAGCTCCAGCATAATTTTGTAATCCAGCTTCAAAACAAGAAGGAGGTGGTAACAATTTATACTCTTTATAAGTTGAATTAACAACAGTCGAACCTCCAACATAGGTTGGAATTAAGTGTTTCAATTCATCAAATTTGCCATATAATGCTCCCATTCCACTAGGTCCACAAAATTTGTGTGCACTAATCCCTGCAAAATCTACATCCAAATCTACAACATTAACGTCCTGATGAGGTGCAGACTGAGCTGTATCCATCATCACCTTGACACCTTTATCATGGCAAATTTCAATTATCTCTTTAGCCGGATTTGTGTGACCATCCAGATTTGATGTATGAACAAAACTGAATAATTTTGTTTTACTATTCAGACGTTCTTTCAATGCTTCTGTATCAAAAAAATAATTATCCTTAGCTGGCAATACATCATACTGAATTCCCTTGTGCTTTGCCAGATGATGCCAAGGAACAACATTCGCGTTGTGTTCCTTATCAGATGTTAAAACCTCATCTCCTTTTGTCAAATTTAAACCATTGGCCACTATGTTCATACTCTCGGTTGCATTTTTAGTAAAGACAATCTCAGACGAACTTTCAGCACCCATAAACCTACGAAGACTATCGCGAGCCATTTCAAAATTCTCAGTTACTTGCCAACTTAATTTATGAACTGAACGACCTCCACATGCAGGATAATTAGTGTAATAATCCGCTATGGCATCGATAACTGTCTGTGGCCTTAGAGTCATACAAGCACTATCTAAATAGACTGGAGAATCGTCTAAATTTAGGATTGGAAAATCTTTTCTGTACTTCGAAACATCCATGGCTATCTACCTTTAACAGCCGTATAATTTAAAGACCATCTTAAACACAAGATGTTTTATACTGCAAGAATTACAATATAATTATGAGCTGTCTAACAAATCTACCTGATGATTTGGAGCCTAGCATAGAATGTGCTACAGACATAGTGAACTTTGGGCCTATCGCTGCACTGTTGACTATCATTATTGGAATTCCTTTGGTAAGATTCGTTTTAAGATATGTAAAACAACTATTTGAAAAATATAATTATATAGATGAAGGTATCGAAAATTTTCTTTTTAGAGTTGTTAGTGTGACACTTTGGATTGTGATATTTCTAACTGCTGCAAATGAATTAGGAATTAATGTGGCTGGTATTGTTGCTGCACTTGGTATCGTGGGGCTGGCAATGGCTTTTGCTGCTCAAGATACTATTGAGAATATTATTGCAGGTGTCTTCCTTATGGTGGATAGACCATTTAGGGAGGGTGATAGAATATTATTACCTAAGAAAATAGGAAGCTTGTACTCAAGCTGGGGAGATGTTATTGAAGTCGGCCTCAGAACTACAAGAGTAAGATCTACTGATGGAGTACTATTGACAATTCCAAACAAAAGTCTAACAAAAGACACTATCGCCAACTTCAACCACAAAGATGACAGAAATCTTCGAGTTCGAATAAGACTAGGATTAGTACCAACATGGGAAAATGTATCTAAAGGCGAAGAAATAGTCGAGAATATTGCAAAGAGTCACGAGGATATTTGTCAAGAAAAGCCAAAACCACCTCAAATCGTTTTGAGAGACTTTGGAGACCAGGAAGTTATCATGGAAATTAGGTACTACGTCCCTAATGCACCTTTGATGAGGACCACAAAATCCTACTTTGTAAAAGAAATTCTAAAACAATTTGAAGAACAAAGTGTAAGGTTAGCCTATCCAACTAGGTTGATAATGAAAGAAGATATTGACTAAAGAAATCATAGTCAACTTTTTTATTATATCTCTTATAGGATAACTTATGGCATTTGAAGTACCTGATTTACCTTACGACTACAGCGCTCTTGAACCCTACATAGATGAAGAAACTATGCGAATCCACCATGACAAACATCATGCTGCATATGTTAACATGTTGAATGGAGCAGTTGAAGCTGCAGGAATAGGTGGAAAATCTGTAAAAGAATTAATTACTGATTTAGACTCGGTACCTGAGGCTCAACGAGGTGCTGTAAGAAACCATGGCGGTGGACATTTCAATCACTCAATGTTTTGGGAAGTTATGGGTCCAGTCAATGGTGAAATGAGCTCAGAGTTGAACAGTGCATTACTCGAAGCATTTGGCTCTTTAGACGATTTTAAGGCTAAATTCCAGAATGCTGGAATGACGAGATTTGGTTCCGGTTGGGCATGGTTATGCTCAAACAACGGAAAATTAGAAATATGTTCTACTGCAAATCAAGATAATCCCTTAATGGGAAACAAATACGGTGGTACTGATGGAGAGATACCAATTTTAGGTGTAGATGTTTGGGAACATGCTTACTATCTAAATTACCAAAATCTCAGAGCTGATTACATTACTGCCTTCTTTAACGTTGTAAACTGGGCTGAAGTTTCAAAACGCTACTCAGAAACTCTTTGATTACCTAATTCAGCAATTAAGTTTCCAATAAGTAATAGACTACCACCTAGAATTAACCAGAATGTAAATTCAGTCATATCTAAATATATTGCGAATAAAGTAGCCCATACTGGCTCTAAAGCATACAATATAGCGGCCCTAACTGGATCTATGTACTTCTGATATGTATTGACTAATACTAAAGCTGCAAAAGTTCCGAAGACAGAAGATAACAATAATGGAAATAAAAAATCCATATCTTTTACCAAACCAACCATATCCACCTGGCCAATTTCTAATAACAAAAATATATTTAACAATAAAAGACACATGAGTGTAGATAATAGAATCGACGTAAACGATAAGCCGAGAGGAGATACACGTTTTGTTGAAATATCTGTAAAAATTATGTGCCCTGCAAACATTAATGCACAAAGTATAGTCAACCATTCTGCAATATCATAATGCAACTGTGGAGGTCCTTGAATATAGCCAGCACCAATAGTTGCTAAAATCACACCAAATAACAAGTTACGGCTCTGGAGTTTTCCAGAAAACCAAGCTAAAATTAAAGCAGTGAATATAACATAAAGGCTAGTCAAAAAGGCTGATACCGCTGGAGAAATACCTTCTAATCCTATCATTTGAAAAACAAAACCTCCTACGATGAAAAGAGAAAGAAGAAATCCATCTGTCCATACTCGCCTATCTTCAAGTTCCCCCAACACTTTAGGAGTAAAAATAAAGAATAGAGCTATCGCAAATCCAAACCTTAGAGTCACAAACAAAGTAGCCACAGTGTTGATCTGTCCTTCAGAAGAATATAATTCTGCTACATTTAATGCATTTTTGAGCCAGATGAAAGTCCAACCCCATATTATTGTTACTAAAAATAAAGCGAGTGTAGCCTTCTGTTTCACACTACGCCCTGATCAAGCATAGCATCTGCTATTTTCAGGAAACCTGCAATATTTGCTCCAACCACCAAATTACCTTTTTGACCATACTCTGAAGCTGCATCGGCACATTGCTTATGAATTCCAGTCATAATTTGATCTAATTTAGCATCAACTTTCTCACTAGTCCATTCATCAAAGGATGCATTTTGTGACATCTCTAATGCAGACACTGCAACGCCACCAGCATTGGCTGCTTTGGCGGGACCAAAAAGGATACCAGCTTTACTTAAAATCTCATAGGCTGCAGGAGAAGTTGGCATGTTAGCACCTTCACTAATTGCTAAGCATCCATTCTTAACCAAATTCTTAGCTCCTTGCTCTTCAATTTCATTTTGAGTTGCACTAGGTAATGCTACATCGCAAACTTCACCCCAAGGCCTCTTTCCTTCATGATATTTGGCGCCAGGGTATTCTGAAACATATTCTTTGATTCTACCACGCCTATTATTTTTCAAATCCATTATCCAAGCTAATTTATCCTTGTCAATTCCATCCTTATCAAAAATATAACCACCTGAATCCGACATAGTGATAACTTTACCACCATAATTCAAAACTTTTTGAGCACAATACTGGGCAACATTACCACTACCTGAAATTGCACATTTTTTATCTTCAATACTATCTCCTTTTGATGCAAGCATTTCTCTAAGGAAATAAACTTGTCCATATCCTGTAGCTTCTGGTCTAATTAGAGAACCTCCCCAACCTTTGCCCTTTCCAGTTAGAACGCCTTCCCATTTACGAGTCAAACGCTTGTACTGCCCAAACATAAATCCAATTTCACGACCTCCAACACCTATGTCACCAGCTGGAACATCAATGTTAGCGCCAATGTGTCTGTACAGTTCAGTCATGAAAGACTGACAAAATCGCATTACTTCTAAATCTGACTTTCCCTTAGGATCAAAATCACTACCGCCCTTTCCACCACCAATTGGTCTTGTAGTCAAAGCATTCTTTAGAATTTGTTCGAAACCTAAAAATTTGATAATACCTAGATTCACGCTAGGATGAAAACGTAGTCCACCTTTGTAAGGTCCAATTGCACTATTAAACTCAACACGCATTCCTCGATTTACTTGTATCACACCTTTGTCGTCAACCCAAGGAACTCTAAACGAGATTACACGCTCAGGCTCAGTTAACCTTTCTAAAATACGTGCATCTTGGTATTTTTTGTGTTTCTGAAATACTGGTTCCAGAGTTTCGAGAACTTCCCAAACCGCCTGATGAAACTCAGGTTGATCTGGATCTCTAAGTTTCACTTTATCAAAAGCTTCTTTGACATAGCTCATAGATATTCAGTTTGATAGAACTGAGTCTATAAAGATATCTATACCATCTATATTTTCTCAATAGTTTTAAAAACCAAAACTATCTTGCTAAAGACCCCATTGGATCCCAAGGAGGAAGTCCGATAGGTTCAGCATTATATTGGGAGATAATTTTCTTTGGTAGATGCTTCTTATGGACAACAACTTCATACATAAACTGATCAAACCAAGGATCAGTCATTATATCAAATCCTTTTTCACCGTGGTCGGCACCCCAACTATTCTCAACACGCCATTTTGTAGGCATTTTATCTTTGAGATCCACACCTGTAAAAAGCATGGCATGAGTCATAACGCTGTCACCATAATCTAATCTTTCAGCTTTATTCATACTGAAACTTGTATCAAAGAACTTGTCAAATTCAAATAAATCGGTATCCATCACACCGTATTGCCTAGTGAAAAATTTACCTACGTCGCAGCCAAACCATACAGGGTCGTCTGCTTTTATTGATTTTATTGTGTACTTTTTCAATTCCTCAGTTTGCAAATTAAGATATCTAATAATATTGCCACCTGATACATTTCCTAAATATTCTACAGTATATGTTTTATTATATTCTGCAAAACTCCGAGGGTCATTAATTAAACAAACATAATCATTAAGGTTAATCTTGACGTGATCTTTAAAGAAAGACTGAGGAGTCATATCTGTAAATCTTTTAAATTTATCCTTCTTATCTCGTATAGACCAATCAAACTTTTCAGGAGGAGTACCCAGACTTATGCAAAGCATTTGATAAATTGTAGAAAGCATATCATCTTTCATCTTACTAATCTCCTTCTTAGATGAACCCTTACTAACTGCAGCTCGTAGCTCTTTAGCGCATTCTCTTAATTTACGTGTAACTAATTTATTCATTTGTGCTGAATTACTACTATTATAGCTTTCAGCCATGGCTTTCTTGGGTACGGTACCATATTTCATTAACAGATTAACAAACATATCCCACTGACCACCGTCTTGGATTGGGCTATCGAGTAAATGCATTACTAGTCTATCTCCAGTATCCTTGTCTGCAGTCTCAATAATATTTTCTAAAAAATAGTTAGACTTCTCAAGTTTATCATAAAACATGAAATAGTTTTGTGAAAATTCAAAATTTTTGATTTTATATTTTCTACCAAGATAAATCCTTAACAAATTAAGCCCTGCAAAACCCCAACACCGTCCACTACGCATTTGACTCGTTGCCTTCATCTCACCACTTACTTTGTTCGAAAATGTGTGATCAATTCCCCTAAATGCTTCCCAATTCATTGCTAACTTACGAACATCGGTTCTGGTAGCTGCATTCATTGAGATCCGCCCCTGCGCATTAGATTTGAATTTTTTCAGATATTTGTTAACGTTGGTTAAACTAATTTCTTTTCCCATAATTCATCAAGTAGTGCCCAATATAAATATAAGTTATCTAAGGAAGGCGAGGAGTCATTACTTTCTTCCAAAGAGGAGGGAGAAGGGCTAAGTAAAAACAGCCAAAATAACCAGTTGGTAAATTTGGTGCATCTTCATATGATCTAAGTGACTGGTAAGGTCTATTGGCAAATAAATGATGATCTGCATGCCTAGTTAATTCAACTAATACATAACGACTGAGACGCGCATTCGACTGCCAACTTGTCTGCGGTGTTATTCTATCTTTAGCCTCTCTTCGAAGTCCCCAATGTCTAATATAATTAACATATTCAAGTAAATATATAGCAACTAGACATTGACCTAAGAAAGCAAAAAATATCAAGGAACCAAATAAAAAATATAGAACTAATAAAGTAGAAATTTCAATCAAAAGAAATAATGCAGCCGAATGGAAAATAACCGAATTACTACGTTTGGATGCAATTTTCCAAGAAGAAAAAAACTGTTGAGGTACTGTTCTTAAAAAGAAATATTGAAGACCTTCATTTGCTCTAGCTGAAGCTGGATCTAAGTCAGTCCCTACATATTTATGATGCCCTTGAACATGTTCACTTTCAAAATGCATGTATGTTGCACTCCAAAGAAGTAAATATCCACAATATTTTGGAATCCCTTTACGATGAATCAACTCATGAGCTACAACTATACCAGATATCCCAGTGCTTAATCCAGTAGATAATGTGGCTAAAATCAACAATGATGATCCAGGTTCAGACATAACAAAATAAAAAAATGTTCCTAACGCTATGAATTGTAAAAAAACATGAGAGTAAAGTATAAAATCAAAAAAGAAAGGGCTTGCATCTTCTGGATTCTCATCCAATCCCTTACCCCATAATAAGTCAAGAAGAGGGAAAATAACTAAACCCAAAAAGACTGATGCTCCAACATAAAGACCTCCAAAATAGTTTCCAAATATTACTGAAAAAGGAATAGCTAAACTTAAAAAATAAAGAGGTTTAAAAGTTATTCCACTCATAACTATCTTATTCTTAAATAATGTAGGTCTTCATAAAGTTTCAACGATTCCTTGTATATGGACTTGTACTCATCTGGAACCTCTGAGTTCTTGACCGTATATGGATTAAATCCAGTAGAATTTATTACATTATTGTACCAATATTTCCCCCATATTCCATCAGTATCACGTGAACCTTTAGGCCAATTTAGCATCTTCTCTGAAAAATCTATTCCAATCCTATTACAAAACTTGGTAAGAACTCCTCTAGGGTTCAATAAAACATCTTTTGAATCAATAACTGGAGGTACCTCCCCTGTAAAATTCTGAACGTAGTCAAATATTTCCTTTTGCTGCTCAATACCAAGTAAATCTCTTGTAATATCTGAATGAATCTTACTGTAAGAAATAATCATATCTTTAGGGTTTCTTATCAAAAAACAATTTATCACATCTTTCATCCAATCTCTATTTACACTGTCAAGAAGATGATGAGTCATATGTTTCTGATAATAAACTTTATGTGAATTACTAATGTCCTTAACTAATCCTTGAGAAACTTTATAAGAATCAATTTCACCATTCAATAAAACTTCTTCGCGCCCTGGGTGTTCAACTCTATTTTTGCTTAGATAATGAGCATAGAATGGCTCATCAACCACAAAGGTATCCAACCGATTCTCCCAAGCCCTCATCATAGCTGTCGAAATATTACGTGGTCCAGACCACATTGCAATTCGAATCATTATAGACATACCTGAGATACTAAGTCATTATAATAGGTTTGAATTTTCTTAACTAATGACTTAGAACCTAATACATTTAATTCATGATCATCAATATCATAAACTGGCAAAACTCCTGCAAAGGTTCCCGTTACAAATGCTTCATCCGCTTCATAAACTTCTGATAATGTGAAATTCTTTTCATAAACTGGAATAGATTGCCTATTACAGATATCTAAAATGTTTTTTCTAGTTACTCCGCCCAAACAATATTCCCCAGTGGAAGTCCAAACCGTTCCATCTTTAACTATGAAGAAGTGAGTCGAATTACATGTCGACACGTAGCCATGCGGATCTAACATTATACCTTCATCACCGCCCTTTCTTTTAGCATCAATACAAGCTTGAATACAGTTAAATTTACTCAGACTATTAATTCTATGGTCTTGCATATTAGAGGAACCCCTTATGACGTCTACTGAAACAAGTTTAATTCCATGCTCGATAGTCTCAGGATTTGGTTGCTTGTATTCCGGAATTACCACTATTGTAGGTCCTGATATCGTAAATTTTGGATCTTGATAAGGTGTCGACTTCATCCCCCGAGAAACAATTAATCTCACATGGACTCCTTCTGTCATTTTATTGCGCTCTACTGTATCATAAAGTATCTTTTTGACCTCATCTAAATTCTTCTCAATATCCATATCTATCTGAGAAGCACCCCAAAATAACCTCTCAAGATGTTTATCTAAAAATGCAAATTTTCCATTGTGTAATCTAATCCCTTCCCAAACTCCATCGCCAAGTAAAAAACCGCTATCGAAAACAGATACTGAAGCATCCTGTCTAGGATAATAATTACCATTAATATATATTAGAATTTCAAGATTTCTTGGATCTTCCAAATAATCATGAGTACCAAAATTAGGATTCATTTGCTAACTCCACTACATCATCTGCACAGCCCCAAGAAAGTGTAACTCCAGAACCACCATGTCCATAATTGTGTATAATTGGTCTTCCAAACAATATTTCTTTTTCAAGTCTTACTTCACTTCTTCCAGGACGTAATCCAACCATATCCTCTATTATCTCTGCATTCTTTAGTTCTGGTATTAACTTAATACACTTTTCAAGAATATATTCACGATCTTTCATTCGAACATCCAAACTCCAGTCATTAGTTTGAGCTACACCGCCCAGAATCATATCGTTGCTCCTAGGTACTATGTAGGCCAGTGTCGGAATTTGCTGATCTAAATGCATTTCTTTAACATCTGTTTTAACTCGTATAACTTGTCCTCTAACTGGGTAAACTTCATCGTCATCCAACAATTTTTTAGATTCGATTCCAGTGCAATTAATAATAAAATTATATTCAGAGCTTATATTTGAAAAATCTTCAACCCTTTTTACTATTATATCACCACCAAGCTCTTCATATCTAGCCATAAGCCACTGTAAGTATATCGGCATTTCAATAACTGAAGTAATAAAAGAAAAACATTCGATATAATCTTCAGGTAAATTGTCGCTCAATCTCTCGAAACCATCAACATAATCTTTCCATGACGGATCTGGTTGTTTTTCCCTAAAATATTCATATGTCTGAGTCATAGAAACTCCCGTATGTGGAAAACGGGAAAGTACCTTTAGTACGTCATAAGTCTCAGAACCCCATACATCTGTTTTTTCTACAGGAGCTGAAAGAAAAGGATACCATAAAGCTGCAGCCACATCTGAAGTAGTATTTGGTGACAGTTGAGAACTCCATATTGTTACTTTCCAATCACTTTCCAAAAGACGAATAGCTGAAGACAAACCACTAACTCCGCCCCCAACAACAAGACAATGTCCTTTGCTCACACTAACCCGTAAAACACATGTGTTATGAATTTATGCTTAAAACATGGGAATTTTGTGTCCCACCTTTTTAGGTTTTTTATCTATAGTAGAACATTTGACAACGTATCCTCTATTAATTAAAAATATAATATAATCTTTTTACCGTTAACTTTATATATTATGTTTTATAGTTTGTACTATGTTAGGATATCTAAAATTTGCAGTGATTATTTTGCCTTGGGAACTATTCGTCTTGCCAATTTTAGCATATATATTCTAAATACAAACTAAATAAACGAGGAAATCTATGTTCATTTTTTATAATATTTTAAAACTATCAGCAAGTGTAATAGAAAAAATAATTAAGGGCCTCCTTTTCTAATAATCGTGGATATTACTGAGTATTGGAAAACTATCATTGGCATTACACTTGGTTTGTCATTCCTTGTATTTGGTTTAGCTTTTTGGAATAGCGCTACTGCTGATGACTACACATCACATCTAAATGACAAAACTTATACAATTGATAGTTGTCAACAATATATGGATTTTGGACTAATAAGTGATCGAGATAAATGTTTGCAAAAGAGAGAAATCGGGGGAGCTTTTATTGGCTCAGGAATTCTTGTACTATGGGCTACAATATACCTCAATAAAGATTATTTAGAGAAGATAATGAAAGATAATAATATGTTATAGACCAAAAAAATATTTTGAAAACAACTTATATAGACTAATAAAATGGAAAGATATGAATAAAATTGCTATTGGAACAATTGTCATTGGAATTATTCTCCTTATAGTTGGCTTAGTCCAAGTCATGAATCTTGGAGAGGATTTTGAAGATACTATCGTAGCCGGAATAATCTACGAAGGCGCTGATGGTGATATGGAACTTAAACAAAATCAAAGTGAAATTGGTATTGCAATACATATAAAGAGTACATATGAAGGTGGTAAGTCTGGTGGATATAATGAAAATCACGGAAATTACACTTGGAATTTAACCCAAGATGACTGTAACCTCGTAGAAACATTTACGTTAAATCATAAAGAAAAGGGCACTCAAGCCTTCTACCCAGATTGTTACTACATCGAAGATGATGGAAGCGCAGCAGAAGACGGATGGATTGTAGTGGGCTGGTTATGTAAGAAGGAATATAACAAAGATAACTGGAGCTGGAGAGAAGATACTGATTGCCCAGATGGAACCTATACTTGGAATACTGGTGGTGAAACAGTGATGGCTTATGATTTAGACCTCCTTATAGAGGGAATATTTGGAATATTGGGAAGTATTGTCAGGTCTGCAGGAGCGTGCTGTTGTGGTGTTATTGTTTTGATAATAGGCATAATTTTAGCTTTTACTCTGCAAGATAACCAACCTCAAACTTTTGATACTCATAGTAGCCATCCTTTGACAAATAACAAGGATGATGGGTTTACATCTTATGAAAAGAAAGGATGGGATCAGCAAGAAGATTACATAAGAAAAGATGAGGAAGAGGTTCCTGAAAAAAGTGAAATGGCAACACCTGCGAGTGAAGAGAAGAAGCAAAGTGGTGAATACGAACTACCACCACCTCCTGAATAGAGAAAAAATAATAAATATCAGGTAACCTTAGGTATTAAATGTCGAAAAGATTATTGGTTCATGTAATAACCGGAGTTGAGAATCCTACCAGAGCTTCTCTTGGATTATTAGTGGCGCGTTCTGCTCTCGAAGATGGCTATGATGTGGATGTTTTTGTAGCTGGAGATGGAGTTTCAATGTTAAGACCAAGCAGTGCGGAACAAATGCAAGGTGTAGGTATTGGCCTAGTAGCAGATCATCTTGAAGCTTTGAAAAAAGGAAATGCTGGTCTTTATGCATCGGGACTTTCCGCAAAAGCTAGAGGATTAGAAGGTGAAGAACTTATTGAATTAGGATTCAAACCATCACCACCTAATATTCTTGTTGACCTAGCATTCAAGGCAGATAGAACACTAATTTACTGATTGAAGACGATAAGCTCCAAAGGCAATTGCTATAATCACAATTAATGCTAAAATATTGGCTATAACAATAGCTATTGAATTTTTGATAATTCCGTATGTTAACCACAAAAGTAAAGATATTGCAATTGCAGCAAAAGAAGGAACACTTACTCCGTCTGCTTTCTTGTCAATCCAAATTCGTTTAACTTGAGGATACCATCCTAAAACGCCAATAACTCCTGCAATCAAACCAATAATTTCTACTTGTTCCATCTGATGTTGACTTTAAGACATTATAAATAAGGATTAGTTATGTAAAATATATGGAGCAACTTCCCTTTTTTGTATATGGAACACTAATTCCAGATCAACCAAATTATTACCTTTGGAAAGATAGTATTACAGATACAAAAAATGGCATAATCAAAAATCACCAATTATTCGATATGGGACATTATCCCATGATTATACAATCAGAAGGAAACAATGTTCATGGCATGCTAATGTATATCAAAGATGAAGATTACGAGAAAATAACGAAAATAATAGACAATTTAGAAGGATATAATCCTGAAAAACATGGGATGTCAGCCTACAATAGAGAAATAAGAGATATCGAATTGGAAAACTGTAAATTGGAAAAAGCCTGGATCTATATTGGAAGTGAAAAATATATTAAGAAAGAGAATACTGTAAAAGACGGAAACTGGGTAAATCATATTTCTAAGAAAGAAGGAAATGAAGGCTGGTGGAAAAAGACAGATACAGTTACTGGATTACATGAAAAATAGAATTAAGTATGAAAGATAATATAACGCATTATGCTAAAACACATAATATTATCAATGAGGCTAAAATAAAGGTTTTTACTATTATTTAGTAATTTATATTATTTAATCAATTATAGTAAAACTTATTATATTGACAATAAAGCTAATATTTACAAATCCCTGGAAAATTACGAAACTCTAGGGGTTTCCGTGTTTTTCAGCGATCTATTAATTATGATAAAAAACGATTCCTTTATATATTACTTTTTATAATGTATATTATCGAAAGTAAAATGGATATTATTACAAAAAACAGCCCAGACTTACAAAAAATGGTAATGTCTGTAGTAAATCAACGTCAAAATCAAAATAGTAGACAAACCTACTATACGGCATTAACAAAATTTTTCGATTGGTATGTCTCGGGAGATAATGAAGGAATTAACGCAGATGTAATTCGTGAATATTTATTGTACTTAGAAAACAGAGGAAAATCAAGAGCCACCATTTCTACTAGCCTTTCTGTATTAAGACAACTTTTCAAAGATTTACGAAGACTCGGAGTAATTGATGAAAAAATATACAATGATCTTTTAGAAATAAAATTTAAGAGACC
>MIZB01000256.1_pt1 | contig 17749 bp, 17 predicted proteins | sample 888171 | NCBI WGS metagenome assembly MIZB01 (sample SAMN05440186, study PRJNA335308) | marine metagenome | isolation source: marine water
GTTTACCAGTTGTCTGACAAGGCACCGCTGGGCAGCCACGCTGTAAGGGATAAGAGCTGAAAGCATCTAAGCTCGAAACCCGCCTCAAAACGAGGCATTATGACACTTATAGAAGATAAGATTGATAGGACCGGGGTGTAAGCACCGAGAGCTATAGTGTTGTTGGAAGTACTACTTCGGTAGTGCGGAAAATAACATTTCGAGGTGTTAAGCCCGTCGGTTACTAATAGTCAAAACTGCTAATACGGCCGTCGGCTTCAACCGTAAAAGGGTTTGCGTATGTCCCCCATTAATGTATAATTTTTTTTAATTAACCAGGGGGCCAAGACATCAGTCTTTCACCAAGTAAATGTAAATGGATGTGGAATACTGTTTGTTGACCATTTTCATTGCAATTGAAAACAGTACGATAACCGGCCTCTGAAAATCCCTTTAATTCTGCAATCTTTTTAGATGCTAGAATTAATTCGCCCATGGTTTGCGTATGATCTTTTTCAAGATCATTCAAAGTAGAAATATGTATTTTAGGAATAATTAGGATATGTACTGGAGCTACTGGATTTATATCATTAAAAGCTAGAACATGCTCATTTTCATATACTATTTCACTAGGGATTTCACCGTCTCTTATTTTACAGAAAAGGCAATCTGTCATAATGGGTTATTGGTAGTGTTCTTAAACTACTACATCAAGGAAAGATTACCTGCGATTGCACCCATTGCAGTTCCTGTTTCAAATGCAATATCCTTTCCTGTAATTTCAAAATGATAATTCGAATTTTCTATGTATGATTTTGGAAGTCCTTTGGGACCTAGTCCCATAACCATACATAATCTTCCACTAGGCATTTCTAATTTACTTGAATCTGGGCTTGCAGTAGTAACTACTCTAGAACCAGCCCATAATTCATCTATATCTTTTTCAAAGAACCTAAATCTATCGTTGGATATCAGTTTTGAAATATAACCTTCATTCGATAAACGCATCTCTTTTTTGATTTCTTTTATTAGCTCATTAGTTGATATTTCTGGGAATCCAATTAATGCTAAATCTAAATCAAAAGCTGAACAAAGATTGGATGCTTTGAAAACTGCTTTGAAATGAGGGTGGTTCCAATTACCTCCATATGTGTTATACAGCCCTAGAGTGTGCTTTCCTTGAACCGAAATCTCTTCTAAGGGAACTGGGGGCATAGTTTGCTTTACAACAGGTATATTCAATCTATCTACTGCTATTCTTAATTTCTTTTCCAATTTTTTCTTGTAATTTGATTCTGGAATGGCTAATAATGTCTTTTCAGCCTTTACAACGTAAGCTTGCGAATCTTCATGCCACTTGTTACGATCAGAATGTGCTATAATTGCTATTAGAATCGGCAACGATTCTTCCGGGTTTTCTTTAGATATTTTTATTTCTATTAAATTAAGATCAAACGGCGTAGAACTTATTCTAACTAAATATCTTAGCATTTCTTCAGATAAAGAAGAATCTAATGCTAACTCGAGTGCCGATGGATATATGTTTGTCTTTACTTTATGCAACTGTAAGTGTAAATAACCTAATAATTTAATTCTTAATTCGCCCTCTAAACTAGATAAAATTGAAATTAAAGGATTAACATCGGTAGTAACTATCCAGGCCCTAATTACTGCTTTAGAAGCGTCAAATTCATATCCAGACAGTTTAACTGTCGTATCTAGTACCAAATCAAGTTGGTCAATTGGAAAGTTTTTTACATTTTTTATTAAAAAATTATTAATGTCTTTCTTCTTTTCAGTAAGAATAATATCAAAGATTTTTTTATATTGTATATTTTTTAAGTCTCCATCGTCTATTTTTTTCAACCTTTTGGAAATTTCAGTCAAAAGCTCTATTCGGCGCCAACTTTGATCAACTCGGTTTGCATTTACGAAAGCTTTAGAGAATATCTTCTTTGATTTAGAAGATTTTGTAGACATTGAAGTAGCAATGTAAATTAAACCTAAAGAGACATAATATGGATCACTTAGACGATCTACCTCGAATAGTAAATCTTCAGGTGATGATCCTTGTTTAATATCTCGTAAAATTTTTCTTGCTATTGAGGGGTTATGATTTTTACCTGCCATTTATTCGATTTTAGACACCATAGCAAATCCGATAGTTCCTTTAATGTTTCCGTCTGAACCAATATTTGGGAAAAAATATTGTATTACTTCGCCCCGCCCTCTACTTGTTTCATAGCGCTTTTTACAAACTGTTGGTTCGCCAGTCTTAATTGTCTGTAATGCCATTTCATCAACATCCTTGTAGTCATTTCCTAAAACTTCTGATGTAGTTTTTCCTTGAAACGTGTCTTCACTGAAACCAAATTGAGATAACGATTTTGCTCCGTAAGAATACAAATGCTTGCCTTCTAAATTTCTTATTGAAAAACCATATTTATCAGAATTAAATGGCGTGTGTGTTAAAGACCACAACTTAGCTTGGCCAACTATTCTTTGCTCTACTAGTCCCTGATACCTTAATAATTCTAAATATTTTGCAACTGTATTTCTTCCAATATCTAAACTGCGTGAAATTTCTGTTATGGTTTGGGGTTCTAACGAAGTTCCAAGGTAAGTCGTAATTGATTTTTCAGTCAAAGGGTCCAATTCTTTTGCCATTTTTAGTAAATCTAGAAGCTGAGATTAAAAAGATACTGTATTGCAATAGTGCACTGATAAAAGTAAATATTTTTCTTAGGCACTATATTGTTGGTATTATATAGAGGTTGTGCACTAGGGTAGTATATTTAGGCCCTATAGGACAAAAAATGTCTCCAAAACATCAATTCGTATCGACGCTAAAACTAGATGTCCCTGTAGAAAAAGCATTCAGTTGGCACGAGAGCCCTGGCGCCTTTGAAAGGCTTACTCCCTGTTTTGATCCTGTGACAATAAAGAGTCGAAAGGGAACTATAGATGGAGGTTCTGTAGATATCGGCCTGAACGTCGGACCCATTCCGCTTACTTGGGTTGCACAGCATCACAGTTACAAAAAAAATGTGCAATTCTTAGAAGATCAAACTAAAGGTCCCTTTGTCGGTCCTTTGCCTTTTTGGAACGGTGCGTGGCATCATGAACATCTCTTTGAAAAAGTAGATGAAAACACCACCTTATTAACTGATAGAATAAACTATGATTTTCCAATGGATCCATTTGGTTCACTATTCGGTGGTTGGTATACTAAGAAAAAACTAAAGCAAATGTTTGCATATAGAAGAAATATTACAGAAAATGATCTATATGCTCAATCAAAATACAACGGTAAACCATTAGATATTGCAGTTACCGGAGGTTCTGGATTGATTGGTTCATCATTGGTTCCATACCTGACAACTGCAGGACATAAGGTAGAAACTATCGTAAGAGGAAGGCCAAAAAAAGGTCAACTATGCTGGGATTTGAAAAACAAGACTATTAGTGACTTGAATGGAAAAGATGCTGTAGTTCATTTAGCTGCTGAAACCATTAACAAACCAATTGGAGGCATATTGCCAATGCCTTGGTCAGCATGGAAAAGAAAAGAAATACTAAACAGTAGAGTAAATGGAACTCGTCTTTTGGCTGAGCATCTAGCTTCACTGAATAATCCGCCTAAAGTCTTAGTTTGTGCTTCAGCCATAGGATACTACGGCGATAATGGCAATGAAATAATGGATGAAAATGGGAAAAATGGAAATGACTACTTTTCACATGTTGTAAAGGAATGGGAAGCTGCAGCCCAACCTGCAATCGATGCTGGAATCAGAGTTGTTTTCTTAAGATTGGCTCCAGTAATGAGTCCTCTTGGTGGGGCTTTACAAGTTCTTTCACTTCCTGCTAAATTAGGATCTAGCCCTCCTGTTGGAGGTGGAAAACAGTGGTGGTCTTGGGTAGGTATTGATGATGCAATTGGAAGTATCTACCATTCAATTATAACAGAAAGTCTTTCAGGTCCAGTTAATGTTGCGTCGCCTAATTGCGTTCAACAAAAAGATTGGGCTTCTACTTTAGCAAAAGTTATTTGGGGTTCTCTTGGAAAACTAACAACATTGATACCTATTCCTGGTTTTATTTTGAGAGGCGTACTCGGTGAATTCGGAGACGTGCTAGCTCTATCAAGTATTAGAGTAGACTCATCAAAATTAATAAAATCAGGTTATAAGTTTAGGTTTGAAGATTTAGAAGAGACTTTCCGGCATTTGTTAGGAAGAAGAAAAACAGAGGATTTACAGTGAAAGACATTGTAGTTATCGGTGCCGGATATGGAGGATTAACTGCAGCAGCTCTTTTAGCAAAAGATGGTCACCACGTAACCGTTATCGAAAAGAACGAACAACCTGGAGGCAAAGCCAGCTTACTAGAACTAGATGGATTTTCATTTGATATGGGTCCTTCATGGTACATGTGGCCCCAAGTTTTTGATGATTTTTTTGCCGAATTTGGTAAAGATGCAACCGAGATTTTAGAATTAAAAAAATTAGACCCTTCATATCGCGTATTTTTTGACGACGGAGATGTTGTTGATATTTCTAGTGATATTGAAAAGAATTATGAAATATTCGATAAATTAGAAGATAATGGAGCTGAGAAACTAAAGCAATATTTGGATGTCTGTAAAAGGCAATACGATATTGCCATGAAAGGATTTGTGTATAGAACATATAATTCCATATTTGATTTTTTTAGTCCAAGTATGGTAATGGATGGATTGCGATTAAAGGCCTTTTCAAACTTTCATAAGGGAGTACAGAAATACTTCAAAGAACCTAAAACTCAGAAGTTACTAGAATGGATTACTGTGTTTTTAGGCGGAGATCCTAGAAATGTACCTGCAATGTATTGCATGATGTCTTATCTTGACCATCATCATGGTATCTATTATCCTAAAGGTGGGATGAATGGACTTGCACAGCAAATTTATCAGATTGCGCTTGAAAATAATGTTGAATTTAAATTTAATGAACCTGTAACAAAAATTAAAGTTGACGGGAAAAGAGCAACTGAAGTAATTACTGAAAAGGGAAGTTATGAGCCTGATTTTGTTATAAATAATTCAGACTACCATCATGGAGAAACTGTGCTCTTGGAAGAAGAAAACCAATCATATAAACAAAAATATTGGGAAAAGAGTACTATGGCAGTTTCAATGCATTTAGCCTACATAGGAGTCAATCGTAAAATCGATGGCTTAACACACCATAATTATTTCTTTGAAAATGAATGGACTGAGCACTTTGATCAAATCTTTAAAGATCCTAAATGGCCAGATAATCCTAATTTTTACGTATGCTGTCCTTCGAAAGTCGATAATTCAGTAGCACCATCTGGTATGGAAAATTTATTCTTTTTAGTTCCAGTAGCGTGTGATCTTGAAGATTCAGATAAGGTCAGGGAAGAATATTTTGAAAAAGTACTCGACAAATTTGAAAAATGGACTGGGGAAAATATCAGGGACGATATTGTTGTAAAGTCGCTCTTTACACATCGTGATTTCAAAGAAAGATATAATGCCTACAAAGGAACAGGATTAGGAATGGCCCATACTTTGTGGCAAACTGCAGTTTTTAGACCAAAACATAAAAGCTCAAAGGTTGAAAATTTATACTACACAGGACAATACAACCATCCAGGTGTTGGAGTTCCCACTACAGTCATTTCATCGCAAATATTAGTTAATGAATTAAATCAGAAGGGGGTTTTATCATAGCATACATAAGAACAAAAAAAATAAAAGGAAAAAAATACGCATATTTGGTAGAAAGTAAGTGGGATAGTGAAAAGAAAACATCAAAACAGAAAGTCTTAGAATATTTAGGCTCTCTAGAAAATTTAACGATAGATAATATTCCAAAAGATTATCGTACTGGATCTATTCGTAAATTCTTTGTCAAAAATCAAACTAAACTCAATGAAGAAGTAGTCGAAAAACAGAAAAATCTTGAGATGATTCTAACTAGATGTTTGTTGACGGGAGATGAAGATATGTCAACTCAGAAGAGTGATGAACTTATCAAACTTATTGGTTTACAAAGATTTTATGTCGAATCTATTACAAATATAATGACTGAAACTGGAAAAAGGTGGTATGATGGTGAGATAGGTATAGCTGAAGAACATATGATTACAAATGTTATCAGAAAAATTGTAGAGATTAATAATCACCAAATTGAAATGAAGGGATTAATTGAAGGTGTTGCCGTTATTTGTAACCCTGAGGGAGACGATCATACTTTGTCAAATTTAGTTCTTGAAGGTTTACTAAAAATAAGAAAATATAAAGTCGTGAACATAGGTGGAAATTGGTACATGGGCGAAAAGACTAAAGCCACCAATAAGGCAATTATTGACTTCTCTGTCGAATCGAGACCTGACATTGTTTTCATCTCAGTAACAATTGCAAGATACTTATTCAATGCTAAATTAATTGCCAAAGAATTGTCTAAAGCTTTACCAGATACAAAAATATTCTTAGGAGGCCTAGGAACTCAAGGAATTATTGAAGGTGAATTGCAAGAAGGAATCCATCTCGCAAATAAAGATACGCTAAGTACTCTAAACACTCTTTAGTTATTAGGCACTAGTGTGGTTCTTTTATATATAGAGTTGTGCACTAGTATATTATCAAAAGGTAGAAAATGTATTCAAAAGCGAATGTTATCGACGATAATACGCCAACCGACCCCGAATCAATATTCCAAAGGGGAAGCACTACCTATTATCACAGTACTAAGCTTTTTCCTACTAAAATAAGAAAAGATGTGACAACTCTTTACTGTTTTGTGAGAGTCGTTGATGACTTTGTTGATGCTGTACCTCAAGATCTTGAGAGCTTCAATAGTTTCAAAGATGATTACTATAAAGCACTTTCAGGAAAAGAAGTAAACAATTCTATTATTTCAAATTATATTGAGCTTTCCTACAGAAAAGGTTTTGAGTCTGAATGGACTGATGCTTTTCTAAAATCAATGGAAATGGACACATATAAATCTGAATATAATAACCTCGGTGAACTCAATGATTACTTGTATGGTTCTTCTGAAGTTATTGGCCTAATGATGAACAAAGTAATGAACATCGATGAAAGAGCCCATGACTCGGCCAGATATCTTGGAAAAGCAATGCAATTCATAAATTTCATAAGAGATATTGATGAGGACTTAGATCTAAACCGTACTTACTTTCCTAAAGATACATTGGCTAAATTTGGATTAGAGGGGCTAACTAGAGGTGAAGCTAGAAGAAAGCCAAAACAATTCAGAGCCTTCGTACGATCTCAAATAAAAGTTTATTTTGATTGGCAGAAAAAAGCTGAAACTGGATTTGTATATCTACCTAAAAGAATGCGTGTAGCTGTAAAAACCGCATCAGACATGTATATGTGGACTGCAACTAAAATTTATAAAAATCCTTTTTTAGTATATGACATGCAATTAAAACCTGCTTGGAACAAAGTACTTCTAGCTGGAATAAAGAATTATTTTTCGATATACCTCAGCTTCAACAATAAAAGTACTCCAATCCAAGAGCCTTCGATTAACAATACTCGTACAGTTTAAACTAAAATGAGTAATTGTTTAGTATGGTTTCATAATGATTTAAGACTTTTTGATAATCCTGCACTTAGCCTAGCTTCTAAAAGCGATAAGAAAGTCATTCCAGTATTTATTTGGTCTCCTGAAGAAGCAAATGATTGGCATTTGGGCGGAGCTGCAAAATGGTGGCTAAACTATTCACTTGAAGCCCTTTCATTGGATCTTCGAAAAATTGGAAGTGAACTAATAATAAAAAAAGGTGAAACTGAAAATATTATTTCTGAATTAGTCGAAAAATATGAAATTACTGAAATTTTTATGAATCGCCGGTTTGAACCCAAAATTGTTGAACGTGATAATAAAATTATTAAAAATATTAATGTAGAGGTAACTGTCAGTAATGGAAATTTACTTTTTAATCCCGAAGATATTAAAACTGGTCAAGGAAAAAATTATACTGTTTTCACACCTTTTTGGAAAAATTGCAAGCTTCAAAAAGAACCTCGGGCCCCTCTAAAAAAACCTACAGAACTGAATACTCCTGAATCATGGCCAATGTCATTACCTATCAAAGACCTGAATTTACTACCTAGAATCAAATGGGATTCAAATATTAAAAGAACATGGAAACCAGGTGAAAAAAGTGCTAAAAAAACTCTAAAGAAATTCTTAGTGAATAATGGCAGTAATTACGGTAAGAATAGAAATATCCCTGGAATAAAGGGAACTTCACGCTTATCACCTCATTTGAGATTTGGGGAAATAAGCCCTCATTTTATTTGGCATGAATCCAAAAAGTACCAGAGCAAAGGTGTTGAACATTTTGTAAGGGAAGTTGGATGGAGAGAATTCTCATACCATTTACTAAATAATTTTCCTTTTTTAACTAATAAACCCCTTAGGCCCGAATTTGAAAATTTTCCTTGGAGTCCAAACAAAGAATATTTAGAATCATGGAAGAAAGGAATGACCGGATATCCCATTGTAGATGCAGGCATGCGGGAACTCTGGAATACTGGATGGATGCATAATCGAGTTAGAATGATTGTAGCATCATTTCTAGTCAAACATTTACTGCTTGACTGGAAAGAAGGTGCAGATTGGTTTTGGGATACTTTAGTTGATGCCGATTTAGCAAACAATACTAGCGGTTGGCAATGGACTGCTGGATGTGGTGCGGATGCTGCGCCTTATTTCAGAGTGTTCAACCCAATACTGCAAGGAAAACGGTTTGATAGTACCGGAGATTATGTAAGAAAGTGGGTGCCGGAAATAGGTGAATTACCCAATGAAAAGATACATACTCCTTGGGAAGTTTCTGAAGATGAACTGCGCAATTATGGCGTGATTTTAGGTAAAACCTATCCAGGCCCCATTGTTGATCATGTGGAAGCTAGAAATATAGCATTGGAAGCTTTTGACAAGCTTATGGCTGAAAAAAGAAAGGTTCCGTAAACTATAAAATCAAAGAGCGCAGTCAAACATTATGATTAGTGTCACTGAAATGGCCGCTGAAAAAATTAATAAAGCTCTAACTGAACAAGAAATGATTGGAAAATCCCTTCGTTTGGGTGTTTTCCCTGGTGGATGCAGTGGAGGCTATCAATACGCTTTAGGATTTGATGATCAAAATGATAATGACACTACTGTTGAGGCTAATGGCTTGAAATTATTAGTTAATAATGAAGACATTGAAAAAATTAAAGGAACCGAAATAGATTACATTGTTACTGAAATGGGTGAAGGTTTTAGAGTTAACAATCCAAATCCAGCTCCGGAAGGTAAGAAAGGAGAATGCGGTTGTGGATCAAAAAGTAGCTGTTGCTAGGATAAATGGTTTCTAGGAATCAAATTTTCACGATTGCTACTGTTTTCATTTTTATTAGTTCTTCGATTCTAATTTATCTCAGTGATGATGAAGATGAATTTTTGACTAATAATCAATCTTATTTTTATCCTGATTTATTTGATCGGCATAAATTCGAATGGAACATGAATGGGACACACAGTTATGTTCTAGAAAAAGGACCATATGAATCTTTAGATGTTCAAGAAGCATTCATTAATGTAGATACAAGTTCTGTTTGGGAAACTGGTCCATCTGATGCTGTAGTACATCTATCATATTGGCTTCCAAGTAACACTATAGATATGGAAAAAGTTCCTGTTATTGCAGTTGTAAGTCCTTACTTTGATTATGGAGGGCCAGACGGAGATGCAAGTACACCAACGAATATTGTAAGTGCTGGTAGAGGTGAATTTATCTACGAAAATTTTGTTCCTTGGGGATATGCATTTGCTCAAGTTGCTGTTTTTGGTACTGAAGAATCGACGGGGTGCTTTGATTACAGAGGGCATGGGGAACAATTAGGCATTGATGCGGCTGTAACCTGGCTCGGTGAGCAAGAATGGAGCAACGGAAATGTAGGGCTTTATGGAAAATCCTATGAGGGGGCAACCCAATGGGAAGCTGCATTAGCTGGAAATCCTTATCTAAAAACAATAGTACCAATTAGCGGTACAACAAGCACAAAAACATTGTTGTTCAAGAATGGTAGTGCAGAAGCCCGTTCCCAAGTTATGCATGGCGCTTACTTCATCAATATAGTAGATTTTGATGAATCTGATTCAGAACATGTCTGTCCTGATGTAGCAGATGGATTCACAAGAGGTGAAAGAACCTATCTTGAACCTAGAATAGATCCAGACATGAATTACTGGAACGAAAGAGACTACAGACAACGTTCGATAGATAATTACCAAGGTTCTGTTTATTTTATCCAGGGTTTACAAGATTGGAATGTTGATTCACATATGATATTTCCACTTTATCAGCAAATGAAAGATGCTGGTTTTGATGTAAAAGGAATGTTTGGCCAATGGGGGCACGACTATCCTGATCAGTGGCAAAAACATGATGATATTAACAACGATAATGGAGGGACTGCTTTTCCTGAAATGACAAGATGGGACTGGGGACAAGATTTGTTTGAATGGTTTGAATATTATTTGCAGAATAGAGGGCCAAAACCTGATCTAAATGTACAAGTTCAGAGGCATGATGGCTTATGGCGAATTGAAGATACTTATCCAATACAGAATAGTGAAAAATTAATTTTAGAAGAGTTCAAGGCAGAATGTAAAAGTCTGGTTGGTAATTGGTGGCCACTGGTATTCAATTGCCCTGTTGATGCGACTGCTTTTGTTAATTTGACTCATCCTGGTTTTGATTATGATGTGCATATTTCGGGGATGGCTACTTTACATCTGGATGTGACTGCTTCTGGAGATATCAGCCAAGTTTTCGCAACAATATATGATGATACTGCTAATGTAAGATTGGGGCACGCTACTATGGATATTCGTTATAATGAAGGAGGCGAGGATCCTAGTCCTGTTGTTGTTTCAGGTCAATCTGTAACTATGAAAATGGAATTCTTTGCTATCGATGCATTTCTTCCTGCAGGGCATGAACTTAGAATTGATTTGACTGGTTCTGGGAAAGATTATCTTCCACCTCCATGTCCGCCTGCTGGTGTCTGTACAGTGGATTATCAATCTGCAAAATTGACTTTACCTATTTCTAACACGGCGGAGCAAGAATACTTTAATGTTCCCTATTGGAGTCCTGAAGAAGAATGAAAGACGTTAGCATTAGTTCACAAGTTTTTTCTCTAGTAATAGTGGCCACTATGATGGGGAGTGCTTTCTTTCTATATAATTTAGAAAATGAAAATCTAAATTATAATAATTATGTCCCAGTTTGGGCTCGAAGTCAACTCGATTATGAAACTAATCAATCATACAGTTATGTGTTGCAGCAAGGTGAATATTCATTGTTAGAAACTGATAATGAATTTAGTTCAGTGCATGTAATGATTCCTTATAATTTACCTGAAACTGAATTGGGGGCTGCTGTTGATCCTCAATGTGTTTCAAATTTTAATCCTGAAAAGTGCCCTCACATTAGTTTAGCTTATTGGAGGCCAGACGTACCGGCTGGTGTGAAAGTTCCCGTAATTGCTGAATTTGGACCTTATTTTGGTGAAACTTCAGCTCAAACTCCTGATGTTTCTCAACCTGGAAGTTGGTTAGGGGCTGGCATAATCTACAATATCTTACCACATGGATTTGCTTTTGCCCAGGTTTCAGTTACTGGAACTGGAATGTCAAACCACTGTATGGATTTAATGGGGTTTGCTGAACAAGAAGGAATCAATGCAGCTGTTGAATGGCTTGCAACACAAGAATGGTCTAACGGAAACGTTGGAATGATTGGTAAATCTTATGATGGTTCTACACCTTGGCAAGCGGCAATGTATGGTGATGAATACTTGAAAACTATCGTTCCAATTTCGGGATTGATTGGTGTGCGCGAACTTATGTGGAAAAATGGTTCTTCAGAAGCAAGAGCGCCTTTCATGCACAATGTTGTTTATGGATCATACGGTTTTGAATCTGAAAAAGGTGAAGATAATTTGCAAAATGCCTGTGAAGACTACCTATTAGGTCCAATACATGCAACAAACGGATATGTTTTTGCAGGAAACGAATTTATAGAAAGCTATTGGGAAGAGAGATATTTCCTCGATAGAGTGTTAGAAAATTATAGAGGGTCTGTGTACATAGTTCAAGGATTCCATGATTGGAATGTAGATCCGCATATGGCAGTTCCTACGATTAACAGACTTTTAGATAGTGGAATCGAAGCTAAAGTATTGATGGGGCAATGGGACCATGACTACCCAGATAGGCCTGATTATCAAAAGGAACGTTCGGATCCAGGAAGAGGTTCTGAAGCATACCCTCAAATGGTTAGATTTGACTGGATGCAAGATCTTCTTGAATGGTTTACCTACTATCTACAAGAAACGGGACCAAAGCCAAGTCTTTATCTTGAAATTCAAAATAATCAAGGTGAGTGGAGAGTAGAAGATAGATACCCTGCATCTGACTCAAACACTATTGAGATGGTTTTAGGAAGTGAAAATTTAGTACACGATGAAAGTACCGGAACTACAATTACGCCTTTTATTGGAAATTATGTAGTCTTTGAAACGCCTGTACTCAATCAGACTCTTCGTTTTGGTGGTTTACCACAATTGCATGTTGATGTTACTCTTGCTGGTTCTGGAGGTTCATTATATGCCTTAATGGAAGATTGTAATTCGAATGGTGAATGTATTCATATCGGACATTCGACAATGGACTTGAGGTACCACGCTGGTGGAACTGAATATAACGTACTTGCACCTGGACAAACTGTTAATGCTAAAATGGAATTTTTTGCAATGGATGTTCTAATTCCTGAAGGTCATTACATTCGTTTATCATTAACTGATATTGGTGATGATTATCTCCCTCCAAGTAATACTGCGCCTGTAGATATTGGAATAAATGAAAATAGCATACTCAGACTTCACGAGATAAATTTCGATAATAAAATTGTATTTGAACCGCCTGTATGTACATTTGTTGATTGTTTAGAAGAATAGATATCTCTTAAAACTCAGACCTATAAGCAAATGTGAAACAATTACGGACGATAGTGTTAGCTTTCCTATTTTTGATGCCCTCTATCGCAGGTTGCTTAGAAGGTAATGAAGTTGATTCTATATCTGCAAATGATGTAAGTGTCACTCCAAAGACAATGATGGCTGGAGAGTTTCAGCCTCTTACTATTACTGCTAAACGCGATGTTTCCGTGTTTATACCTCATATGATTGTTGATTCGGTTTCTAACTACGTGCAGAACGGTACTGTTCTAGATATGAAAATAGGAGAAACTGGGCAATTCACCATATTAGCTCCTCCTAGGATAGATACTGCATTTATCTTTCTGTCTAAATATGGAACTGAAATCTGGCCAATTAGAAACCCAAATGAAAGCTGGAATGATTGGGTCGAGAGAGACGGAATGAATAGCGAAAGTCTGGCAGTTTCAAGAGTAGAACCTGAGGGAAATGCCTCGCTCTATACTCTAAACTCAACTAAAGAGAAAGCTAGTAGTAGTATTCCTGTTCAAATTGATGTGAAACGTGAAGTGTCTGCTGCCTATTCAATAGATGAAGGGGGTTTATTCTCGACTGGATTTGTTGATGGCAGAACTGTGTACAACAGTATCTCTCGTATTTCTGACGAAACTCCAGATATCTTGGATCCTGCTGATGGTGCTGTTGGATACCTAGATCGATGGGCAGGACAAGGAAACTTAGCTTACGAAGATGCTGCTCAATTTTTGATTGCTGAGATGACTGCATATGGACTACGGGTAGAAGTTCAGAGATTCCAAATAACGGATGTACTAGGAAATGTTAATCCGGAAGCTTACAATGTTTGTGGATTTCGTGATGGGACGTTATATCCAAATGAGTGGTTAGTCTTTGGAGCTCATTTTGATATCGCCCCTCCTGCAAATGTAGGATTAGTAGATCCTCACATAACTGGATCTAGAACATATGGAACTAGAGTTGGAGCTTATGACAACACTGCAGGAACGTCCATGGTACTTGCTGCAGGAGAGGCAATGGCTAACATGCCGTATGACACTCGAAGAACAATGGTCTATTGCTTATGGTCAGGAGAAGAAGGAGGCTTACGTGGGAGCGATTACTGGACTGACACACTGGCCGACAGATATCCTGATGTGACTGTTATGAATTACATTAATTTGGATATGGCTGGAGTTAATTGGCCTGGTGGTGGTGGTGCTCCTTGTGGTGATGAGCATGGAGGTGGTGATGGAGATTGCGATCCAGATCCACAACCAGATACAGATGGTTACCCCAAGGATAGCGAAGTTTGGCCTATGAGAATTTACATTGGCCCTTCACTCAACTATAATAAAATTGATCAACCTGATCTTGTGTATCTCAGCCAATGGATTGGGGCCGATGCAATAAATGTCTCAATGCAGCAAGATATTTTAGTTGGAGCTGACAATAACTCAGAAGAAACATGGAAATATGATGTTTGGATTGAGCAAGATAGGCCTGAAATAATAATTTACGAAGATACGACTGCACGAAGTGATCATGCCTCATTTCAAAATAATCTGGATACTATAACTCTTGGATTCGGTGGGCTAGTCGATGGCTACTGGTGCTATCACCAAACCTGTGATACAGTAGAAGAAATGGTAGACTGGATGGATAATGAAGCTAGAGGATATGGAAACAATGCTACTGGAGTTGACAATTTAGTCAATTCATTGGACATGATTACGTGGTGGGCAGCCTACAGCTTTTTTCATATGGATGAAAAACCTATTATGAATGCTTATTTAGACTAAAAAAGAAGTATATTCTTCTAATTCTTTCTTCTTGATATTAGGTACTTTGGCATTTTTAGAAGGAAAACCTGTAACTAGAATCAAGAAAGCTCTTTCATTATCTCCTCTTCCTAATATTTCTCGTAAAAAATTCATAGGACTAGGAGTATGCGTTAGAGTTGCTAATCCTGCATTATGTAGTGCGGTAATCAAAATACCTGTAGCAATACCTACCGATTCGGGTACATAATAATTTTTTATTTTATCACCTTTAGAATCTAAACCATATGCTTCTGAGAATATTACAATTAAAAATGGAGCTTCTTCAAGGAAAGGCTTGAGTTCATTCGTTCCTAAAGGTTCTAGAGCTTCAAGCCATTCATCTGGAGCTCTGCCACTATAGAATTTCTTTTCTTCTTTCTCTGCAGCTTCACGAATTTTCTTTTTAATCTCAATATCACTTACAATTGAAAAATGCCACGGTTGACGATTTGCACCGCTAGGAGCCGTTCCTGCCGACTTCAAACAATTGATCAGTATGTCTTTAGGTACTGGTTTATCTGAAAAGTCTCTAATCGTACGCCTTCTCTGAATATTTTCAAGAAAACTAGTTGAGCGTTTTTGCATTTCCTCTATATTATATGATTTGTAATCTTTATGATTAATGAATTTACTTTGATCCACGTATGATACTCCCTTTTTTAGATAAAAGACTTTGTATTGGCAGGGTAATGGCTATATGTGACAGACACTATAGAATGGAATGATTTTACCAAAGTTGAAATGAGAGTTGGTATGATATTAGAAATTCTAGATTTTCCTGAAGCAAGAAAACCAGCATATATTCTTACAATCGATTTTGGACCATTAGGTATCCGTAAAACTTCAGCCCAAGTTACAAATTATACTAAAAAAGAACTATTGAAACGAGAAATTGTAGCTGTTTTTAATTTCCCACCAAAGCAAATAGGGCCTATTATGTCAGAAGTACTAGTTTTGGGAGGGGTGGAACAAGATGGAACCGTTCGCCTTTTGAAACCAGACCCTAGTTGCCAATTAGGAAGTCGTATCGGATGAATCCTTACATTGCCCTAATCAGGCCTGGAAATGCAATTTTAACGGCCGTAGCTGTAATTGCTGGAGCATTTATTGCTTCAGGACCTGAGATTGTTGATTTTCAGAATGAAGTTATAATTTGCTGTATTTCGGCCATGATGTTAGTAGGAGGAGGAAATGCGCTCAATGATTACAACGATAGAGAATCTGATAAACTAAATCATCCTAAAAGACCTATACCTTCTGGCCAAATTAAGGCTGAAACTGCGTTCAATTATGCGCAGCTATTACTTGGAATGGGACTTCTCATACTATTTTTTGCTCTTGACAATAAAATGCCTTTTGTAATTGCATTAATAGGAATTGGAACACTTATAGCTTATGAAAATGGTCTAAAAGCTGCAGGGATAACGGGCAATATTTCCGTCGGCTTAATGTCTGGAGCTGTGTTTCTATATGCCGGTATGGCAGTAAATGATCCTGGACCTACTTTGTGGATGTTTGGACTGGCAGGACTTGCTACCATATCTAGAGAAATTATCAAAGATATTCAAGATTTGGAAGGTGATCAAGACCGAAAAACTCTTCCTGCTAGAATAGGGGTACAAAGTGCGTTAAACTTAGCAACTACCATTCTTTTAACTGCAGTCATTTTGAGTTATATGGCCCTTAATTCTTTTGAAAATCTAGCACAATTAGCATATGTTGGAGGAATTACTTTAGCAAATGGAACAATGCTTTTTGGAATCTACAATACCAGATTTGAAGATTACTTTGCAGGACAGAAGCACATCAAACAAGGAATGGGGATTGCTATGATTTCATTCATTTTGGCCGCAGGACTTAACTAAAAAATTCAACAAATATATTAATATATGCACATATATACATATGTTTTATGAATAGTCAAGTTTTCAAAGCCTTGGGAAGCGAAACGAGACTAAAAATAATTCAAACATTAGTAGTAAAGGAACACAATGTATCTGACTTAACTAAAATTTCAAAAAAAGACCAAACTACTATTTCAAGGCATCTTTCAACCTTGGTAAATAACAGTATAATAAAACAAAGACGAGCGGGAAGAAATGTTTTTTACAGTATAATAAACGCTGAAATGAAAGATTGGTTAAAACAGACGATAGGTATTAAAAGAAAAAAACCAAATGAAGCATTACTCAGAGATAAAATTAAAGATTTTTTAAACAAACAAAAAAAAGAAACATATGAATAAAGAAATAGAAGAACAAAACGAAGAAAGATTACTTAGATTGAAGCTATTAAGCAATCGACTGGATGAAGTTATTACAATACCTGGAACAAAATACAAAATCGGGAGCGATCCCATTATTGGAGCAATTCCTATTATTGGTGATCTGTTAGGAAGTATAATTTCTATTTACATATTATATTCTGGATCTAAAATGGGACTATCAACAAAAATCATTTCTAAAATGTGTCTAAATATCGGAATTGATTTTGTATTTGGACTAATACCAATTATCGGCGATATTTTTGATATTGGATGGAAAGCAAATAAAAGAAATGTGAAACTCATTGAAGACAATATAAATAAATCTGATGAAAAGCTATTTTTAAATAATTTAGCAGTAGCTACGCTAATTATCACGATTATAGCCTCTTTTCTATTAATTATAGATAAAATAATCTAAAAAACGAGAGCGTAGCAACTATCTAGTAAACAAAAATTAATTTGTTATTTGATCTATGCTTTACCGAGAATTCGGTACATTCCGGTGCCACAGACTCCACAAGTTCCCTTCATGGCTTTACGGCCATTCTTCATTGTGACTTCTTCACCTTTTGTTATTTCTTGCTTAGCTTTACACTTTACGCAGTATCCTTCCATAGGCCATACACCGACGAA
>MIZB01000096.1_pt1 | contig 17585 bp, 19 predicted proteins | sample 888171 | NCBI WGS metagenome assembly MIZB01 (sample SAMN05440186, study PRJNA335308) | marine metagenome | isolation source: marine water
AGAACCATACTTCATGTAAAAGATTATAAAAAATAAAACAATTATTGGATAAACTTCCAAACCGCTCTCAAAGCCAAAGTATCTGCTAACGCCCGATGTGCACCTTCCCACTCATAACCAATTATTTTGGTAGCATTAGTCAATGATTTCCATCTTGATTTATTGAACTCAGCAAACGCTCTCATTGCACATTTTATCTCAGCAGCATCTTCTAATTCTGGTAAAAATTTACTGTCAAAAGGAGAATTGTAGATCACTACTCTAGTATCTTTTACAGCATCTCTAATTTTATCCGATATTTGTGACTGAGTAGGAGCATGTCTAACATCAATTGGAGAAATGCCATGAACTCTTTCAGCTCCAGGCCAATTACTATGATAAACAGGTTTTACGAGAGTATTGACGATTGGTTTACCATCATCATCGATAATAGTAATCTCCACAATTTCGTCATCATCAGAAATGCCCGTTGTTTCAGTATCTAAGTATACGGTTTTCATTCTTTTTTATTTTTTTCCATATTCTTTTTGGCAGTTCTTCCAAACAATTTTGACATTAGATTCATTAGGAACGCGTACATATTTTGATTAGACACGCGCTTGATTTAAAATCTTTCAGTAATTTCAAGCTACGTGTATCAATAGACCAATTATGAAAATAACAGTAATCCACCTTTGCACGTGAATTTGGCGCGCTTTCTTACGAAGTACACGATTGACCCAGTCATTCGGTAATTTCTTCCATAGAAGAATTCCTGAGAGCGTTAGATAAATCATCGCCACCAGAGGGATATAACCAGTTAGAACATCATCTTTGAACCACCCTTCATCAGCGATCATTGCCCAAGTATGGTATATTGCTATAATCGTCGCAATTGCACTAACCCACATATGAATTTTAAGCGTAGTTTCCAAGTACTGTCCATATTCTTTGGTTGTTATTCCTAGTTCTTTCAATTTGGTTCTGGTAATTTTTTGTCTTACTACCACATAAACGAATGAAACGACTATCAACCAAGCTGCAACAGATCCAGACTCTTCCCCTAATTCATTCTCGTTTTCATCATCATCAGCATTAGCTGTACTAAGAGACAAAGACAGTATGAAAAATATGAATAGGAAAATCCAGAAACGCATAAACCAAATTGGAAAATGTAGATTAATATAGATTCGGCTAATTTCATCGATATAAATGAAATTCATACCAAAAATTGTTTTTGAAACACAGTTATATACTAGTTAATCTTCGAATAATTATGGATTCAATGGATTTACATCAAAATATGGCGTCCGTTTCTCCTTTCAAAGGCTTTTGGATTCGTCTTGTAGCTTTCCTTTTAGATTCTATAATACTTGGAATATTGGTGTTGACAACTTTTTTTGTTTTAACTTATAGTGTAGGCAGTCTTTTTGGAGAGGAAGCTGCGATTGGAACATTTCTTATCTTATTTTTGTTTGCTATTTTTGCAATGTTGCTTTACAAACCATTAATGGAAGCTTCTGAATATCAGGGAACTTTAGGTAAAAAGTTTTTAGGGATGAAGATAGTTAATCAAAATGGAGAAAGAATAACAATGACGGCTTCTTTTGTCCGATCAATAGTTTATTTGTTACAAACTTCAATTCCTCTTCTTAATATGGTTAGTTGGCTTGCTCTTTTGATGATTGGCTTTACAGAATACAAGCAAGGATTGCATGATATCGCATCCAAAACTTACGTAGTTTCATACCACTGGCAAGGTCCAGTACCGGTTGAAGATCAATTTGGAGCATAATTCGAATTAGGTAAAATCTGGAGTAATTGACATATAATCGTCAAATCATCAAAATTTCTTTGTGAATATAGTTTATATACATACCACACTTTTTCAAATTAGAGGAAAGAATGAACGAAGACATACAAAAAGAAATGATGTTTGCATCTGGTGCTCTTGTTGCATTTGCTGCCTTCTTAGTTATCGGCGGCATTTCTGAAATAGCAGATATGGCAATTTCAATAGGTGCATTTGCAGTAAGTTGGCTTGGAGTAAGTTATTTTATTAAAAATTACGGACCTGGCAGTTCTTCAAAACAAGATTTGGAAAAGGAGTTTCAATGGTATGCAGGTTTGCTTGTTCTATTCCTTGCAATAATGACTTTAATTGGAAGAAGTGATCCAGAAGTAGAATTGACTGCTTCAGTCTATGGAATGTTTGTCTTCGGTTTTACTCTTATCTGGGTTGTCCGCAGCGTAGCTGTCAAATATTTCAGTTAATTATTTCCCACGACCATCAAGAGCTGCTATTACCATTGCTAAACCAGCGATGAATCGGCGATCAAAAGGATGTTCAGGAGGGATATTCACTACTAATTTTTTAATGATTGGATTAAATTTCTGACGCATTGTAATTGGCGCATTACTTCCAATTGTGGTTAGAGTATATTTCTTAGGTAAGATTCCCAAAAAGGTACGTCTAGCTAGGGCATAACCTAAGCTATCTTCTTCAAGAACTCCAATTATTGTGCCTTCAGAATCCAATAATTCCCATCTTGTTCTCAAAATAGAGTTCCAGAATTTCTTTCGAACAGTTCCTAATAGAACTCCAGCCTTGGGATCGTAGATGTCAAAGCCACCCCATGCATCCACATAATTTTTCTGTTTAATTACTAACCATTCATTATTCTTATTTTCATCATCATAGATTCTAAGATCTTCTTTAATTTTAAATCTTTTTTGGTCACAAAACCCATACAAATTATCTTGAGCATCCATTATCCTAAATTTGTTTCCAAATATTTTCAAGAATTTTTCTCTGATAAGATATTGATTTAACTCTAACAGTTTTGCCATATTTTTCTATTAAGAATGTAATACATATAAATCTTTATCAAAATTTTTTTGTGAAAATTCTTTATATATGCGAAACAAATCGAAGTTTAAGGCGATAAAATGAAAGACGACATGAAAGATTTTGTAGGATACCGAAAAGCTCGAACACCTACAGTCAGCCAAGCACCAGTTTTTTCTTGGGGAAATTCCATGGAATCTGCAGTTTTCATCCTTAATACGGCGATTGTTTTATTGGGAGTAGTAATCAGTATTTCTTTAGCAGATTATACTGGAACTAGTGACGGTAGCTCAGTAATATCATTTTTCGGAAAGTGTTAATCAGGAATGAGTCGACTTGATGACTTAGACATCGCAATCTTATCTTTTGTTTCAGATTTTCCTAACTCAACTATAACTAGTTGCGCTAAGGAATTATACAATCCAGAAGACACCGAAATGTTACAGAAGAAAGATACAATGCTTCGTCATCGTTACAAGGGTTTAGTAACAGAAAATTTATTGATAAAATCTGCAGAAGAACGTAAAAGTACATACAAAATTAATAAAACTCGGATAAAATTTGGGAACGCCAAAGATCTTGGTACGAAAAAGATAATTCCGGATTATATCATCAATGATTTCTGTATCGCGATTTTTATGGATGATGGTTTCATAGTCAAATCTTTAGACAAATTAGAACACAAATGGAGTTCTAGTAAATAAACTATCAAAATTATTTTGTGAAAATAGTTTATATACATACCACGGTTTTTCAAAATTAGAGGAAAGCATGGCTGACGAACTTTTGGGAAGTAGCGAGATTGGACTGGCATTCATAATCGTTGGAATATTACTATTCATAGTAGAAGTATTTCAACCAGGATTCTTGATTGCTGTTCCTGGAACAGTCTTTATCGTATTAGGGGTCTTAATGTCCTTTAATTTAGATTTAGGATTGTGGATATTGCCGATCGGATTAGTAGTAGGTTTAGGCTCATTGTACGGAACTATGAGACTTTACCAATCTTTAGCACCTCCAGATACACCTAGTGAAATGAGTATTGAAATCGTCATTGGGAAATCCGGAATTGTAACTAAGGATGTTGAAGCTAATACAATGAACGGTAAAGCTAAGATTGGAAGAGAAGAATTCAGAGCAACATCTGACTCAGATATTCCAAAAGGTACAAAAGTGAAAGTTACTAATGCAGAGGGCATTACGGTTACAGTAATCCCAGAGGACTAAAGGAGAAAAAATGTTAGGAGAAATGTTAATTCTATTGTTGATTCTTGGTGCAGTAATCGTTATTATTTTAATGACGACTATTGTTCAGATTGAACAGTACGAAACAGGAGTAGCGCTACGATTGGGTAAGTTTTATGGAATGCTCAATCCAGGATGGAATTTTGTGGTTCCACTTATTACACAGGTATTCAAAGTAGATCTTCGTATACAAGTTCTAGACGTTCCACGTCAAGAAGTTATTACGAAAGATAATTCACCAACTATGGTGGATGCTGTTGTTTACTACAGAGTAGCCGATGGTAAGAAAGCAGTATTGAATGTGGCAAACTTCAGGTCTGCTATCGTCAATATGGCACAAACAACCCTCAGAGGAGTTGTTGGTGACATGGAATTGGATGAAATTTTCTCAAGCAGAGATAAAATCAATGCAGTTCTTAGAGATAAATTAGATATTGAGACTGATCCTTGGGGCATAAAAGTTGACAATGTAGAGATTAGGGAAGTTGACCCATCTCCAAACGTAAAAGCAGCAATGGAAGAACAGACTTCAGCTGAGAGAGAGAGGAGAGCTGCAATTCTAAAAGCAGATGGTGAAAAGAGATCTGCAATTTTGTCAGCAGAAGGTGACAAACAATCTAGAATTCTAGAAGCAGAAGGTCTTAGACAAGCTAAAGTTTTGGAAGCTCAAGGTGAGCGAACCAAGACTATCTTGGAAAAGCAAGGTCAAGCTCAAGGTTTGAGGATTACAGCAATGGGAGCTTCAACTCTTGATTCCAAAGCATTAACTGTTTTGAGTCTTGATTCATTGAAAGCCCTTGGCGCTGGAGCATCAACTAAATTTGTTATTCCTTTCGAAATTTCAAAATTATTCGAAGGTGCTTCTGATTATGTTGGCTATTCTAGGAAGGCTGGAGACCGTCAGTTATCTGAAATTAAAGATGTAGAAAAAGCACTTGGAAAAGCTGATGATATTCTCGGAACAATACCAACCGCTGAAGAAATGGCTCAAGAAATTGATGCCATTAAGGAAGAAGTGGAAGAAGCAGCTCAAGCAGTTGCATCTGAAGGTATTAAGGACGAGTATTCAGGCACAGAACCTACAAGAGAACTTTAATACGAAAAAGCGTTTCCAATATATAGGTGCTAATTTGGGCACCTATAATGGAACCGATAGCTCATGAAGGACTAGGTCGTCTTCTCAAATTAGAAGATGACTTACACACTCCTCACGTTGTATTCAGTGAAAAGGATTTGACTGAGTCGGCAGACTTGAGTTCAACTGGCACCATTAAAATCGGTAAAACTTTTGATTTACCTCCGAGTCCTTTAGGCTTAGATTCTGAAAAAGCACCTTATCTGCAATTATCCAAAAGTATTGCAGTTTTTGACAATGCATATTCCACTAATCCTAAGAAATTAGTAGAAATGGCAGCAGCTTTCAGATCAGAAGCTGGTTACTCACGTTTACTCTATGCTCCTGCAGTTGAACCTTCTCAAATGCCAGTATTAGCATATTTAGGAGTAGATATTTTTGATGATTTAAATGTTGAATTACGTAGTTCAACTGGTTGGGTTTTAGATAGTGGTGAATGGATTAAACAAAATGAAAAGATAGATGACTTATTTTCACACAATCGTGCTGAACTTAGCCGTTGGATTCTAAAAATTAGAAATGCTATAGCAAATGGAAAATTAAGAGAATTAGTTGAAATTACTAGCTTACACAACCCTAGAGTTTCCCAAATATTATATCATTCAGCATCATTATTAATTGAAAAAGGTGCTAGAGTTCATTCTACAATAAGATCAAATGATTTGAGTTTGAACCATCCTGCAATTCTTGATTTCCAGAATAGATTATCAAATTATGAGCCTCCTGCAAAAGAGATGGTATTGCTAATTCTGCCTTGCTCTGCACGAAAACCATATTTCAAGAGCAGTAGCCACAAAAGATTTTACAATGCAATTAGAGAGCTTGACAATCATTTAGCATTACACATTGTCTCAGTAACTTCACCTCTAGGATTAGTTCCTAGAGAATTAGAATTTTGTTATCCTGCAGCTCATTACGATATTGCAGTAACTGGAGCTTGGAGCGCATCTGAAGTTGAAATGCTCAGGGCTCAATTAGCTAAATTAGAACCTAAAAAACATTACACCAAAGCCATAGTTCATGCTGGTTCATCCTCTGAAATCATGACTGATTTGGTTAAAGAATTAGGAATTGATGTAGTCAATACTAGAGTTGATCGTCCATCTTCATATGAGGGACTAGATATTCTTCAAAACATTGCAAAAATGACATTGAAAGACATTCCTCATTTGAATACTAGAGATAGAGCTAAAGGAGAAGCCAAAGGTTTGGCAAGTTTCCAATACGGAGAGAATGCAGATTTCTTAATTAATTCAGAAATTAGTGGTAGAATGCCTTACAAATTAAGATGTGGAGATTTGGCAGCAATGTCTCCTGTTGTTGGTGGATTTGGTTTAACTATGAGTGGTGGAATTGAATATAGTAAACAAGGAGGTCCAATTGTTTTTGCAGAAACTTTCAAGTTAGTTGGAGATTTATTTGCAGTTGGTGTAAATGCTTACGAAGGTGACTGGAATATTGGAGACCAAGTTGTAATTAAGCAGAAAGATGTAGTAACTGCAGTTGGTATTGCTAAAATGACACCCGAAGAAATGATTTCAATGAATAGAGGAATTGCAGTGGAGGTTCGACATCATGCCTGAAGCTTTTGTTCCTTTGACTGATTTTGTTAATGAATCTAAGTCGATACCGCGTGACCATCCATTAGACAAGCCTGTAGCAAAATGGGTTGAAGAAGAAGTTTTAGATGGAGAAGTCGTAGAAGCCGGTGTTGTAATTCTCAGAACTAGAGGTTGTTACTGGTCAATCAAGGAAGGATGTTCAATGTGTGGTTACTTCAACGATACAGTACCTGGTGGAGTTAGTGATGACATGCTCCGTGAGCAGTGGAAGAAAGTTAGACAGACTTTGAAAGGTAAAAAATATGCTAAGATATACACCTCAGGATCATTTATAGATCCGACTGAAGTTCCTTTTGAATTTGCAGATGAAGTAATGTCAGACATGTCTGATATGGGAATTGAGAAAGTTTTGATTGAATCATTGCCTGAATTTGTAAATCCTAAAAACTTTGCATATACGAATGCCCCTAAACTTGAAATTGCAATTGGATTAGAATCTTCAAATCCAGTTGTTTTAGATAAATCAGTTAACAAACGTCTACGCTGGTCTCACTATGTCAAAGTGTGTAAACTTGCACGAGATAATGGTGCTGAAGTTAAGGCCTATATTTTGTTAAAACCACCTTATCTAAGTGAAAAACAATCAATTGAAGATGCAGTTCAATCAGCAATAGATACTGCACCTCACGTCGATAAGATATCAATTAATCCCGTAAATGTCCAAAAAAATACAGTTATCGAAAAAATGTGGTTTAGAAATGAATGGACAGCACCTTGGTTATGGTCTGTTGTAGAAGTTCTGAAACGCTGTGAAGATTTACCAGTTCGAGTCTACTCTGATCCTACTGGAGGAGGAACTCGTCGCGGAGCTCACAACTGCCATGATTGTAATAATAAAATACTTGAAGCTTTGAAAAATCATCGTTTAGGTTTAGGAAACCTGATGGGATTGGATTGTGAATGCAGGCCTCGTTGGGATTTCTTAACAAAACAATCTTCATTGAGGAGAAATGGGGCTGAACCTCACGGATATCGCAGTGGTTTTACTGGCGGTAGACATTTTTAACAGGTCTAATCTGGAGTATCAATGGAAGTGTTAAGTTTACTTAGAGTAATTGCAGGCCTTGTGGTTGTTTTATTCCTTCCAGGTTATACTTTGATTCAAGCTATGTTTCCAAGGAGAGGAGAATTAGATGAAGAGTTTGATACACTCTACAGAGTAACTTTAGGAATGGCGATGTCGATTGCTGTAGTAATCTTAGTTGGATTCGTATTAGGTAACCCTGCACTTGGTAATGCTCCTGAATGGGATGGTATATCTGATGGCGATAAAGGGTATTTTCAAACATTTTTTGTAACGACTTCATTAGTTGTTATTATTTTATTATTTTTTGGAGCTGGTTGGTATCGAGGAGCATATCCTTGGATGGCCAATATTCATCCATCTTTAGCACGAGCTGCACCAGGATTACGTATAGAATCGGAATTAGCAGTTGCAGGAAAATACATTCCAGCCGAATTATTAGAATTACAAGGTTTAAAGCATGATCGAGACAATGTCAAGAGGAAGATGAAGGAAGCTGAACTTCGTAAGAAAACAGGAAGTTCAATGATGAAAAAGTATTATGATAGAAGAGAGAAGACATTACTTGCAGACTTAGCAGACATAGATTCACGAATGGCAGAATTGGACGATATGCTTAATCGGCCAGGAGAAGGCGAAGGTCTTTCTGCAGATGTAACACAAGATGAGTCTCCAGATTCAGATAGTGAAAAAGATACTGAGGAATAGTTTTGGAATATAAGTTAGTAATTGTAGTTCGTACAGATTTAGGAATTTCTAAGGGAAAAATGGCAGCTCAAGTAGCTCATGCAGCAGTCAATTGCGCACTCAAAGCTAAAAAATCAGATTCTTCAAATTTCAATAAATGGTTTAGTGATGGTCAGAAGAAAGTGGTTGTCAAATGCCAAAATGAATCCACTCTTAGAGAATTACAACAACACGCCCGTGACGTTGGTTTAACTTCCAGTTTAGTAATAGATGCAGGACTTACAGAAGTTCCTCCTAGTACAATTACTTGCTTAGGAGTCGGGCCTGCATCAGAATCTCAAGTAGATGAGATTACTGGAACTTACTCTCTTTTCTAAACCCAATTCTTTATTTATCAGGCGGTTATCGTAGAATTATGGGATTTTTCAAGAAGAAGGAAGAAAAGAAAAAATTCGATTATTCAGAAGATACCAAAGAATTGTTTGCTGAAAGAGATGCATTTTATTCAGAAATGAGACAAAAAATGGGAGGAGAAGCATCTAATCCAGAGGCTTCAAAAGTTTCAACTCCAGAAACGTCCAATAAACAAGATGATTTAGATGATTTATTAGGTGGTGGAGATTTCAATCCTTACGTTAACAAAGAAGAAGGCAGTATGTCTGAGCAAACTAATGTTCCTGCTGCAGCGCCTCCGGCATCAAGCAGTTCTTCGGCATTTTCATGTCAATCATGTGGCAAGGAATTCCAAGAAAAATGGGGTAAATGCCCTTCTTGCGGTGGAGAAATGAAGAAAGCAGCAGCCCCTGAAGCAGCTCCAGAACCTGCACCTGCTTTTACGCCAGTCGCTCCCGAAACATCAACACCTCCTTCTGATTTAAGTTCAGGAGATCCTTTAGACGATTTACTAGGGGATTTTGGTTCAGGAACCACTGACGATTCATCAGATGATACAGATAATACAGATGATACTCCAAGTTCTAATATTCGAAATTCTGGTGATGATTTAGGTACTGATTTTGGTTCTTCACGTTCTAGCCACAGTAATCGTAAAATCCGTAAAGTTAAAAAAGTAAAGAGACCACGCACTAAATTATAGGTTTTTTCTGAATGGCAGAATCCGACGAATTTAATCTACGTGATACTGCAAAAGATGTAGGTATAGCTGTAGGTTGTGTTTTTGTTGTGTTTTTGCTAACGTTTGCATATAGCGGTAATTGGCCGCCGATGGTTGTAATAGAATCAGGGTCAATGGAACATGACAATAATCCATTGTATGCTGAACCAAGATATTCACATCTTGGAATAATAGATACTGGCGACTTAGTAATAGTCAAGGAAGCTGAAAAAAGCGATATTGTAACTTATTTAGCAGGTAAGAAAACGAATTACAAGATGTATGGAGATTATGGAGATGTTATTGTATATTACAAGAATGGTATTGAAACTCATAATGGCCAACCAGTTACTCCAGTCATTCATAGAGCAATGGCTTGGGTAGACGTTTTAGAAGAACCTCAAGATATGGATGGTGATGGTGATACAGATTATTATTATATTCCAGAAATAGATATATATTATGGTTCTAAAATTGAATTAGCTGAGATAGGATTAGGTGGTGGAGCTCACATTAAGGACTTGGAAAATTCAGGATATATTACAAAAGGAGATTCTACAGGAAATCCTCATCCTGATCAATTAACTCACTACGATATCAAAGGCGATAAAGTACAACCAGTAACTCCAGAATCAGTAATTGGAATGGCAAGAGGAGAATTACCTTGGTTTGGATTAATGAAATTACGATTAACACAAGCTGACAATTATTACCAAGCACCACCAGAATGCCGTAATATGCTTTGGATTTCAATGGCTGTAATAATTGCAGGGCCTTTCACCGTCGGTAAACTGTGGGATAATTATCAAATTAATGCTTCTAAGAAAAAGGAAAAGCGTTAACTAGTGCGAAATAAAGCACTAAATTAACATGGGTAAGAATCCAGCTGCAGCTAATCGCGGAATTCCATCTAAAGAGGATTTTAAGGAATGGTATCCTTTCATTGTTGAAGCAGCAGAACTAGTTGACAAAAGATATCCAATCAAAGGCATGGATGTTTGGAGACCTTATGGTTGGAAAACCATGCGTTTGATAGATGATTTAACTCATAGAGAGATGGAAAGAACTGATCACGAAGAGGTTAATTTCCCATTATTAATTCCTGAAGATTTACTTGATAAAGAAAATAAGTTAGTTTCTTTATTAAAATTAGCAAGAGAAAAAGGAGTCGACCCTTCTGAGCTTAGAATGGATGATGAAGTCGGAGGTTTTGCCAAAGAAGTTTATTGGATTAGACATGCTGGTGAAACTGAACTGGATAAGCCAATGTTTCTCAGGCCAACAAGTGAAACTGCGATGTACACAATGTTTCCACTATGGATTCGTTCCCATGCCGATTTACCACTCAAAACTTACCAAATGGTCAATACTTTCCGCTATGAAACTAAACAGACTCGTTCTTTCATAAGAGTCAGGGAGATACATTTCTTTGAAGCTCATACAGCTCATATTGATGAAGAAGATGCAACTAGACAAATCAATCAAGATTTAGAAATAGTTGAAAACTTAATGAAAGATTTGAAGTTACCAGTTTTGATTTCTAAAAGACCAGTATGGGATACTTTCCCCGGAGCTTGGTACACAATTGCAATCGATGTAATAATGCCAGATGGAAGAACATTGCAGGTTGCTTCAGTTCATCATTATCGTGATCAATGGGCTCGAGCTTTTGATGTAACTTACGAAGATACTTCTGGAGAACAACAATACGTACATCAAACAACGTATGGGATGTCTGAAAGATTATTGGGTGCTATTGTGGCTAGCCACGGAGATGATCGAGGTTTGATTATGCCACCTGCTGTAGCTCCAATTCAAGTAATAGTTATTCCAATTTTGTCTAAAGATGGTTCCGAAGAAGTAATGTCTAAGGCTGAAGAGATAGTATCGGAGTTGAAATCTTCAGGTATCAGAACCAAATTAGATTCACGAGCTATTCGCCCAGGTCAAAAATATTACGACTGGGAAATTAAGGGAGTTCCATTAAGAATAGAAATAGGTCCAAGAGATTTAGCTAATAATGCAGTAATGTGCGCTAAGAGAACTGGTGAAAAGACAAGCCAATCTTTAGATGGTTTAGTTGATGCAGTTCAGAATCAATTGGAAACTATCGGTGATGAGATGATGTCTAACAGTTTGGAACACTTCAATTCACATCTCCAAAATCTTCCAAGTTTTACAGTTGATGGTAATAATTTACAGTTCAGTGAGCCAATACAAACCAATAAAGTTTATGAATTTGCATTTGCTGGTAACGATGCTGAAGCTGAGATGATTGAGAAGAGTACTGGTCTGTCTTTCCTCGGTGATTCAACAAAATTATACGATAAAGAACAACCATGTATCATTACAGGTACTCTCACAACTCGTAGAATATATCTAGCAAAAGCTTATTAATTTTTGTAAAAGAAAATTGAAATGTTAGACTTTATATACTGTCTGTGGGTTGTTTATGTCCGGCGAATTATCTTTCATTAGATACATTTGTCAGAAAGAGGACGCAACCATGGAACAAAGAATAGTGAAAAACGATGAGGGTGTATCTCCAGTTATTGCGGTCATTTTAATGGTCGCAATCACCGTGGTCTTGGCCGCTGTGCTGTACGTTTGGGCAGCCAGTTTCCTGGAACAAGGGGAGTCCGCACCTATAGCAACCTTTACTGTAGAAACGAGCAGTAGTGGGGAGTATTACGTAAAAGTAATTAAAGTTAGTAAGCAAGAAGACTTGGCTGGATTCAGCTACTTCTTGAAAGACGAAACCGGATCAACTTACGTTGGCGGTAATGGCTTTGGAGAAATCGCACTGCAAATGATTGCAGGTGAAGAACACGGTATTGAAAGGACATACAACGGAGACGATAGTCAGCTAGAAAGTAGAGCTGGAAACGTGTCTGCTGATGATGGAACTGAATACCCAGTTAACTTCAACGACAACGACCGTGACGGAAAACTGTCAGCTGGAGACCAGTTCACAGTATTCGGAACCGGTAATAATGCAAATGGCCCTGCTCAATCTGGTTGGAAATTAGATATCCAATTTGACGCAAGCGGAGACATAATCGGCTGGGGCGAAATCAACTAGATTTCAAACTATCTGAAAAATAAACGTTAGGTAGGGGGCGCACAGCCCCTGCCTTTCTGTTGAGAACATTTCCTGTGCCCATTTTTTTCTGACCAGCGAAGCTGCTGTCTTTTCTTTGATCTTTATTTCTAGGAAATTGATATATAATTGAAAGGCATAGATACAATATGAGTGTAAGAGACGTTGATGGCTTTGTAATGGCTGCAAAAGAGAGGTACGGGCTTGAAAAAAGAATTATTAAATTAGAACGGTTTATGAAATATATTTTAGAAAGTAAAGAATCTACGAAAGAATATAGTGACTGGCTAGAAAGCAAAGGTTATGAAATACGTAGATGATAACAACGTTAGAAAGCTTCCCCTGAAAGGTCTAGAATGGTAGACAAAAAAATTGCATGGGGAATAAGTAGTGGAATTTTTAATATAGCTTTAATTTTTATTAATGGAATAGTTCTGTTAGTTAACTACTTTGTAGGGGTGGCTAGCAACATAGAATTTCATATTCTAATATCGATTGTCTTTCTTTTAGGATTGTATAGAGGCGGAAATTTAATTATGTATGAAGGATGGGACACTGAAGAATATGAAGAAGTTCTTCCTAGTAAAAGTATACAGAATGTAATATTTGTTTTTATTTTTGCAATATTAGCATATATATTTTTTACACCTTAGTTACCCAATCTCCTTTGGCGATGCCAAATTAGGGGCGTATCTCTTCAACTTAGCGTATCTAACGTCTTGATCTATAGCTGACGTAGACGAGACCGGCTACGAGACCTACAACGACCAATGCGGCCATTCTAAGCAGACTGTTGTCGTTATCTTCTTCTTTCGCTTCTATAGAGAAAGCAGCATTTGCTTTATTATTCTCGATATCAGTTTCACTAATTACACTTTCAGGATCAATTGCTACCTTGAGATAGTGCATTCCTGCAGTAGCAGTCCATACTGCTGTAACAGTTACTTCATCTCCACTTCCATCAAATTCAGCAGTGGTTAAATTGATTGCAATATCATCAGCGTAGAATACAACAGGTACTGAGTGTACTCCTGAATGATTTACTAAATTAGTTATTGTTGCAGTAAGTGTTACCTCATCACCAACAGTAGGTGCTCCAGGGCTCCAAGTAAAGTCATTATCTAATATTGTAAAATCAGGCTCAGGTTGTTCGATAGGATCAACACGTATTGAGAAACTTCGAGTAATATCATCAACATCGTTGTCGTCATCATCACTCCACATTATTTTAACATCAAATATTTCCCAGACGCCAGGAACTACACTTTCATCAGGAGTTATGCTCAGAACAACTGGTTTGTTGTTATCATTAGCATTCAGGCTGATTTCAGTTGGTTCAAAGGCAGCAGTCCAATTAGTTGGAACGTCTCCAGTATCTGTTTCTAATACAATATCAAAAGAACCAGTTGAGGTCACATTAAATGTGAACACTGCAGTTTGACCCAGAGGTATTTCGTAGTTATCTTTGTCTAAAGTAACTTCAATTCCTCTCATCAAGTCGCTATCTATCAATTCGGTTTGACCAATTCCATCTAAACTATCTGTAATATTGACATTCATATCTAAAATAAAGATGTAATCATCTGCATCATCTAAATTTTCGTATTCACTTTCAAAGTTGTAGTCACCAGAAGGCACTACCATTACAATACCGCTATCTTCGCTATCAAATTCGAAGCTAAAGTTGTCTCCATTAACTTGAATATTTGCAAAGTCCAAATCTTCTGGAGTAGTTTCATTAGATTGATAAGTCACAATATAATTTACACCACGAGTTAAAGATGCATCCAAATTGATGGCTTCTTCAAGTTCCAGATTATCGATACTAACATAGCTTGTTTCTTCTGTATTATAGAACCAAGTTTGGTAAGATCCAGTACTTAGATATAGTTCATAAAATCCATTTGCATCGGAAGTAGTCTCTGTATCAATTCGGTCACCTTGAACATTCCATATTTCTACCTTTGAATTTCCGAGTAAATCACCAGCGTCTGCATTTCCATCAAGTTCACGGTCATAGAATATGGTTCCAGACACTTGGACCTTCCAGTTTGCTTCACGATTGTATTCTTGTTGTTCTTTACCTGCTCTAACAATGATATTTTGTGGAGATAGCTTGAATTGGTCTTCACCATCATTCAATACAGTATCTATCTCAATTTCGTATGTTCTTGGTACCATATCTGAGATTATAACTTTTCCATCTTCATCAGTATTCTGTGAGAATGCAGCCCCAGTTCCAGTAAACACAACCTCAGCATCACTTAACGGAACCATGCTTCCTGTAGCGTTTCTGTAAGTAACTGCAAGTGTGACATTAACTGTCTTTGGAGTTAACATAATTCCACTGTAATAATCCGTTGAACCACTTACAGTAAGTGTATCTGTGAAAGTTTGGTAACCGTTCTCAGTTACAAGAACATCATAATCTCCGTTTGGTAAATCAATTTTACCATAATTGAGACTTCCTCCGAATAACCCTTCATCAGCATCACTATCTGCAATGAAAACAATTCCTTGTTCAGAGGTAAATTCAATTCTAACAGAACGATCAGTTATTATGTTATTATCAGCTACTGAACGAACATCTCCTCTTACATGTCCTTCATTTAGAAGTGCAATATCATGAACATCTGAGGATTCGGTCAATTCTAATAATCCACCATAACTATAGTGTTTACTAGATTGTCCATCTTGGAAAGTTACGTAATAATTACCTGGGAAAAGGTATTCAGAATAAGTTCCGAATGGTGTAGATTCAATACTTGTAATATTTCCAAAATCATTAACTGGAGTAAATTGAATTATTCCTGTCTTGGCTTCACCATCTAATGCAATATCACCAGCAACTAAGTATCTTAGTTCAGCAGTTAGTTCACCCATATCAATAGACGGAGTTCCAATCGGAATTCCAATTTGTCCAGCTACGTAGTATCTACTTCCGTCACTATCGAGTGTTACAGTATACATGTAATTATCTGGAGGTAACATTACATCCTCAAAAGCTCCATTCTCGTCAGTTGTGAAATTCAAACTTAGGAAAGGGTGACTCATTGGTGCAAAAGAAATTACAGCATTAGGAATTGCGATTCCATCATGAACAAAAGTTCCATCAATTGCAGTAGGTATTCTCTTGGCTACAATAATTAATTCATCCGCTCCACCTTGGATCGGCATCTCTAGTTGAGTAATGGCTATTTTGGACTCTTCCGGTCCCAGATACATATTATCTAAAGAATAACCAAATTTCTCTAATGTAACCTCATATTCTTCAGCAGGTAGAATTTGCATAGTTGAAGGGTCTGTAACCCACATTTCAATATCTGCTACGGTAGAACTAAACTGAACTAATCCTTCTAATGTAATCATTTCATCTAGATATTCTTCATACATAATAATCATTATATCGTGGCCTAAGCTTGTAGATAAGTTAACATTCTCACGATCACCATTTTCTACTTGGAACTTAGATAAACTTGCTTCTTTTTGTCCTTCATTAATTTCGACTACGGAATAAGCATTGTAATTTCCATCAGGCAATACAATCTCATACTTTCCATCGAAGGTCGTAGTTATTGAAACAGATCCACTTTCAGATTCAATTCTCAAAGGAACTTGAGCGTAGGTAATCTCTCCAGTTTCTTTATTGAATTTTCCATCACCATCTAAATCATTGAACAATGTACCTTCAATAGTGTGTCCAGGCCCCATAGCTGCATCAATTGGTCCAGAGTAAGTATCACTATCAATCCTACTTAGATATGCTAAGGTTGTACTTTCTGAATTGTGTGTTGTATACACATTGTAAGTACCAGCCGTGAGTATGGTTGCGAAGTATCCACTTTCAGTTGTGAAAACATTATCACTGAATAGTCCATTCAAGTTTCTGAATGATATTTGCTCATTAGAAATTGGATTACTATTATGAGACAAAGTACCTTCTACTCTAAAACCATCTAATAGTGTGGCATTGAAACTTCTTGAGGATCCTTGTTCAAGCTCTATGTTTTTTGTATTATTTGTCCATCCAGTATATATCGAATCAGATTCGAAACGCATAGTATAGTTACCAGGTAATAATTTATCGAAACAATAGGATATTGAAGTATCGGAAGTTTCACCAGCACAAGTTGAACTAAAGTAATTAGTATTTACAAAAGAGGTTTCTGTAGCACTATTATTGGTCTCATCGTGTAATGAAATAGTTACTATTTGCTGTTCTACATTACCAACTGCAATTCTACCCCAGATTTTACCAGATTCTAATGCACCAGGTCCTTGATTACCTTGTGCAGGTATATTCTGACCCTCGGACAAAGCAGCCCTTCCGGTGTATGATGCTAATTCAACATCATGTCCGTTAATTACAGTCGTAATCTCATATTCACCAGGAGCTAAACCTAGTAATTGGTAATTTCCGTTTGCATCAGTATTTACAACTTTAACTTCGTTTGATCGAATATTAGTTGCAGTTACTGGAGTTAGAGGTATAGTTTCATCGTTTGAATCAAATGTATTGTCCTTGTTGATATCCCAGAATAATCTTCCTGAAACCGAAGAAGCTTCAACTTCTAAATCTATCTTAATATCTGAAGCAGTTTGCCTCATTGCTTGTTCTTCTGAAACAATTATGTTATCTTTTGTTACTAAGATATTATTAGACACGAGCTTAACTCTCTCAATGTCAGTTTCATAATTACCGATTGAAACAGCTAAGGTCAAATTTCCAGCAGGGGCTATTACGCTATATTCTCCATTTTCATCAGTAGTTGCTCTACCGTGTGGAACGTTATATTCATCTGAAACAGTCACGTTTGCATTAGCAATAGGT
>MIZB01000097.1_pt1 | contig 17390 bp, 13 predicted proteins | sample 888171 | NCBI WGS metagenome assembly MIZB01 (sample SAMN05440186, study PRJNA335308) | marine metagenome | isolation source: marine water
TGACTGTGATATCTAAGGAATCGCCTTCGATTACACCTGCACGGTTGAATGTCATCTCACCAAGCACAAACTGTGAAGGTTTAATGAACAATGTTGCTGAAACAGGTTCTCTTAGAGATTCATCACTTCCTGTATCGTATCCATTGATTACAACATCGAATTTGCGGTTACCTGCTGGCTCTCCTGATTCGGCGTCATAGTCTGGAGCGACAAAGCGGACTGTGACCATTGCTGCATCATCAGGATGCATATCGAATGCATGTGTCCAAGTTCCATCTTCATTTTGTGATGTTGTAATGGCATCATAGATCTCACCATTCAGCATAACATTTATGGAGATATCAAAAGCTTCACCACTATAGTCTTTCCCTTGTGCACTCAAATCTGGAGTCATACTGAACGTATTAGCTACAGTTCCTATATTCTTGACAAAGTAATCCATCTCGACAGCTAAACTTGGGAATATATCATAAGTTAACTGACTGACGTCGTCTTTAGTCATAAAGAATCCAGTATCAAGTGTTCGGATTAATTGAACTCCACCAATGTGTGCAGTTCCTTCAACTCCGCGAGCGCGGAAAACGAAAGAGTATGCATTGTCATCAGCTGGATCATATTCAAGACTGTTGTATCCTAATTTCTTAGAATCCAATGAGATGTAGTATGGGTTCCAACCGTCAGATGAATCAGTTAATGAATCTCCAACATCTTCGTGGTCCATTCCATCAACTAATGTGAATCCGTTTGCAGACCAGAGACCTAATGAATCTGAATCCTCTAAGGATGATCCTTTCTTCTGTGCATATACGCTAACTGAACTGTCTCCAGACATATCGAAATTAGCCCAGAACACTAAGAATGATTCTTTAGACCAGACTTCTACGAAGTTTGTTCTGACCATTTCATCTGCATCTTGACTAGAAACTACGGTGATTGACCCTTCCATCATTGGATGATACTTACAGTAATAACTGAAAACACCAACTTCATTGAAGGTAATTTCAAAGCTTTCACCTGTTGCAATATCGAAAGAATCGAATTGTGAGTTCTTGTCAGTAACAGTATGAGTTTGTGAGTCACTATTAGTCCATTTGACTGTGGTTCCAAGCTGAACTGTTGGGCTCTCTGGAGTATATCCTACACCAGCTGCTCCAATGCTTACATCCAAAGTATCTGTTGCAATACCAGTCTGATCCCATGTAACTCCCATAGCACCATCTCCGACGTGTGTAGGTTCATTATCTGTAGCTGCCCAGTTTTCACCACCTGTTAGAAGTGGATCTCCCATTTCAGCACTCTTTCCTACTATCAACATGTGACTTGCGTCATTATTTGCTGTAAATAAGTCAGATAAAGATGAACCATCAGCATTTGTTATCTTTACACCTGATGTGTAAACACCTGCTGGAACATCTGCTTGCCAGTTGAAAGTCAATACATCTGTTGATTCTCCAGCAAATGTATTACCTGATTCATCATAGTAAGCCATGGCCAAAGAGCCTAAGGTTTGATCTGCTGACCAAACTTCAGTTCCATCTACATTATTTACGTATGCAGTTGCAAAAGCTGACGTTACTGCTCCAGAAGGTCCTAAGTCCCCTGCACCTTGATTCTTGAAGGAGGTAGTGAATGTTGTTTCTTCACCTACTTCTAAGGTATAAGGAGTAGATCCTGAAGTCATAGCGAGATCAAAACCAAGTCCATAGATTCCTACATCATCAATTTCCCAAGAAGTTGGATTATTGAAGAAAGTTCCACCTAATCTGAATCTGATTTGAATATTGTCAAATCCAGCACCAGTGTATGCATCTAATCTACACTCAGTCGTTACAAATGCGCCTGAACTCATAACAAAGGCTTCCTGAGTTCTTAATGGATTTCCATAATATGCGTAATTGTAAACAGTTCCGCCATATCCTTCACCATCAGTTACTGCTAGTCCATTCCAAGAGGATCCACCATCAGTACTAATTTCAACTCTTGCACCATCATAATAGTAGTTAGCCCAAGAATACTCATAACCATGCATTGCATATTTATGGTTGAAAACTAACTTAGCAGATGTTGCAGTTGAAAGATCAAATACTGGTGAAACTAAACTTGAGTCGTCACCTGAATAAGCTTGACCATATGAATCAGGTCCTGACCACCAAACTGGAGCAGAATTAGCACCAGTTGTTGCTGAAGGTCTGAACAAGAATCCATCATCTGGACCGCCATCTCTCTTAGCACTCCAACCAGTTGAATACATCATACGATTATCATCATCGATCTTCTTCTGGGTTGTAGTGTCATCTGCAGTAGTTCCAGCTACTGTAAACATAGTTTCTCTGGCTAATCCTATAGAATTATCTCCTGCGAATTCATCAATACCTGAAGACGGGTTAGAACCAATCCAGGTATCGAAAACAATTTTGTATTGTCCTGGTACTTGGAAGTAATAATCAAGTCCTACGGTCTGTGATGCTCCACTTTCAAATTCACCAAGGTCTCCATCGCCAGAAATTTCCCATATTTCTTCTTTGACTACAGTGCCCATTCCAGTTCCTGTGAAACTCAATGAGTCAATGTGCCAGTGTTCTCCATCTCCAGGCCATTGATAACTGTACATACCTGCAACGAATTTGAGTCTTACATTATCCATGCCAGAATAAGCTGCCATGTCAAATGTTGATGAAATGTACTTATCTTCATCATCGCTGGCTGAACCTGAAACTCCGGTACAGTCACTACAGTGGACAAATCCTTTCTGTCCATATAATGGATTTCCATATCCTGCATAGTTGTACATTGTTCCAGGGTATCCACCGCTTGGTTCAAACATAGCATAGCTTGTTCCGCCATCCATTGAAATTTGTACCTGACCACCATTATAGGATGTGTATCCTGAATAATAGTCAAAGTTGTATCTGTGTTTCAAAGTTAATGACAAGTCAGATTCTGCTGTAGAGAAATCCAATACAGGAGTTACTACTTCTGTAGAACCTCCACCGTAATACATTTGGAATTCACCACCATCTGGACCCCATGTCCTGTCAGTTCCACTATCGCCTTCATCAGTGTTCAAAATGAAACCTGCATCTCCGCCATAGTATCCCCAGTTTCCACATGAGCTTACATTACAATCATCACTAGTGGACCAACCTGCAGATATTGCTGCAGCTTCATCAGTATACGATTCTAAATCATCGGATGTGTCATATTCTTCAATACCCAAAGGCCCTAACTGAAGTCTGACTTTCGTAGCTCCACTATCTTGATCTATCAAACCTGCGTTGATAACATTAGTCTCTACTGTGATTGTTTCATCAACACCAAGAGGGTCTGGCAAATCAAATCCATTTAGACCTACATTGTTGTTGTAAACCAATCCAGTAACTGCCACGTCGTCAACCCTCATGAAAGAGTCATAGTATGGATAAGCTGTTGGTAATGTACCCCAGCCAGTTACGAATCGAACCTTCACATCGCTATTACCACAGTATTCAGTTAAGTCAAAAGTTGCTTTCTTGAATCCTTGTGGATCTGGACTATAAGTGAATCCAGTTGATGAACCATAGTAGGCATAACCTAACTGGCCACGTAGTGGATTATTATAATACGCATAGTTGTAAATTGTATAATATTGTTTTTCATTATCTGCATCAGGTTCTATGATATTCCATGTAGTTCCACCGTCTGGTGAAGCTTGAACTTGGAATCCATCATACGTATAGTATGCATAATATGAGATATACATTTGCAATGAAGCTTCGACTGGTAATGCCAAGTCCATAGATGGAGTTGCTGCATAATTATCTGCAGGAAGTGGCGATTCATCCATTCTGTGTCCACTGTCCATCGAGTAACTTCCGCCATTTACGGAATCTCCTCTAACTGCCCAGGATTCTCCTGAACCATATCGGATTTTACCGAATTCCCAATCTGATGCATCTCCGTCTTCGAAGTTATCTGAAAAAATTACATATTTAACGTCTCTGAATTGAACATCGCGTTGATTGTTCAAATCTTGGTCTCCGCCATTATCTGGAACATTAATCAAAATTCCAACTTTATCTCCAACTTTCATTCCTAAGTTCATTGGTTGGAAAGTTACTGCGTCGCCATCTTCAAAGAAGTTGACTGTAGCATCTTCCTTAAATCCTAATGAAGCAATAGTCTTAGTTTGTTCAGCGAATGTTACATCTGCAACCTTCATAGTTACTGAAACATCATCCAATCTGAAGTATGAATCATAGTAATATGTATTATCATATGCATTGAAACCTACAACCCAACGGAATTGAACTGCTGAATAACCTGCATAAGATGTTAAATCCAATGCATGAGTTTTCCATGGTGCAGTATTCGTATTGTAAGTATAGGCATTATTTGTGTTATAATAAGTCCATTGATCTTTTGAAACATCCATTGGATTATCATAATAATTGTATCCAGTTCCATAATATCCACCTTGTGTGAAAGCTGATTGAGGAACGTGATTCCAGGTGGTTCCACCATCTACTGAACTTTCCATTAATGCACCTTCATACAGATAATAAAACTGCCACGAAGTCTTGAATGACATTGTCATTCCTACTGCTTCACTTGCATCATACACTGGCGATGCCAATGCTGAAAGACTTGATGGATTTGGACCCAATGTTGTATCTGGATTATTACTGTATGTTCCACCTGTAGTCCCTTCATGGATAAATATTTTATCATCCCAATTTGCGAAACTGTAGTAATTATATGCATAATTAGTTGATACATAAATATCACCTGAAGACGTTACTGCCATTGAACCTCTATATCCTGCAACGGCGTAAGAACTGAACAATGTAGTGACTGAGCCTCCTGCTGTAGACATTCTCTTGATTCCACCGTAGTAACTACTGTAATAATATCCAGTAGTGTACACGTAATCATCTGCCACAGTTATAGAATTATGATATCTAGAATACATATACGTTTGTGAATAATCTGAGGCTGAATAATCGCCATCAGAAGCATCACGGTGATATTCTCTTATTCGTCCATAATAGTCTCTGTAAGAAATATATAAATCTCCTGTATCTTGATCAACATCTATATCCTGTGTATATGAATAAGCTGAAACTCCACTAGAGTATGCAAAGTCTGTACTTTTAGACATATCAGTTACATCTAAAACTATAACCTTTCGGTAAGATGAACTTGAAGATGTTTGTAAAACAAATAACTCTCCATCATAGTAAGTTAAAGCAGTTCCATATCTTACACTACTTGTATTACAGGCAATTGGTTCAGAGGTATCTGACATAGCCCATTTACACACTGTAGTTGCAGAATTATAAGTTCCTGAAATTCTTGCTAAAGTATAATAATTTGTACCATCTTCAGTAACATCAAGATTCATATGTAAGTAATTGTGATAGTATGGAATTATTTCAGTAACTGCATTAGTTGCAGTTGATAACTTCTTAAGACTGTCATCTCCTGGATTTGAAACTAATATATCCGTTCCATCATAATGTATCTTTTGATTATCATCAAACAGTCCACCTAAACTTCCAGATTTGCGCCCTGAAGACCAAGCACCATCATCTGTACCATCATCACCTTGGTTGTGGTTACCTTTACCATCATTCAAAGCTTGAGTCCATTGATTTGCTCCTTGAAGTGCAGAAGATGTAAAACCTTCTGAATCTGTTCTATCATCAAAAGCATAATCTGAGGTTTCTTCTTTAATACTGAAAACTTTAGCTGTGACATCAATGTCAGTTTCAGCTACAGGAGTACAATCACCAGCTGTGTCACAGTTTACACCATAATTGGAAACTGTTGCAGACATTGGGTTATTATCAGCTAAAGAAATTGGATCAGGAACGGCAGCTGACTTCAAACGAAGATCATTTCTTGCCGGAGGAGGTGGTAAAAATTCTACCGTTGAACCGCCATTGTCATCAAGAGTATTGAAAGCAACAGGAGAATTACGGTAAATATATTCTAAACCTACTGAATTTCCACCAGGTTTACCTTGAACACCGGTTGTGGCTTGCTCATTATCTGAACTGTATCCACCATCAGTATCTTTGTAATTAACTGAAATTTTATTTGAACCTTCGTGTAAAATTATTTGCCAAGTCATTGCATTAGCCGCAGCTGCGCCAGGACATTGGTAAACTGAAGGGTACCAAGCACCTTGGTCTTGGTATTGAACAACGAACTCTCGGTTAGGGGCAGTTCCTATTGTATTATAGTAAACACCTGCAGTAGGGTTACTGGTTCTACAAAAACCACCATCAAACCAAGCTCCTGCCACTGCAGCGTTACCCAATTGAGTAGCTGGGATGTGGTAAGAAGTCCATTGATAAGAAATAGCACCGCCTAGAGTGATATACCCATTATCTCCACCATTACCCCATGTTGTATATTCATTTTCATACAACTCAAAAGTAAATGGAAGATCATAGGGTCCTTGACCGGCATCAGTACTTCCGGACAACAATGTTGTTGTACCGCTTGCACCAATTAATTCGGTCCAGGAAGCATCTAATCCAGCTTCGCTACTATCTTTAAAAGTATAACCGTAAGAATCGCTTCCGGTTCTTGCCGATGCCTCTGGAGCGAAGAGCACTAATGTGCTTCCTACCATCGACACGACGACTACAATAGCCATAAGCTTCGTAGCCCAATTTTGCTTGTTTACATTACTAGTTTCTTGCATATGTACACACCTTGGTTGAGTCCTTGTATCAGTGGGCCTGAGCCCATTGAAGGGTACCTACCATGACGCCATTGTAATATAAAGGTTAGTATTTTATTTTTTAAGAACGAATGATACTTCTTTAAAACCAAAGGTATTCCTCTATTAATGAACATTGGTATTTTGGCACTACAGGGTGCTGTTTCGGAACATAAAATTAGCGTCCAAAATACTGGAATGAACGTTATTGAAGTTAAAAATCCTATTGATTTACAAAATATATCTGGCCTAATTATGCCTGGCGGAGAATCTACAACTTTAAGAAAACTTTTAAAACATTCAAAATTATGGGAAGCAATTATTGAAAGTGATTTACCTATAATGGGTACTTGTGCTGGTGCTATTCTTATTGGGAAAAGCCAAGATGAAACATTTGGTAAAATGAATATCCAAATTGATAGAAATTATTATGGAAGACAAAAAGAATCATTTGAAAAAGAAATTAGTGTTGTAAATAATAGAAAATTTAAAGGTGTTTTCATTCGAGCTCCTGCAATTACTTCGATTAATGCAGAAACTAAACCAATTGCTTGGGCAGATGAAGATATTGTTGGATGTATCGAGGGGAAAAATATGGCCTTAACTTTCCATCCTGAATTAACTGATGATTTGACATTTCATAAGATTTGGCTAGAGGGATTAAAATGAAGGATCCTAAAGGAAGAACTTCTATTGGATTTGAAAAACATATTTTTATCTGTGAAAATTCAAGAGTAACTGGCCATCCGCGGGGCTGTTGTCAAGAGAAAGACGGTAGTAATATCAAAATAATGTTCAAAAAAGAAATTGAAAAACGAGGTTTAGTAGGAAAGGTACGGGCAAATGGTTCTGCCTGTTTAGATTTTTGTGAGCAGGGGCCAACAATTGTAGTATACCCTGAAGGCGTATGGTATAGAATCGATAATCCTGAAAAAGACATTAAAGACATAGTTAAAGAACATATTATCGAAGATAGAATAGTAGAAAGATGTGTTATTAAGCTATGAAATCATGGTGCGGGGGGAGGGATTCGAACCCACGTACCACTAAGGATCGGATTTTGAGCCCGACGCAATTGGCCAGACTATGCGACCCCCGCACTATCTTTCCACCAAAGAAGCACTATTTTAGGAGCGTGGTTATTTGATTATTAATGAACGTAGTGAACCATTGGGAAAATGCAATACGAGCCCTATCTAAGAATGATAATATTATCAAACAAATTATTTCTAATTATAGTGGAGAATGTATGGAACTAAAAAACAATCCATTCATAACTTTAGCAAGATCAATTGTAGGTCAACAAATCTCCGTTAAAGCTGCTGATACTGTATGGAATCGATTAGAAATTGAATGTAAGAATATAATAAATGCTGAAACTATTCTCTCTTTATCTGACGTTAAGCTTAGAAGCGTTGGACTTTCAAAACAAAAAATAAGCTATTTACAGAATATTGCTAAGTCCAACGTATTTGATACTAAATGGGATGAAAAAACGGACAGTGAAGCCATTGATATCTTATGTACTATAAAGGGAGTAGGTAAATGGACTGCTGAAATGTTCCTAATATTTCACTTAGCTAGGCCAAACATATTGCCATTGGGAGATGTAGGATTGATAAAAGGAATTGAAAAACACTACAATAATAGTGAAAAGATGACTCCATCTGAAATAATAAAATTAAAGGAATTATGGGACCCTTGGTGCAGTGTTTTTACTTGGTACATATGGAGAAGTTTAGATCCAATACCTGTCAATTACTAATTACTTGAATCTTTCTTGAGATTGCCAAACAGCCCCAACTAAATGTCTGGTAAGGCGAGCTGCAAGTGCAGATGTATTACCATTATCATGAGGTGGGCAAACTTCAACACAGTCAAAACCTACTATTCTATCGGCGAAAAAATTAATTGTTTGTACTACTTCATAGGGAGTCATACCGAATGGTTCGGGTGTTCCAACGCCTGGAGCAAATGCAGGATCTATGGCATCCATATCAAGGCTCAAATATACGGGACCATCTAAATCATCTATAACATCTGCCAAATATTCACGTAATTCAGTCCAACCCGATTCTACAAATTTTAGACCAACCGAACGTGCTTCGGTAATTTCTGACTGTGAAACTGAACGAATACCTACTGAACGCACATTGTCTACTCCTACAATCTCACTAACTCTTCGAGTGACTGTTGCATGAGATTTTGTATTTCCTTCATACTCTTTTCTAAAATCTAAATGAGCATCTAAGATTACAACTGCTAAATTTGGATATTTGGAATGTGCTGCTTTGACTGCAGCTGGAGTTAGTGAATGCTCACCACCCAATCCTACCGGGAATTTACCATCATTAACAATTTTTGAAACCAAGTCTTCCAATAATTTTTCATTCTTGTCTTGATCCTTTGTAAGTTCTAAGTTTCCCCAATCATTTGCTGAAACATCAGATAAATCAATTCCCAATTCTAATAAATATGTCTCAAAATTATAACTATTTTTACGAATGGCGTCTGGAGCTTCAGAAGTTCCTTTTCGAAAACATGCAGTCCCATCAAAGGGATAACCATAGTACACAAACCGAGCTTCTTTGTAAGAAGATTCGGCATCTGCAAAGAATTCTGACACTTTTAGTCTGTTACCAGCTTTCGACCCATAGCTGAAAGGAAAACAATCTCATTACCTGGTTCCATATTTGCATGGAATTTTTCAGGAATGTCTTTTAATGGTACGTTAAAAGTTTCGAAAGTTTCTAGATCCATCATCTGGATTTCAGCACCCATATTAGCTAAAATTTGAGCTTTACGCCTATCTACAAGAGGTACGTGAACTTTGTGCTTAACTGGATGTACTAATGATCTCTTTTGACCGTCAAAAAGCCCAATTGCAACCATACGTGCCTTAGCTTCACCGTGTTTCCCTGGTTTAGAGGTAATATATTCTACCAATTTACAAGGTTCATTGTCAATTACGATGTATCGTCCAACCTTTAATGTTCTTATTTCTCTGATTTCTGTTTGGCTCATTTTAATTTACCACTCCAATTCTCGCCACTTGTCATCTGAAAGGTACCCATAAAGAGTATTGCGTCCAGAAATATTACGGCGCATTTTGTTAAACAAATCAACTGTTACTTCAAGAGACTCGTCTCCTGTGTCTTCATGTAAGGCCTCTAATCTCTGAATTAACTGCTCTACAGTTATCATGAAACTTATGTCCTCATTAATCCAGCAGTAGATAATTCTTCCTTAATATTTCTAACTGCATTTTTAATGTCATTAACTTCACGTGCACCTACACAAACCATCTTTCCACTTCCGAATAGCAATAGAACAACTTTAGGATCATCCATTCTATATACAAGACCTGGGAAAGCTTCTGGTTCATATTCTACATTTTCAAAACCAAGAGACATTGCTATCTGAATTAAATTTAATGTTGATTCTAGATTAGTTGTAGCTACAATATTTTGTATTACAATGTCTGGTTCATCCTTTACAGGCATATCTAGAACTCTGAGTTCATCTACTACTTTGTTAATTGCAACATGCACATCTGGTATTGAACGAGCACCAGTACAAACAACTTTACCACTTCTAAAAATTAGAACTGCAGTTTTTGGTTCTGCTAATTTGTAAATGAGTCCGGGAAATCTATCCTGATCATATTCTGCACCTTCCAACTGGAATGCAATATCTTGGAGCATCAATTCTTTACCAATTGACGCACTTGCTACGACGTTAACTACTATTATTTCTGCCATGTAAAATACCTCTGGGGGGAACTTTCTATATAAAGTGTCTATTTAAAGGTTTAAATACTACTCTCAAAAAAAACCTATTGCAGTGCAGAAATTAATGATTCTGGATTGTTTGTTCCAAAAACATAATATTTTCCATTAGTCGATTCTATTTCAATACCATTTTGAAACCACATAACGTAACCTATTCTCCATTTTCCTTTTTTACGCATCGATATTCGCCAACCTAAACCTCCGAATTCTCGTAATGGGCGATATGGAATCTCTTCAATAGATATTATCTCATTCGACTGGAGTGTCTTATTCCAATACGGAAAACCAAAATTTATTGTTTTGTCATCAAATATTTTTACCGAAAAAAATGCAATATTGGAAACTACAATGATTGCAAATGATAATCCTACTATTGGTAAAATGGCTATATATCCTAAAATCTCCCTATATGAATATACAAAAAAATAACCTATACTAAGAAAAAAAAAGATTAACATTAATGCCCAATATGTTGTTTTTTTCTCTTCAAAAACAACTGATTTAGGAGGGAACTCTGCCACGTACATATATTGAAACTCCCATATTAACCTTTTTTATGATGGTTGTATGCCTTCATACTCTAATGGGGAAATATGCAGCTTCTATAGATGATGTGCGCTCTGCAGCCAAACGAATAAAGGGAGTAGGGCACCGAACTCCAGTTCTGACAAACAATACCTTAAACCAAATGGCTGGCCGTAATCTTTTTTTTAAATGTGAAAATTTTCAAAAAATAGGGGCCTTCAAATTTAGAGGCGGATGGAATGCAGTATCTATTCTAGATGATGACGAAGCCTCAAAAGGCGTTTGCACGCATAGTAGCGGAAATCATGCACAGGCCGTAGCTTATGCTGCCATGATGAGAGGAATTCCTTCTTACATAGTTATGCCAAATAATGCTCCCGAAGTTAAACTAAATGCTGTAAAAGGATACAAAGCCGAAATCACCTTGTGTGAGCCTACTTTAGAAGCTAGAAGAACAACTTTAGAAAAAATTGCTAAGAAAACTGGAGCAACAGTTATTCATCCATTCAATAATCCTGATGTAATAGCTGGACAAGGAACTGCAGCATTAGAATTAATTGAAGATATTGAGGATTTAGATGCAATTATCGCACCAATAGGTGGCGGCGGACTAATGTCGGGTACTTGTGTAGCCACCCATAGTCTTCTTCCAAATGCTAAGTTATATGGTGCTGAACCAAAGGGAGCTGATGATGCTTATCGATCGCTCAAAGAAGGAAGGATGCTACCTCAAGAAAATCCTGATACTATCTGTGATGGGCTTCTTACAAGCCTAGGTGAAAATACCTGGAATATACTTAAAGATCATTTAGATGCGATATACACAGTTACCGACGATGAGGTAATAAAGGCAATGAGATTAATTTGGGAAAGAATGAAAATTATTATTGAACCAAGTTGCGCAACACCTGTAGCTGTAGTTCTAAGTGATCAATTCAAAGCGCTAGAGGGAATGGAAAATATTGGAATTATACTTACTGGTGGAAACGTAGATTTATCAAAATTGCCATTCTAAAAAGAATGGCGGGCCTGCAGGGATTCGAACCCTGGATCTTCTGGTTAGAAGCCAGACGCCCTTCCAGGCTAGGCTACAGGCCCTAATTCAGTTTGAGAGGTGGTGGCATTTATTGTTTTGTCAGGAATTGGGATACCTAAATGATCCAAAACTCTCTCTGCCGAAAATAAGGCTCCCTGTACTGAGGGGTGAGTAGTATAGTCACCCGCAAGCAAAATTTCTTGATCACTTATTGGCTCTTTTACTCTTCCCACATGATTCGTATCTATAATTGGCAATGCATTATCGACTTTGGTTACTGTTACAAACTCCCATTCCCTGACTTGCTTACCGAACCAATTCTCGAACTCTGATAATATTTCATCTTGATTATCTTGTAATGAATCTGCGTCTTTCCCAATAACTGTGGCGATTATTAATTGGGGATGAAAGGGGTGTGAATGGGCGTGGAGAATTTTGTTCCCATTTAAACCGTATTTCTCATTAATTAGTAATCTATTTCTAGATAATGGATTTTTAAGCGATTTGAACACAATTGTTGCAGTTTTCTTTACCTTTGTCAATGGCTTACGATTTAGAAAATTAAAGCTGACGTTTTGCGGAGTGGCCAAGACTACTTTATCGAATTTCTCAGTTTGCTTATTACAAGTAATAGTTGTTGATGATACGCCATCAACTCTAGAATTTAGGAGGAGTTGTGTGCTAATTAACTTGTTAACCAATTGATTAGGTACGGCTTGGATGCCGCCTTTTAGCATAATCATTGAACCCAGACTCATTGCAGCCCAAGTGAAGGAAGCAAAACTCATACGTTCTTCTAAATCGGGGTCGAGAGTGATTCCTGCAAACAATGGACGAAGAATATTCTGAACAATATTATTAGAAAAACCTCGTTGTTTAAATCCGTCCATAATTTTTTCAGATTTAAAATCCAGAGGTGATTCGATATCTTTACTGTTGGAGGCTAACCTCCATCTCAAAAGTCTAAGACCATCTCGTAAGCCAGTTGCCCTCAATGTTGGGAAAAGCTTGAGAGGCATATTTATTGCATCTGCAAGTAAATTTCTCCTCCCCGTATCTGGATCAATACTTTCCGTACATTTTTCCATTTCTTTAAATTCGAGTTTGCTAAAATCAATCCATCTATGTAGTGAAGGATAAGCTGTATGTAAAACATGAAATCCAATATCAATTATGTAAGGGCCGAAACGTACAGAAGACATTCTACCACCCACATCACTCTCAGATTCATAAAGAACAACTTCGTGTCCTGCTTTTTCAGCACCTAATGAAATTGCTAAGCCTGAGATACCTGCGCCAACTATCCCTATTTTCATTTCAGATTAATGTACTTCGCTACCATCTTCAATATCTTTGTCCGGCTGAAGAAGGCTAACAACACCATCTCCTTCGGCTGCCAATAACATTCCATTAGAATCTTCACCCCTGAATTTTGCAGGTGCCAAATTAACGAGGACTGCAATTTTCTTGCCTAAAAGCTCGTCTGATTCATAAATGTCTCGAAGACCAGTGACTATCCTCTTTGTAGGCCCTCCAAAATTCACATCTAAAAGCCAAAGTTTATCAGCATTAGAGTGTGGTTCGACTTTCTCTACAGTTCCTATTCGGATATCTAATTTCTTAAAATCATCAAACGTTATCTCAGGTTTGACGTTAGCTAGCTCGTTTGTTTCCTCTGGGGGCATTTCTTTCTCCAATATTTCGTCCATGTTTAGCTTAGTAAACAATGGCAATGGTTGTTCTAATTTGAAATTCGTCTTGATATCAAGAGCTGAATCCCATCCAAGATCTTCAATCTTATCATTTTGACCCATGTAATCCCAAGCTTTCTGGGACGACTTTGGCAAAAATGGAGTCATCATTACTGATAGACTTCGACATAAATTCAAAAATGTAACTAATGTTGCTTCACAGGCTTCTCGATCTGCTTTCAACTGCTTCCATGGTGCAGCCTCATTCAATGCTATATTTCCTGCCTGAGACAATTCCATAACTGCCTGTAATGCTTTTTTGAATTTGCATGCTTCTAAAGCCTCTGAAACTCGCTTTTGAGTTTCTATTATCTTTTCATTAAGTGATGGTATGGTAGTAACTTCTGAATGTAAGCCATCTGGGAAATTTTTATGAGCAAATGACATTACTCTATAAAGTAAATTACCATAATTTCCAATTAATTCAGTATTTATTCTAGTAACATAGTCTTCCCATGTGAAATTCGCATCTTTCTGCTCGGGCATTATTGCAGCCAAATAAAAACGCAATAATTCGGGATCATATCTGTCCAAATAATCTGGAATCCAAATAGCATGTCTTCTTGATTTAGAAAATTGTGATGAATCTAGTAATAAATATTCATTAGCTGGAACGTCATGTGGAAGTTTATATCCACAACCTGAAAGCATAGCTGGCCAAATTATTGTATGGAAAGGTATGTTATCCTTGGCCATGAAATAATAATGTTCAGACTCCTCACTTTCCCACCATTTTTTCCATTCTTCAGGTTTACCTTGGTTTTTAGCCCAATGAACTGATGCTGAATAATACCCCATCACAGCTTCAAACCAGACGTACATTCTCTTGTTTTCGTAACCTTCTCTTGGAATCTCAATCCCCCATTCTAAATCTCGAGTTATAGCCCTATCAATCAATCCTTCTTTCAGCCAATTCCTTGTAAAATTAATTACTGAAGGGCGCCAATGTTCTTTCCCTTCTGATAACCAATCTAGTAATATGTCTCGGAATTCAGATAATTTAAAAAATAAATGTTCAGTTTCTTTGAATTCAATTTTGGCATCTGGATTCAACTTAGAGCGTGGATTTACAAGCTCTTTTGAATCTAATGTTTTACCACAATCATCACATTGATCTCCTCGCGCTGATTCATACTTGCAATGTGGACATGTGCCTTCAACATATCTATCTGGTAAGAATTGTTTAGCAACAGGATCATAGGGTTCTTCCGAAATTCTAGGTTCAATGTAACCGTTGTCGTCTAACTTTTTTAATATTGATAGAGCGATTTCAGCATGCTCTTTAGTGTGAGTATGGCTGAAAAAATCAAAAGAAATGCCCATTTTTTCAATCGAATTACTATTGAGTTCATGGTACCCCATTGCAACTTGCTCAGGTGTTTTCCCCTCTTGTTGAGCAGTCACAGTAATTGGAGTCCCATGCATATCGCTTCCACTAACCATCAATACTTTATTTCCTTTCAAACGATGGTAACGTGCGAATATATCGGGCGGCAAGTAACAGCCTGCCATATGTCCCAAGTGTAAAGGACCGTTGGCGTAAGGCCAAGCCACACATACTAAGACGTGCTTCACATAACCGCAAAATTCATGCTATATATGAAACATGGTTAGTAAAAAAGAACGATAATACTTACAAAGCTGTTCCAGAGAATGTGAGTTATCGTACTGGGAACGATACTGCCTGTTTTAACTCGAAGCCAACCATAAAGTAAACCTCCGCCAAAAGCCATCCCATAAGCTACAGGCTCATGTACAATAGCAAAAATTAATGCTGATATTACGATTGATGCACGCTCACTGTAGCATTTCAACAAAACTCCAAGAATAAAACCTCGAAACAATAATTCTTCTAATATCGGAGTCAAAATAGAAACTGAGAGGGCCATCAAAATAGAAGATCTGTAAGACAATTCTTCAAGTGCCGTAATTATTTCTTGTTCATTAGCTTCTGGAAAAAAATATGTGGTAAAAACAACATGTAATGGTTTAACAACAAAGACATCAATTAGTATTACAATCCCAATTAAACGCCAAACCTCACGTGTTTTAGGAAATTTCAGTAATTCTCTAAAACTTTCTGAACTATGTAAATTTTTTAATATGAAAAATACCAAAATAGCAGATAATATTGTTGATATAATAACAAAATATAGCAAGTCCTGAATAAATGTAGTTACAACTATTAACAAGGAAAATAGTAGTGCAAATAAACCAATAATTGATATCCAAACACGCCAGACTGGCCAACGCTCATTAGAGAATGATAATGGCTGATCTAATTTATTTTGGCGATACTTAAGCCAACATTGATTACTGCAATATATCCTATCTTCCTTGTCAGATATTATTGGAGTTAAACAATTCTTGCAATATTCCATAATCAAATTTCCATATTAGATAAAAAATCGACTAATTTTTCCATTGCTCGACCTCTGTGACTTATACTATTTTTTTCTTCAAGTGATAATTCTGCAAATGTTTTCTCATAACCGCCAGGAATAAAGATAGGATCATAACCAAAGCCTCCTGAACCTCTCATTTCTCCAATTATATGGCCCGTACATTCGCCTACAAATTTATGCTTAGAACCGTCTGCTAATGCTAAACCAAGAACGCATCGAAATGTTGCTTTTCTATCCTCAATATCATTCATCTGTTTAAGAACGCCTTCAACACCTATTGTATCATAAATATATCGTGAGTATACTCCTGGAAAATCCTCTAAACTATCAATAAACGCTCCTGCATCATCAATAACAAATGGAGGTTCAACTTTGTCTTTTAGCCAATCTAATCCAAAATCTACAACTTCTTCTAAGGTAGATGCTTGAATTTCAGGATAATCTATTGAATTTTGAACTGGGAAAAAATTAGTCTTATCTAAAGATTGAACAAATTCTCCAATTTTACCCTTATTGGTAGTTACTATAGTTAATTCAGTAATTTCAGCTTTAGAAACTTCTAATTCTCCTGCAATAGCTTTCTTAATATCTTTATTATTTTTTACAGATTGCGATTCGTCCACACCAGTAGTTATTTGATAAGAACTTTGATCTTTTGTTATTATTTCATTATAATATATTGGAAATTCACCGTCATGATGGTGTAAATCAAAAGAATAAATGGAATCATTCATTATGCTCAGACGAACTTTCCCCTTGCTATCTAGAAATATTAATCTGGTAGGAGTTACGCGTATACTTCCATCTACTTTACCTGCTTTGTAGAATCCTTTTCTCCACCATACAACTGCAAACTTTCTAACAAAAAAACTTGGTTGAGGATCATTTCTGAGTTCAATCAAAATATCTTCTTCCTCATCCATATCATCCCAATCGAGTTCGTCATCTACACCCCATTCGATGTCATCGACGTTGTCCCAATCAATTTCTTTTGAAGACATTAATGACTGCAATTCACTTGGCACTTTAATGGTTAGCGTTTGAGCGTAATTACCTTATATGGCCAGTTGGTCGAGACGGTCTAGCGGGGGTCGCATAGTCTGGCCATTGCGTTGGATTGCTAATCCAATGGGATTTATCCCACGGGGGTTCAAATCCCCCTCCCCGCGCCAT
>MIZB01000282.1_pt2 | contig 17387 bp, 19 predicted proteins | sample 888171 | NCBI WGS metagenome assembly MIZB01 (sample SAMN05440186, study PRJNA335308) | marine metagenome | isolation source: marine water
ACATAGTATTTCCTTCCTCCATGGCAATAGGCCCTACAATGTACAAATATCCTAATTGYCCGCCCATGATTAGCAGCAAATTTGCCATAATTAGACCATAAACTTGGAAAATTGCGCTATATCTCACAATTGAGTATAAAGGGAGCTACAGTTAAGATAGTTGGGTTATTTTGTCGATTGATTCTTGTTTAGCAATCTCGATAATTGCTTCAGTATCTCCAGTTCCATTATATCCTGCAGCACCAGGGTGGCCACCTGAAGAACCTTCATTTATTTCACATATTTTTTCTAGTATTTTAGTCAAATTAAAACCTTTAGATACTATTCGATTTGAAGCTCTTGTAGAAAGGCGCATCTCACCATTTTTCTTACTAGATCCTACTATGGCTATATCAGCACCCAACACTATCATGTGTCTTGCACTACCCGATTCAAAAGATCCGACGATACTTGTTGCGACAATCCACTTTCCATGCTGAATCCATTTCATGTTTTGCGCTGCTTTCAAAAATGTAACTTTTTGAATTAGTGGCCTTTCACTATCTAGTAGGTTAATGACTTCTTGGGGTTCAGCTCCGTTATCACACAATATACTTGCTGAACTAAATGTTTCGTTGTTTGCGTGTCTGAATTGACCTGTATCAGTGTAAATCGCTGCAAGTAATACATTAGCACATTTTTTGTTAATTGTTAAACCTAGTTCATCAATTATTTGTATAATAATTTCTGCAGTACTAGTCTTATTTGGCTGGTGGATTACTTCCGTTCCTTCAGGCCATCCTTCAATTTTTGTRTGGTGATCAATTACAATCATGTTTTGAGCYTTAGGGACAGGGCTACAATGTTCRGGGTTTGGACTGTCTAAGGCAATSACSGTCCCYTCCCATTYTTTAGGAGRCTCCATAAGAATATCAATTTCATTAAATTCRGCTATTTTYTGRCCGTGAGAACTCACTTTATCTGGAGCACAAATTATAGCRTCKTCGAATACAGTTTGTAATGCTATGGCGGAAGCTACGGCGTCAACATCGGCATGATGATGAACTAATAATAATAWTTTTTTCTCAAATAATTTTTTTGAGGAATCATTGAGTAACATCTTGATTTTTATTTTCCTGTAGACTTTGAACAATAGGAGTTAGCTTACTYTGCATCTCATTAATTTGGACATTTAGATTTTCTACTTGRCCTTTTAGACTTTTATTTCTTATTTCCAGAGTTTCTTTTTCATCCATTAGTTCTTTTTTTAGTTGTTTAACGTTATCAACYTTTTGCATAATAGATCCAATGGCTCTGTACAATGTACTTTTATCATTTGTATCCTCAATTTCGTTAAGAGTTCTTTCAATTTCATTAACAGACATTTCGATTTGAGAAGTTTGTTGGGTTAGAGCTTGGACTTGTTGCTGCATCTGTTGGAAAAGATTAATTTTCTCTTGAATATTTTCTTCAGTTATTTTATCCATTATCTAAAACTCCTTCTGCACAATATGCCCATCCTAAAAAAGAATTTAGCGCAGCTCTTAGACTAGTAAAATCTTCAGCTTCTATTTCGATTTTCACTTTTTCACCTGCTGGAATAACTTCAACATCTACTTTTGGAAGTTTATCTTTTGCCTCATCCATTAAAGCTCTTGCTATATGTTTGGAATTAGTTCCCATTTTCAAGCTAACTTGAGCTTTCATTAATCGGAAACAACTGTTTTCTTAGTGGATGGTCTTATTTTATAAAATATTTTTTCACCGCAAACACGGCATGTAAGACCAAGGACTTCCAAGTCCATATCTAATCTAGTACCACAAGAAGCACACTTGTAATTAACCATTAGTCGTCCCTCGTTGGATAATATGCACCACTAGCAAATTGGTAACCACAACTATTACARCTGTAAATTCCAGTTGAAATTCTTTTTACGTTAGTCTTAGAACAAGATGGACATTCAAACTTCTGCTTCTGTTTTTTCTCAACAGCACCTAAGCGTCTTCTAACAGAAACACCATATCTTGGTCCAAATCTGCCTGTACTTCCAACCTTCTTCGTACCCTGACTCATCTATATCCCTTTTAGAGCCTCACGTAAAACATTATCGCTCTTTCGTGCAGTTTTCACAGCTTCTCTAACTTCAGCATCAGTAAATGCTCCATTCATACCTTTTTGAGCCGCTCTTATATTTCCATCTTCATCATGAGCTACAGTTAATCTTGCACTCATGACAGATTCTTCATCAGATGTTGGATCTAAAATGACAGTATCTCCAAGTCTTCCGAAGGTACAGGAAATTGGCCAGCATGTAACTGGTAAATCAACGTCTTCGTCAGCAATTCCATGTTGAACATTTGGTATTTTAGCGTTAGATAAAGCAGCAGCTGCAGCYAATGTACAACAGTCAAACAAGTTACCGCCATTATCTAAGATGTGTAAATCAATGTAAACCATCCAAACACGCTCACCGTGTTCTATACACAGGGCATCAAAATCGATCATTCTGGATTCRCGTATGCCTCTATCAACAACTCTTGCTAATTCAATTGAAGCTTCACGAGGTGGTCCAGGATCAAAAGACTGATCTGCTAAAGGAGCTAATTCAGTTGAAGTGGTCATAGTTCCACTTCCTGGAGAATCACCGTAGGGTGTTCCTATTAACAACTTAATTCCACAAAGAACCTTAGTTTTACCTAGATGAACCATGGAAGAACCCTCAGCAGTGTTAATCATTCCAGTTTCTATTATTACTTCTCTAAATTCATTAATGCCTCTTCCATCAGCTCTCTTTCCTTCAGCAGCTAAAGATTCCATATGTCCTTTCATTAAGTTTGAAACACTATCGCTGCTCATTTCTTACCTCCGTAGCTTTTGTCCAAAGCATCTCGCATAATCTTGTACAAATCCATACACCCGCTAGTAGCTAAATCCATAGCTTCCTCGAATTGGTCTGGTGTTAAGTGTCCGTCTAACTGTAGCAAGACAACTTCTCCAGTACTTGGAATTATTGCTAAAGGTAAATCAGCTTGCCCATAGTTATCTTCTTCCTTGTTCAAATCTAGCACCACTACGTCATTAACTTTTCCAGAAGCACAAGCAGGAATCATATCTCTCATTGGTATACCTGCATCAGCTAAAGCTACAGAAGCTGCAGTCATTGCAGCACATCGAGTACCTGCATGAGCTTCTACAACCTGCATATCTACACGTATAGACGCTTTTGGAAATTCTTCTACCATAACTACTTTTTCGAATGCTTGAGAAACAATGTAAGATATCTCACTAGATCTTCGGTCTAATCCAGGTCTTTTTCTGTCATTTACACTAAAAGGAGCCATAGTATATCTTGCTTGAACAATAGCTCTATCTGCTTTTTGTTTGTGTCTAGGATGACATTCCATAGGTCCGAATACACCTGCATAAATTTTGTTGTTACCCCATTCAAGATAACAAGAACCATCTGCATTATCTAAAACACCTGCAGTGATTTTCACTTCTCTTAGTTCATCGGGTTTTCTTCCGTCTAGACGGACTCCGTCTTTAATTAATTCCATATCTGTTTGGCCAGCCATTTTATTTCTCCAATAATTTTTCTATTTTTTTAGTTAAACCTTCTGAGGAAGCTTCTCGATCAATTGTCTCCATAGCTTTTTGTGCCTTAGAGATATCTTCCCCCTTACCATCAATCCAAATAAATCCATTTTGACCTATCTGAATACGAGTATTTGTTTTTTCACGTATAGCAGTAATCATTGACCCCTGCTTTCCGATAACTCTCGGTACCGCAGTAGGTTCTACTTTCACTACAGTTCCAGAGTATAATTTTCTACAATCATCTTTTTTCAAAGTTATTTGGTGTGAACCGGCAGCATCTACCATGAAAACTTCAGCCCAAACTGCATCGCCGATTGATAAAAATCGTGCAGTATCTCCGAATGGTACTTTCCATCCTGATTCACTATGRTGAAGTGTTGAATTAAATGCAGCACCAATATCCATTCTCCAAACAGAAGGTCCAGTTTCAGCACAAATTGCAACTATTTTGTCACCAACTTTTGGATTATATCTGCCTTTAATTGCATTGACATTCATGTATCCACTTCTATCATTTGAGTAACCTACTACTGAGGAATAAACTCGTCCATCCTTTCTAAAAATTCCCTTGCCTGGTTTACTTTTTGTTTCTAGTAAATCGCCAGGAAGTACAAATCCTTTAGAATTCTCACTTTTTTTATTATTTTTTGATTCTTCGCTCATATGAATCATCCATTATTTTTTCAATTATAACAATCCTTTCCAAACTTACCCCTATATGAAGATTTGTTTCTAAATTATTTTCAATTCAGCAGTACCTTTTGTGGTAGATCCTAACAAATTTTCAAGTTCATTGTAGGAAGCTGCTGACATCTTTACAATTCCTATCCAGCTTCCGTCGCTTTGGTATTCTTCATTTTCAATAGCCCCCAATCCAGACATTTGACCATAACATTTCCCAACATATATTGCTGGAATTTTAACCGCTGCCTTAACTTTTTCAAAAGATATAGGAATTAATGGYCTTATTTTTCTTACAATGTCTTCAACTTGTYTCTCAACRCTTCTAATTGGATCAAAGTTATATTTTGCTTCAATAATRGCATTTTCAATTCTCTGTGGAGGATGCGCTCCACCCGTTTGCGGGTTCATAGCGTTAGCGACAATGTGGGATAATATCTGCTTCCTTTTGTTATCAACCATTTCCTTTTTCTGTTCAGAAGTTAATTGAATTGTTCCTTCAGTTAATATTTTCTTATAAATATCTATCAAATCTGATGACTCGAAAAAATCATTTAAAATATTTTCTGGAGATCTCTCACCCTTTGCACTGTCAGCCCATATTCCATCCACTGCAATGCTGTCTTCCCAATCAATTTCGTCACCTTCTTTGAAAGCTTGAGCTTCATTAGGATCTATTAGTATTTCGAAGCGATGCCCACCAGCTTCAAGCCTGGCAATTACAGCATCTTCAAGAGATACCATTACTTAATTTTTTTAATTTCTCCACTGACTACTTTAGGGTCTAATGTTCCAAATTCTCTTTCTGTACTTATAACCGCGATTTCAATGACTTCAGCTTTCAGATTGTTATCGTTAGCCGCGGAAAGAGCTTTCAATCCTAGATTGATRGCTTGCTTTTCAGTCATATTRTCTTTGTAATCTTTTTCGAAGACTTCCATTACTTCATTTCTTCCAGCGCCAATTCCTCCAGCCTTGTATGCCATCATTGCACCTGAAGGATCAGTCTCGTAGAGATGAGGTCCTGATGCATCTATTCCAGCAATTAGCATTGCTGTACCGAATGGCCTTACTCCTCCATACTGAGTGTAGCTTTGCTTAAAGTCACATAATTTTTTAACCAGAGAAGCAACAGCTAACTCTTCGTCATAATTAAATGTGTTGACTTGACATTCTACTCGAGCTTTATCAACTAATGCTCTTGCATCAGCAACTAAACCTGAGGTTGCACAACCCACATGTCCATCTATTTTGAATATTTTTTCAATACTGTCTGCTTCTATTAATTTAGAGCTCAATCTCTTGTCTACTATTAATACAACACCATTTTTGAATTTCACTCCAACGGTGGTAGTCCCTCTCTTTACTGCTTCCCTTGCGTATTCAACTTGAAATAATCTCCCGTCTGGAGAAAATACAGTTATTGCTCGGTCATATGCCATGTGTCCTGCTTGCATAAAAATACCTACATGCCACCGTTTCACGCTCTAATAAAGAGTATCGGTAGGTGGCTTAATTATTAAATGAGCAGTTTTTACCATACTGTGCGCAAAATATGGCTTATTGCAGCGATGATGSTAATTCCGGGCTGTCTAGATAGTACTCCAGAATCYTTAGATGGCGTAGATATTTCAATTCTAGCAGARTCATTTGTTGAGGGAGATACAATTCAATTTATGGCCTCAGGCAAYAATCCTAAGGGRGCCAAATTTCTTTGGGATTTCGGSGATGAYAGTGGCAGCTCGGGCAAGGCTGTCGAACACACCTAYACAGATGAAGGCACTTACACAGTAACATTAACCGTAGTTGAYGAYGAYAGTAGAATAGGTGTTGCTAAAAAGGATGTAGATATATTGTACAGAAATCAAGCCCCTTTAGCAAGTTTAGAGGCTACGTATGGKGGGCTCGGTCAACAAGTCAAAGTYAACAGTATCGCCTTTTTTGATGGYGGAGCCTCTAGCGATCCAGATGGAGATGTAYTAGAATTTGAATGGGATTTTGGTGATGGTTCCACCTCATCATTACTACGTCCAAATCATGAATATACTAGTATTGGGAATTACTCAGTCACTTTAACAGTCAGGGACCCTAGTAATGAATCTAGTACTGCAGAAACTTGGGTATTAGTCAACATAAGAACTTACAATGTAGAATTTATYCAAAATGAAATARCAATTCCAGCATTTGCAGGTTACACTGCAGAAGGTGCCACRACAACTCAAAATCATGCTTATCCCTACAATTTAACTTCAGCTTCTTATGATCTAGAATGGGAAGAAGACGAAGATCTTGACTCGCCAGATAATCCAGTGGTAGGAACTTTATTTCCAGATGATTTTTCACTTGGAGTTTCAACAAATTATGTTTTCAACTTAACTGAAAATGGAACTTCAGGCAACCTTGAACTTAATTTTGACGTTTTGTCTTCTATTCCTGATGATTTGATTTTATCTTTGGGTTCAGAAAATGAAGTTAAACAATATTTATTTCAAAATGGTTACACCAGTGCTAAAGGCCAAGGTAGTTGGGTTACTTCCATTACTTGTAATGATGCACCWTCTATAGTCCCTGAGTTATTTAATGAAGTAGATCAAGGAAATGAYTGGATACTTTACGTAAGTTATACTTACTAYGAATCAGTTATAACAGAAGTTTAATCTTCTTCAATACCTATTTGCGATGCYAAAAAGGCCAATGTTTTGTTAACGCTAGTATATTCGCTACCGCCTTTTTCTTTTGCAATTTCAAGCGGACCAAATGCACTTTCAACAGCTCCTTCAACATCATCAGGATTTCTCTTCAGTGCTAGGTGATAATTACAAACAGCTAAGTTATGCCAAGCTCTTGGTTCATCAGGATTGATTTCAGTAGCCTTTCTAAAATGTTCAGCWGCYCGCTCYAGTCGCTTTTCAGCCCATGCAGCATTCCCGAGCCTTAGATAGTTYTTCACATCTCCTTTCAAKACTTTTGCAGCAAACTCTCTATAYTCTCCTCCWCGATCTATATTTTCACTRCTATCTACATATGAAGGAGTATTTCTTTGGTAAGTATTAGAATAACTTTCTGAATGCGAGGAATAATCTTCAGTGGCAGTTGTTGTTTCAYTACTAATGTAATCATCTCTCTCTAAAATTTCTGTAGTGTCGGGACTTGGTTCATCAAACATCCCAAAGCCAAACATAGGCTCGTACTCTTCATTATCATCATTWCTTKCAGTYTCCTTTTCTGGAAYATTACYGCTAGGTGTTGAAGGTTCCTCATGRGMKGCAGGCATTGTTCCTTCATCTGTATCAAATGCCAATATGGTGTTGCCAGCRCCTGCGTAAATATAATCCGATGCTAAAGTCGAACAAACACACGTTATYTCTCCGCCCGTTTCGAAATTTTTTACTACTTCACCTTTATCATTTAATATGTAGATTTTGTTATCRTGMGATCCAGCTAGAACACCTCCATCATTAAGTGGYCTAACAGAGCGAACGTATCCTTTTGTTTCATARTTCCAAATTTCATTTCCATGYAAGTCTAATGAATAAATTGTRCAATCCCAACCACCAATWATTATTGARTTGTTRTCTTTTTCRATGTCGACATCCCATAGYGCATCACTTCTTTGTTTTTTCCAAGATAGATTRCCTTCAGAGTCCAGACAGTACAAAAATTCGTCAGCGCACGCTACAACATGTGCCCCGTTTCTTGATACGCCAACGCCTACCATCGCTCTGCTGGTATCATATTCCCATAATTTAGTTCCACTTTCTGTAAACATTGAGATTGAATCTCCAGTTCCAATCACAACGACCTGCCCATTTGGGTCGACCGCAAGCGACCAAATGGCTTTTCCCACATTGACTTCCCATTCAACATTTCCTAAAGAATTAAACATTCTTAACTTGCAGTCTTTTCCGCCGCAAATGACTCTCTTGCCATCTTTCATAATCGCGATTCCATAAGTGCCATCGCCGATGTTTTTTTCCCAAATTGTCTGTCCTTCATTATCGACTAAAAAAATATCGCCGCTATTATTTCCAAAAGCTATTTTCCTCCCGCCTTCCGACGAAGAAATGCACTTAATAGTGTCAGAAGTGTTTATTTGAAATTTAGAATTTGCAGACATTAGCACAACAATCCATTCAAGCTCATATTTATCTCTTTTTACACATATATATCAACAAATAAATTTATATAAAGAGCGATTGTAGTACAATACCTGAACTTAGAGCCTGTGAATGYGATTTACGGGTTTTTAATTTCACGCAATTGGTGTACAAATGATAAATAATCGTGTTGCATTTATGTCCGCATTGGCCTTTGCCGTATTGTCGCTTTTCTTAGTAGGCAGTTCAGAAGCCAGTTTGAATCCTTCAGACAATGGAGACTATGAACCTTCAGACGAAACAAGGCTAGATCCTTCAGCCGGAATCTCATTTAGTGTTGTGCTTAACGCAAATGAAGATCTTGACGAAGGTATAACTTCTTTTGTGGCAGTTTTTGGAGATCATGATGGATCATGGTCAGGTGAAGTAGATTTAGAATGTGACACTGATGTTGCAGTCTGTGATGGTACTGGAGATGACCTTGACGGAACCTGGAAAACACCAGTTACCTTAACAGCAGGCGACACAGTTTCAGCTCCAGGCGATGAAGTTATTTTCTATAATTTCATAGCAACTATGGACAGTGGAAATGTATATACCTACTACTCTGGAGCAGACCCTGGAGACAAGAAAAAGACAAACCCAGAAATACATGTTAACACACTCCCTTCGTTGACTGATGATGCAGCAGTTACAGGGGATGATATGCCTTACTCATTTAGGACAGTCACAATAACTTACACAGATGCAGATGGACACACTGGTGATCTTTCAGCTACAGTTTGTGAAGATTCAGATCCAACAAGTTGTGAAGCACCATTCAGTTTATCTAAGGAATCTGGAGATGAAACTACAGGTGCTGTTTATTCAGGAGATTTCCAAACTGCTTTCGGTGGAGATTTAACAGTTACAGTAAGCGGTACAGATGGATTTGACTCAGCTGAAGATAACAGAACCGCTTCTTTCTCAGTTGATACAGAAACACCATGGTTAGTGAATGACTCAGTAAGTTTAACTTCAGCTGGTGAAGCTGATCAAATAGTATTTGATGTAGTCTATTGTGTATTTGAAGCTCAAGCAGGTACTACTGTATCAGTAAATGTCGGCGGTACTTCTATTGGCCTAAGTGAAAATGGAGCTTACGATGCATGTGTAAATGGCGTTGGTACTAACTACACAGTATCTACAGCTGTGGCTTGGGCAGCAGATGCTCAGGCAGTTCAATTTTCAGCATCTAACACTGCAGCTTCGGCTGAAAATTTAGATTCCACATCCGTGACCATTAATGATCTTCCAGTAATTTCAGACGGTTCAGCCAGAAAGATAGATTCAAATTTCATAATTAATGCTACCGTTGAKGATATAAATTTAAATGACGGAGATTCAATTTCAGTYTTCGCAGTAATTGAATTTGGTTCAACCGTAGCTATGGGTTTAGATGAAAATTCCAATTATACAATTACCGTTGCAGAATCAGCAATAATWGAYGAAAGAGGAGGTTTRAGARCCGTTACTTTCGTTACAGCAGATTCYTACGGAGAAAWWGTTWCAGCAGACTTTGGAACTACARTWGAAGTTAACAAAACTAGTTCYTTCTCAATGAGTACATCYTCAAGCATGAGTTTGGCTCCGGGTCAAAATACTTTAACRTTTACCATAGAYAAYGATGGTAATTTTGAGGACACTTTCACAATTTCAGCATCCAGTTTGAATGGATGGTTTGTCACATGCCCTGCAGTTACAGTTGCATATGATTCTTCATCTGATTGCGACATCACWGTAAACRTACCGCATGTAGCAGCAGGAACTAAAGATTCATGGACYGTAAGTGCTGTAGCYACTAATGACGCATCAGTTAGCAAYGAAGAAACAGGTACAGTTACAGTAGATACAGTAACAGGYCACGACCTAACTGGYGACACCGATTTATCTGGAAATCCAGGMGACRCCRTAACTTACCATTTTACAATTCTAAATACTGGTAATGCACAAGAGAAGATGGATTACACWGTTRCTTCTTCATGGAATGTTGATACGCCAGGAGGCAGYACTACTCTTGMYATGGGRGCTTCAGATACGATTTCAGTTAYTCAAACAATTCCWGCTAATGCAGRTTCWGGWGMYTCAGMRTCTGTAACRTTTASTGTRATTAACGGRGATGGTTCATCTACCTCAGTTACAACMACTGCAAATCARRTATATGGAGTMACAGTYRCMGYAGGAACMTTRACMGGAYTRAATCCTGGTGRWTCTGGARMTTTATCWTTTACWGTWACWAATACWGGYAATGGTTTTGATACTTTTACAATTGGGCAYAGTGGAGTTTGGGCTAATGCTAAATCMGATGACACCGTATCCTTGGCATCTGGATCTTCAGCTACAGTTGATATTACAGTTGGAATTCCTGCAGATGCAGCTAGTGCCGCATCTTCTTCAATAGGTCTATCTGCAACATCTAGTGGGGCCGCATCCACAGATTCTTANTGATGTAGTAGTTGCTTCATCAACACGYTACAYTAGCAATTACTGGTGRCACWGCATATACATTTAATCAAGGTACAATCGGTCAAGGAACTGCTACAATTCAAAATACMGGWGTTTCCACYACYTTTATTGTRACCTCCATRACAGACTCAGTTAGCTTTGCAACTTCTGAATATACTGTAGCTGCAGGGGCAACTCAGGATGTAACTTTCAGCATCATGGCTTCGTCCAGCGGCGATCAATCTTTTACAGTTTCTGATAATGTTGACTTTAGTTCAGCTACACACACATTTTCCTTAACTGCAAGAACATTCAGTACAGACATGAGTAATTGGGGACTTGGAGAATGTAGTAACTCTGGAGCTACATGTACTTATGATATGGATTCATGGGATGGTTCTGCATATGCTAATGCAGGAACATGGACAACCACTTTGGATTATGTGGATGCAAAYGGGCARACTGGAACGCATTTGTTTGATAYCACAATTGAAAATAGTAATCCAACAGTAGCAGCACCTTCACTMGAKAATCCAGTTCAAGGTACAGAACAATTATTTTCATTCACAATACCAACTGATGCAGATGGAACAGTAACTCATTTTGTTATTGATTTCGGAGATGGAGAATCTCAAACGTTCCAAACCTCAGATTTCRGTGGACAAACAGTTACTGCAACTCATACATATTCCAAATCAGGTAATTTTGATGTAGTAGCTACTGCATATGATAATTCTGGAGGCAGCACTTCACAAACAGTAGCAGTCTCCGTTAGCGACGAAATGGTAACACTAGAAGGAAGTTCTTATACTTATAACCTAGTTGCATTAATTGGATTTTTCCTTTTAGGAGCAATTCTATCAGGTACAGCATTCAAATTGCAACAAGGTGTAATAGCAGGTGACGAAGAAATGAACGAAAGAGACCGACAAAGACTAGAGAGTGTAGAGCGCCGCATGGAAAGTTTATCAGAGCGTGAAGAACTTATGGAAGTCTCCGCTTATGATGCATCTCGTGCAGCGACAAAATTGGAAGAGCACATTAGCGCTTTCAATAGCATACTGGTAAAAGCCCAGGAAATAGCTGCAGAGGATAAACTCAAAGAGCTTGAAGCTGCTGAAGAAGCACGCCAAAAGGAAGAAGAGGAAATGCAACTTGACTTGGAAGATCCAGACATAGAGATGGTTGCAGAAAGATTCCACGAATCTTTAGCACGCTTAGTTGCAGCACGTGATGACTTATCAAAAATTGAAAAGCATCTTGCACGCATCCTGAAAATGGAACGCGATGAGCAACTTGAGAAGCTAACTGAAATGACTGAATCTTATGAGTCAACCAAACGTAAGATTGATGCATTAGAATCATCAAAGGAAGCTAGAGATGCAGCAGCTGTTGAAAACAACATTATGAATATGTTGAGCGCAGCAGCATCTGGTGGATCGATGGCTGACGCTGACTTCGGAGATTTCGGTGATCTTGGAGGAGATGATGAATATGAAGTTGAAATTTATGAAGACGAAGATGGTTCATTCTACTACATAGATCCAGACACAGGCGAAGAAGTTCCTTGTGATGAAGATGGTAATGCCTTATAGGCAAGATACTAAAATTAAGATTTAGTTGTCTTTTGCTATAGACTGGTGGTGGCCTCTACAAGAGGAAATAAACACCGAGTTYGGTTTTTCCAGATCTCGAGAGGAAGTTTCGTCACGTTTAATTTCGAGATTGTATCAACCTAAAGGAAATTTATYAAASATTATTCTGAATAATAAAGTAACCATAGTGGGTGCAGGAATAAGTGARAAAGAKACTATTCCTGGTGGARTTAAGATAGCTGCAGATGGTGCAGTTTCAGCTTGTCTCGAGAGGAATATAATTCCTGATATTATAGTTACTGATTTRGAYGGYAATTTRCCTGAAATGGTATGGGCAAAYAAGAAGGGTTCAAAGATARTAGTTCATGCACAYGGAGATAATTTATCAAGACTTTTTGAATWTTCTAATGAAATACAAGCTATTAGTTTGACAACTACTTATCCTTATTCTGGAACWAATTGTTGGGGAGGCTTTACTGATGGYGAYAGATCMCTCATGATGTCATTRGGACTAGGTGCTAAATCAGTTAATCTAATAGGTTTCAATTTTGATAAAATAGGCCCCTAYTCTGGAGATTWTAGTCCTCGAAAAATTCAAAAATTATCGTGGGCTCGTAAAATAGTAAATGAATGCGACGAAAGAACGGGTAAAGTTAAGATTCTTAATCGCCAATAAGACGAATGAAAGCATCTTCCAAATTGTTAACGCCAGTACTTGCTTGTATCTCTTGAATAGTACCTACTGCGAGAAGTTGTCCCTTATCTATAATTGCTACTTTAGTGCATAGATTTTCAGCCATTTCAATAATATGTGTTGAAAGTAGTACGGTTCTTCCATTACTTGCAAGATTCTTTATCCAATCTTTAAGAATTTTTGTATATCTTGGATCTAACCCACTRGCAGGTTCATCYAAYAAAACCATCTCAGGRTCATGAATTAATGTCATTGCAATAGCGATTTTTTGTCTCATACCCTTAGAATAAGTTCCAACTTCTTGGTATATCTGTTCACCTAAACCTAACGCTTTAGCATAGTAAGTCACGCGTTGTTTGATCATATCAGAAGACAAYTTACGTAATTTTCCAATTAATTCTAAGCTCTCAGCTCCAGTTARYTTATCATAAAGTAGTGGATTTTCYGGAAGGTAGCCCATTATTGATTTGGCTTTTAGGGGAGTTCGTTGTAAATCGATACCTCCAATYGTAACCATCCCTTTRCTTGGTTTGAGCAACCCACAAAGCATTTTTATTGTTGTAGACTTTCCAGCTCCATTAGTYCCTAATAGACCAAAAACTTCRCCTTTATCTACATTAAAGGTAATATTTTTTGCTGCAGGTTTACCACTGTAATATTTTGTTAATCCTGCAACCCTAATCATTACCCTYGAGAGAGACCTTAACTTAAGAATTAAGGTCGAAGCTATCCTTAATTATATGCGACTTTGTWRTAGYAAYASGGTAAGTTTGTTATGGTTTACGTAAGYAAAGAARRGCGAGCGTCAGATTTTCAAAARATATGGGATGAYTTGCRWTCACTTAGGTTTCCTATAGTWGTAGAAGGTAAAAGRGATACAATCGCGTTGAGAAGATTAGGTATTGAARGTGAYATAATTGARATTAAYGATGGTAAATCGGTTYTATCYACRGTYGAACGWATTTCACAAAARTTTGGTAGATCWTCTCAATTTATAATTTTAATGGATTGGGATAAAACAGGTAAYAAACTTGCTAAACAGCTCATATCTTATGGCGARGCTTGTGATTTGRTTCCTAATGACAAAATTMGAGTATCWCTTTCCAAATTTACAGCTAAAGAAATTTCTTGTGTTGAAGAATTRCCAACATTTGTTTTTGGTCTTGGTCACAAGGACCTCTTCCTTTAATACTCCGGATATATTGTATTRCTATGCAGGCAGCTACCATAGACAAATCAAAATATCTTACCGATAAATATTTTTTAAAGTTAGAAGATATTAGGAAAAATAGTGGAGATTCAGATACTGCAGGCCTTGCMAATTCTGAAATATTTAACTTYCTYTCAATGGATTCTACTTTGAAAGAGGCTATAGCTCAAGCACATGATTATCACATTTCACTAAGRGAAAAAGTAGGTAGTGAAATYTTRATGAAAACWGAAAAAGAYCTTGTTGAATATTTACAACAAGGYTTTGTTAATTTTTACGCACCAGCTACAATCAATCCATACGTKGCCATTAGCGCTCAAGGCCCCTGGATAGTAACTTCACATGGTGCAGTTATTCATGATAATGGAGGTTATGGTATGCTAGGGTCAGGTCACGGYCCTAAGAATATTGTTTCTTCTATGTCCAAAAACTGGGTTATGGCTAATGTWATGACAGCTTCATTTTCACAGCAAAGATTTGTAGAGGCYTTAAACAAAGAAYTAGGACACACTCGAGGYYAYAGTCCATTCGACAGATATATTTGTGTTAACAGTGGCTCTGAATCAGTTTCAGTTAGTTTGAGGATTGCAGATGTAAATTCMTTCAATCATACMTCYCCAGGYGGTAAGCATGAWGGAAAAGAAATAAAATTGTTAGCWGTAGAGCACGGTTTTCACGGTAGAACAGACCGGCCTGCTCAGTTATCCCACTCTTGCAAAGATGGATATGACAAGCACTTGGCTTCCTTTAGAGATAGAGATAATTTGTACTTAGTTCCTCCTAACGATTTRGATGCGTTAAGAAATATTTTTGAGCATGCTGAYAAGAATAAYGTATTCATTGAATTAATGGCTATTGAACCTGTACAAGGAGAAGGTAATCCTGGGCAGTGCATTACAAGGGAATTTTATGACGAAGCYAGAAAGCTTACAAAAGAACATGGRTCTTTAYTAYTGATAGATTCGATYCAAGCWGGATTTAGRGGCCAAGGATGTCTTTCGGTCATAGATTATGAAGGATTTGAAGATTGTGAAGCTCCAGATTTAGAAACATGGTCAAAAGCTCTTAACGCAGGACARTATCCTCTCTCAGTMTTAGGTATGAAYTCAAAAGCTTCYGAATTGTATGTTAAGGGAATATATGGAAATACAATGACAACCAATCCYAGAGCTTTAGAAACTGCRGTAAGTGTTYTAGAGAGYATYACTCCAGAATTACGTAMKAACATTAGAGAGAGRGGTAAAGAATTCGTAACAAAGTTAAACCAATTGATGRYTGAATTCCCAGATGAAGTACTTAAGGTTCAGGGAACTGGTCTATTATGTAGTTCAGAGCTCAGGCCCGAAATTCCAGTAGTCGGATTTGATGGGATTGAGCCTTGGTGTCGCAGAAGAGGGCTTGGTGTAATCCATGGAGGAATTAACGCTYTGAGATTCACGTCACATTTTGGRATTACTTCTGARGAAATTGATTTAATAGTTTCAATTGTAMGAGAAGGAATTATCCAYTTYAGACAGTCTTTAAATTAATYAAAGTTTAATCTTCAAWTSACTTTCRATTTCRTTAATTATCCGTTCAGAYTTCAATATTTCAACCATYTTGTTRTGGTCATTGTACAGKGGCCTATCYTCRTCTAAATAWTCTACACTTTCTCTAATTATTTGATGAGCGATTGAAGTTCCTTTTCCCATGCCCTTTTTTCTCATGTCAAGTGCTTGAGCGGCTGCCATCATTTCGATGGCTAGWACACCRTAGCAATTRTCTAGAATTTGTCTTGTCTTCTGTGAAGTAGTKAGCCCCATGGAAACAAAGTCTTCTTGATCTGCRGCAGCWGGAATAGATTGATTTGCTGCAGGATGAGAGAGTATTCTTGTTTCAGCAATTAACGCATCRGCMGTATATTGKGARAGCATCATTCCAGAATGTAATCCTGGTTTTTCAGCTAAGAATGGAGGYAACCCRACAGACAGTGCAGGATTTGTTAGTCTATTCATTCTCCTTTCAGACAAAACAGCAACCATACTTAGTCCAGTTCCTACCATTTCCATTGGAAGTGCTATTGGAGTTCCTTGGAAGTTAGCTCCAGTTAGAACATCTTTTTCTTCGGTTAAAAATATTGGATTATCTCCAACACCGTTTAGTTCAATTTCAACTTGASTTATAGCATAATTTATGGAATCACGTAAAGTTCCAGCTACCTGTGGAGTAGATCTCATAGAATACGCGTCTTGTACCTTCTTACCTCCACTAAATARAATCTCAGAATCTTCGGTTAGTATGTTTAGATTATTAGCTATAATTTGTGAACCACTAAATCCTCTTAATTCGTGAATCCGCTTATCGTATGGTTTCATATTTGCCATTAATGCTTCTAAAGTCATCGCAGCAGCAATRTCGTGTAATTTCATCCATTTTTGAGCATCATGTAAAGTAATTGCAGCTAATGCAGTTAGCACGTTACTTCCGTTGATTAGTGCCAATCCATCTCTCGCTTCAAGTTCGAGAGGTTTTAATCCGATAGCATTCAAAGCTTCTTTAGAATCTATGATTTCTCCTTCAACAATCATTTCACCTTCACCCATAAGTGATAAAGCAATTTGAGACATAGGAGATAAATCACCACATGCACCCACAGACCCTTTTTCACAAACAACAGGAGTTAAATTTTGATTTAACGCTTCAATAAGGTATTCAGTGATTTCTTTTCTACCTCCAGAGTGACCCTTGGAATGAACATTAATTCTTCCACACATAGCACCTCTAACAATTTCAGCATCCATAGGCTTTCCAATTCCTGCTGCATGTGAATARATTAATAATTTCTGAAACTCTTTTGTCTGGTYTGGATCTAGTGTAACYTCAGAGAATTCCCCTATRCCAGTAGTAATTCCATACATGATTTCATGGTTGTTAATTTTCTCTTCAAGCATTTCTCTACAAGAGTTAATTTTTTTCCACGATTTATCAGATAYGGAAATATTAGCGTTATTTCTAGCAACTTCAACTACCTTATCGATTGTCAAAGTCTTACGTGSRATYMCYRSGKACA